>Ga0315288_10005124_pt1 | contig 16671 bp, 18 predicted proteins | sample YL17G11_20_MG_FD_203454 | JGI IMG/M metagenome (GOLD analysis project Ga0315288, IMG submission 203454) | Sediment microbial communities from Yellowstone Lake, YNP, Wyoming, USA - YL17G11_20 | ecosystem: Environmental > Aquatic > Freshwater > Lake > Sediment | place: USA: Wyoming | collected...
CGGCGGTACCCACAAGTTCGAGTCGCAGTACCTCGCCGGGCTCATCGGACCGTATCCGCAGATGACCGCCGTCTACCGCGAGCGCTCGCCGATCAACCACGTCGACGACATCACCTGCCCCGTCATCGTGCTGCAGGGCCTGGACGACGCCATCGTGCCGCCGGCCCAGGCCGAGATCATCGTCGCCGCGCTCGAGAAGAACGGGTTGCCCTACGCCTACCTGGCCTTCCCCGGCGAGCAGCACGGCTTCCGCAAGGCCGAGAACATCGTGCGCAGTCAGGAGGCCGAGCTGTACTTCTACGGGCGCGTGTTCGAGTTCGCGCCGGCCGACGAGATAGAGCCGGTGCCCATCGAGAACCTCGACGGAGGCGGCCGCAGCCGTACGGACGGCGGGGGCGGTGACCCTTCCGGCCGCCCCCCCGCCGCCGTCACTTGCGCGGCGTCGCGCCGCGGGTCACACGGACTTGGGACTGAGCACCACGTTGAGGCTGTAGCCCGCGGCCTCGGCCGCGCCGCGCACCGCGTTGCGCACCGCTGCGTAGTCCCAGGTGTAGTCGAAGTCCTTGCCGAAGAGGCTGGACGCCTCCTCGATGCCCCCCGAGCGCTCCTTGCCCTTGATGCCGTAGGTCTCCTTCTTGAAGCCGAAGCCCGGGGCCATGTCGTCGCCGCCGGACACGCCGGAGCCCTTCTCCACCAGCATCTCCCAGAACGTCACGCAACGCGGGCCGTCGTCCACGCGGAGCTTGCACTTGTACGTGAGCTTCCTCTTGCTGAGAAACGCCTTGCGCTCGGCGATGAGTGCCTCCATCGCAAGGCTGCCGTCCTTCTGGGGCTGCAGCGGAGCGGGGAACGCCGAGCCGGCGGCGATGAGGTCGTCTTGTAGCGGCATGCTACTCCTTTCGCAGTTTCTCTCTCGGCGTGCTTATCGTCCGGGAGGACCGCGAGGATGAGAGGACCGCTCAATCGCTCCAGGCGCAGGAGAGCGGCAGCAGGTTGGTGGTCCAAGCCCTCACTTCGGGTGAGGGGTCCTCCAGGCCCGTGACGATCTCCTCGAGTGTCTGCGCGTCCACAGTCTGCCCGAGGGCCTCGCGCGCCGCGGCGCGCACCTCGTCGTCCGGATCGACGAGCAGCGCCGCGACCGTCTCGGCGGCCACCGGCGAGGCGAGGCTGATCAGATCCTCGCAGACGGCTCGCCGGGTGGCGGCGTCACCGTTCTCGGCGAGCTCGAGCAGCTCCTCGAGGGCGCCGCGGCCGAACATAGCCACGAGCGCGTCGGCGAACACGCCGTCGAAGCGCGCGCTCTCGAACGCCTGCCGCACGACCGGAGCGGCGCGGAAGTCGCCGAGGAGGCCCAGGGCGCGCACCGCCTCGTCGTACATCGGGCCGTCCACGCCTTGCGACTCGACCAGGAAGATGAGCGGCTGCACAGCGCGCGGGTCGCCGAGCTGGCCGAGCGCGTCGACGGCGGCGCAGGCGTCGTAGGGGTAGGCCTCCGCCCACGCCTCCGGGTCCGCCTCTCGTGGCGGCATGTGCACGGGGCGCGTCGCCAGGGCGATGAGCCTGGGCACGGCGCGCCGGGAGTCGTGGGCGCCGAGCGCGTAGGCGGCCGACTGGCGCACCAGCTCATCGCGGTCGTCGAGCATGCGGATAAGCGGCTGCTCGGCGGCGCCCCCCGTGTCGCGCAGGGCCGTGAAGAGAAACGCCGCGGTGGCGCGCACCTCGGGGTCGGCGTGGTCGAAGCAGGCGAGGAGCGGCTCCACGGCCGCCTCGCCGATCTCAGCGAGGATGGCCGCGGCTGCCTCGCGGCCGCGCTTGGGGTCGTCACGGACGTACTTCACGAGCGGCTCCACGGCGGCCGGCCCGATCTCTACGAGAAGCCGGCCGACGCCGTCCGCGGTCTCGTCGTCGGCGTCGGGGTCGTTGACGATGGCGACCAGCTCCGCGGCGAGCTCGCGCAGACGCTCCAGAGCGATGCGCGTCTCCGCGGTGACGATGCTGTTGTCGACGACCTTGCCGGCCGGGTCGGTCACGGGCGCTCCTTGCCGTCGCCGGCGCGAGGGCGGATGCCGACGCCGCGCCGAGGCGGACTAGCATACATCGGCGCGGCGCGGGGCGCCGCCCGGGGCGGGCCGGAGGCCGGGGGAGGGCGGCGATGTGGCCCGCCTGGCGACGCAAGCATCCCCCGCCGGTATAGTCCTGTCATGTGCAGGCATCAAACGACTCCGCCGACGCCCTGAAGCCGGCGTGCGCGCGCTTGGCCGCATCCTCTCTGCCCTCCTGCTGCTCGTGGTGGCGATCGTCGCCGTGCCCTTCTTTGGCGGGGCCTGGCAGTGGCTGGACATCCGGCTGGGTGGCGCCGACGCGCCCGGCGACCGCCGCCCCACGGAGGCGGTGGCGGTCTCGTCGCTCCCCGACTACACGCGCACCGTCGCCGGCAAGGCCTGGTTCCGCCGCTATTTCACGCGCATGGTGTTCGACGACGCGGCGGGAGCGAACTCGTACACGGGCATCTTGACCCGATGGGACAAGCGGCGCGTGAGGATCGACATCCTGAACAGCGGCGGGCCCGGCATGAACAGCTACGTGGTGACGCTCGCGCGCCGGCTCAATCGCATCCAGCAGGCGACCCGGTTCGTGGTGGTGGACGGGCCGGCGGAGATCACGATCGAGTATTTCTCTCACGATGCCTACCGGCGGACCATCGCCGACGACAACACCGTGGGCAACTGCGCGACCCGCTACTACAACGGACCCCCCGGACTGATCACCGCCGTCATCAAGGTCGATGCCGAGGTAGAAGAAGCCAGCGGGGACCGCAAGTCGACGGTGATCCACGAGCTCACCCACGCGCTGGGCTTCAGCGGGCACTTTCGCAAGCAGACCTACCAACGCCGCAGCGTCCTCTACTACGCCGGGACGGTGACGAACTGGAGCCAGGCCGACGCCGCCGCCATCCGCATCATGTACTCGTCGAGCATGAGGAGCGGGATGGACGTGGGCGACGTGAACGCGGCGCTGCGGCGCTTCGCGGCCGACAGGCGCTGAGGGGCGCGGGGAGCCGCCCCGGCGGGCCACAGGCCGCCGGAGGGCGGCCCGCCGTTCCCGGCGTATACTCCCCGCATGGCTCGTCTCACCCGCATCGCCCTGGCCGCCGCGGTGGCGCTCGCGCTCTGCGCGAGCCTCTCCGCGGCCCTCCTGCTGGGCGCCTTGGTCGCGCCCTCGCCTGCCGCCGCGACCGCCGCCTCCGCGCCCCGGCCGCCGATCACCGTCAAGCTCATCCCCTTCGGCGCGACGCGCAAGGCGCAGATGGCCGACTACAGCCAGCGCCACTACCACCAGCACACCTGGAAGCTCACGGCCCCGAAGGCCGTCGTGCTCCACCACACCGCCGGCGCCAACTGGCAGTCGGCTTGGTGGACCTTCGCCAACAACACGGCCTACGCCTCGATCCCCGGCAAGCCCGAGAAGCCCGGCGTCTCGGCGCACTTCATCATCGACAAGGACGGCACCATCTACCAGTGCGTGCCGCTCTCCGTGCGCGCCCGCCACGCGATCGGCATGAACTGGTCGTCCATCGGCATCGAGTTCGTGCAGGAGGGCAAGAGCGGCAGGGACGGTCACTGGATGGACCGCCAGATCCTCGCGCGCACGGCGCAGGCGAACGCGGGCCTGCGCCTCGTCCGCTACCTGCAGGCGCGCTTCGGCATCAAGAAGCGCGACGTGGTCGGCCACGCCACCGCCAACGGCTCGCCGTACTTCAAGGACTTCACCGGCATCAAGAACGCCGCCGGCGACTGGTTCGCGGCGGAAGTGCGCGCCTTCCGCGCACGACTGTAGCCGGGATTCCGACGGCGGGGCCGGAGGCGCTTCGCCCGCATCCGCGGCTCATCCCGCCGGCCGGCCTTTCGATCAGCCGCACATCATTTGGGCGTCTCACCCGAGTCGCCGAAACGCAGCCAGGAACTCCTCGCGGGGAATCCTCGCTTGCGTGCAGATAGTTCGGAGTGTGGAGCTCTTGATGGTCCGATGCGCGGGGAGGGTGAGTAGGGTGCGCGTGCCGTCAGCGTTGTCACGGACCATAGCGATGTGGTTGCCCTGTCTCATCAGACGAAAGCCGAGGGACTGAAAAGCGGCGATGACCTTCGCTCGCGGCGCGTCGACGGGGAATTTGGCGGTCATCCAGCGATGGTCGCCTCAGCGATGAAAGCCTCAAGCACAGGTGATTCTGACGCCAGGGCGTCCGCACCGAACGTCTCGATGTGGAACTCGATTGCGGAGCGCACATCGGCAAGAGCCGCTTCGTAGCTGTTTCCCTGCCCGACGACCACACCGCTGAGGCCGAGCGGGTAGGCGACGTAGCCGTCCGGATGCTTCTCGACGATGATCTTGACGCTGGTCATGTGGGCCCCCGATATCGACGTTCGGAGTATACCCGGGGGCCGCGAAGTGGGTGCTGCGTCCATGAGATCAGGATAGGGCATCGTAGTGGCAGTAACTGCCTGTGACGGCTCGCCTTTGGGTGACGTTGACCGCGTGCAGAGGTGGACGTCGCTCCAAGACACGCGAGCGGTAGCGGCTCGGTCGAGGCCTCGTGTTCGCCCTGCGCCGGCCAGACCAGTCATGGTCTACGGCATCTGGAGCAGACGTTCGCTGCGCCATACGCGCACCACGCGCATCCGGTCGTCATCGAGGCGGTAGACGATGCGCAACGGCGGATGGACGATCTCGCGCAACGGAGACAAACCGATCTCAGGCACGACGCGGCCGCTCTCGGGGTACTCTGCGAGCCGTTCGACGTGGGCCACGACCTCGCGCAGCAGCCGTGCGCCCACCTCGGGGACCTGCTGCGCGCTGTACCAGGCACGCATCTCCTCGAGATCGGCCACGGCCGAGGCGGCCAGGCTGATGCGGCGCAGGTGCGGCACGTCAGGTCAGACCGAGACGCTGCTTGACCTCGCCGAGATCCATCTCGCGGCCCGCCTCGAGGTCCACAAGGCCCTGGACGACGCCGCGCAGGAACGCCCGCTCCTCGGTATCGGCCTCGTAGTCGGCCAGCGCCTGCATGACCGCGACGCCCCGGCCGCGACTGGTCAGCAGGACCGGACGGCGCGTCTCGTCGACCTGGTGCACGATCCTGCCCGGGTTCGCTTTCAGGTCGCTCAGCGGGACGACGTCCTCAGAGAACTTGGTTGGTGCTGGCATGGGTCCTCCGCTCTAGGCCCTGTGTACGGTCCTGATGATAGCCCCGGTATACAGGTCTGCAAAGAGGGGCTCCTCATGACCAGGAGTCGCGAGCCGTGCGGGTGTGGGGTTCGCCGAACTGGGATTCTGCAGTCTGCCTCTCATGAGCGATCGGCTCGAACCTCGAGCCACGCGCCCGCACCACGAGGTCCGCTGAACCGCGAGGCTTCGCAGCCGGCCGCTCCGGGCGTACACTGACCCCATGTCCATCCGCCTCGACGGCATCCACTTTCTGGTCACCTACCGCTGCACCTACGCCTGCGATCACTGCTTCGTCTGGGGCTCGCCCGAGGCCGAGGGCACGATGACGCTGGCGCAGCTCACGAGCGCGATCGACCAGGCGGCGGCGTGCGGCGTCGAGTCGGTCTACTTCGAGGGCGGCGAGCCCACGCTCGCGTACCCCATCGTGCTGGCCGCGGCCGCGCATGCCCGGCGCCGCGGCCTCGACTGGGGCATGGTGAGCAACTGCTTCTGGGCGACCTCGGTGGAGGATGCCAAGGTGTGGCTCGCGCCCTTCGTCGACCTCGGCATCAGCGACCTCTCGCTGTCGTCCTACGCCTACTTCGTCGAGGACGCCGACGAGGACTGCCTGCGCAACGCGGCGCTGGCGGCGCAGGAGCTCGGCCTGCCCATGGCGGTGCTCGAGGTCGGCGCCGCCGCGTGTCTCGACGTGCCCAGACTGTGCCTCGGCGAGGACGTCGGCGAGATCATGTGCAAGGGCAGGGCGGCCGTGGAGCTCGCCCCCGGGCGAGCGGCCCGGCCGCCCGAGACGCTGGTCACCTGCCCCTTCGAGGACTTCGCCGAGCCCGGCCGCGCCCACCTCGGCTGCGACGGCGAGCTGCAGATCTGCCAGGGCATCAGCGCCGGCAACGTGTTCGCCGACGGCCTGGCCGCCGTGCTCGAGGGCTACGACCCGGCGCGGCGGCCCGTGGTCGCCGAGATCCTGGCCGGCGGCCCTTGGGCCCTGGCCCAGGCCTACGGGCACACGCCGCGGCGCGCGCTCTACGCCGACGAGTGCCACCTCTGCTACGAAGTGCGCTCCGCCCTGCGCGAGCGCTTCCCCGACGTGCTCGCGCCGGCCCAGTGCTACGGCCCCACCGCCGAGCAGGCCGCCGGCGCGCCGGAAGACCCACCAGCGTAGGAGGAGAGGCCATGCCCTCGGAGTGCGAACGGTTCTGGGAACGCGACACGTATGCGGTCGTCGGTCATCAAGGGAGCAAGAAGCCCTTCCCCAAGATCGCCTACGGGGCGCTGAAGGAGCAGGGCAAGACGGTGTACGCCATCGACCCCGGCAGCGGCGAGATCGAGGGCGACAAGGCCTACCCGGACTTCGCCACCCTGCCGGCGCCGGTGCAGGCCGCCATCCTGGAGCTGCCCAAGGAAGAGACAGCCGCGTGGGTGGCCAAGGCCGCCGACGCCGGCGTCAAGGAGATCTGGATCCACCAGATGACCGATACGCCGGAGGCGCTGGCCGAGGCCGAAAAGCGCGGCCTCAAGGTCATCACCGACCACTGCGCCGTGATGTACAACAAGCCCGGTTTCAGCATGCACGCGCCGCACCGCTGGATCTGGAAGCTGGTCGGCAAGTACTGACCTGTCGCCGCACGCCCTCTGACGCAAGGAGAGGCTAGGGCAGCATCTCCGGCGGCTCCTTCCGCTGCTTTGCGGGCAGCAGTGCCACCACGATGAGGATGATCACCGGGAAGAAGATGCAGAGGATGATCCACAGCGCCCGGTTGAGGTCCTTGCGGTCGACCATGCGCCAGACCAGCCACAGGCTGACCACCCAGACGATGAACCAGATGGTCCCGTACAGTACCCATGATTGCATGGTGTCTCCTCAAGGCGAGCGCGCGGTGTGTAGCCGGCTCAGAGCAGCCGGTCTGCGGAAAGGTTACTCGGCGGCGGCGAAAACCCTGCGGGGCGGCGTTGGCGCCGCTGCGCTAATCCGCGATCCCGTCGGCGGCTGGCACGTCTGAGGGCTGCGGTGGCACGGCGTCCTCGGGCAGGCCGCGGACGTGCTCGAGGGCTCGCTCGGCCGCGGCCGCCCCCTCGCGCAGGCAGTCGCCGATACCGATGCCGTGGTAGGCGCCTCCGGCGAGCTCCACGCCGGGCACCTTGGCCACGCCGGCCTCGATCTTGTCGACCAGGTCGACGTGCCCCACGCGATACTGCGGCATGCCGCGCGGCCAGCGAAAGATCTCGACGAACTCGGGCTCGGCGACGATGCCCATGACCTCGCGCAGCTCGGCGCGCACCACCTTGGTCATCTCGGCGTCGTCGAGCCGCGCGGCGGCCTCGATGCCGGCGCGGCCCAGGAAGCTGCGCAGCAGCACGTGGCCCTCGGGTGCGCGGTCGGGGAACTTGCTGGAGCTCCAGGTGGTGGCCATCACCGGGCGGTTCTCGGCGCGCGGCACGACGAAACCGAACCCCGTGAGGTCGTGCGCCACCTGGTCGCGACGAAAGGCCAGCGAGGCGGTCGCCGTGCTGACGTACTCGATAGACGAGAGGCCGGCGGCCGGGAGCGGCGCGACCGTGCGCAGCAGGTCGCCGCTCGCCCAGGCCGGCGTGGCCAGCACGACCGCGTCGGCGACCACGCGGCTCCCGTCGGCAAGCAGAAGAGCGTAGGCGCCGGACCCGGCGCCGGAGGTGCCGCCGCCGGCGCCGCACGGCGCCATCGTCCGCACGGCCGAGCCGCCGTGCAGGCGCTCCGGCGGCAGCGAGGCGACGATGGCGTCGCTCAGCTCTGGCAGGCCGCCCTTGAAGGAGTAGAAGTAGGAGCGCGGCCCGCCCTCGGGGCGCGGCCGGGCAGCGGCCCCGGCCGCCGCCTTCTGCCGGGCCTTGCGCCGCTTGAGCATCGCGAGGATGAGGCTGCGGTGCTTCTGCTCCATCTCGAGGAACATCGGGAAGGTGGCGCGCACGCTCATCTGCTCGGGGTCGCCGGCGTGGATGCCGGCGACGATGGGCTCGGCGATGCGCGCCAGCGCCTCGCGCCCGAGGCGCCGCCGCACGAAATCGCCGAGGCTCTCGTCGCCGTTCGCGCCGGCGATGCGCGCAGCTCCGCCTCGCGGCAGCACCAGGTCCATGCCCATGCGCACCTTGCCGGGCCAGCTCATCAGGCTGCTGAGGGCGAACGGCACCATGCGCGTCGGCACCATGAGGATGATGCCCTCGGGCAGCTCGTGCAGGCGCCCGCGCGTGAAAACGAAGCTCTTGCGGATGCCCTCGTTGGAGTCCTCGAAGCGGTCGCCGATGCCGAGCCGGCGGGCCATCGTGATCGGCCAGTGCTTCTCGATGATGGCCGAGTCGGGGCCGCCCTCGACGACGAAGCCGTCGCGGCACACGGTGTGGACCTTGCCGCCGAAACGCGGCTCGTCCTCGTAGAGGTGCCAGTCCACGGCCGGGTCGGCGGCGCGCGCGTCTTCGAGGACGCGCGCCGCTCCCAGCCCGGCCATGCCGCCGCCGACGATGGCGATGCGGAGCGGCCGGGCGGTGCCGCCCTGCGGCCGGGCCCGGCCCTCAGCCGACGGGGAAGCCTCGCGCACGCCCGTCACCCGTGCGTGTGTGGGCCGTCGGGCTGGTGCGGCTGGTGCTCCCCCGGCCGGCGCGCCAGGTAGTCGATCACGAGGTCGGCGAGCGCCTCGATGAACTGCGGCGAATCGTTGGGCGGCGCCGAACGCCGGTACTCCATGCCCAGGGACTCGATCTGCTCGCGCAGCAGGATGTCCAGGTCGTAGAGCGTCTCGACGTTGTCGCTGACGAAGCCCACGGGCACCACGAGCACTTTCTTCCAGCCTTCCTCGGCCAGGGTGCGCACCACATCGTCGACCTCGGGCTCCATCCACTCGCCCCCGCCGCGGCCCTTGCTCTGGAAGGCAAAGCGCCAGTCGCCCGGCACCAATGCGGGCACCAGCTGCGCGATGGTTTGCTGCAGCTGCTCCACGTAGGGGTCGCCCTCCATGATCGTCTCGAGCGGCACGTTGTGGGCCGTGAAGAGCACCGCCCACTCGTTGACGTCGCAGCCGTCGAGCGCCGCCGCGGCATGCCTGCTGATGGCCTTCACGAAGCCGCGGTCGGCGTACCAGCCTTCGAGCAGCGGGATCTTCTCACCGGCGGCGGCGTCGAGCGCCTCCCGGTACTTGCCGGTCGTGAGGCGCGAGGCGAACGGGCTGAGCGGCAGCGCCACCACCTCGTGGCCGTCCAGCTCGGCAAGGCAGTCGGCGACGGTCGGCTGCGTGTACAGGAAGCCGTGCCGCACACGGATGGGGAGGGCCAGCTCCTCCACGAGCCGCGCCTGCAGAGCGAGCGCCTGGCGCGCCGTGATGTCGGGCAAGGGAGAGGCGCCGCCGATGAGCTCGTAGCGCGTCTCCACGACCTTGAGGGTCTCCGGGTTCGCAGGCCGCCCGGTCATGCGCTGCAGGAATGCGGGGATCTGCGCGGCCTCCTGCGGCCCGCCGTAGGCGAGCAGGGCGACGTCGACGAAGCTCTCGGTCATGGCTGTCGCCCGCCTTTCAGACAGGCGGCGCGGACAGGCGGTGCACCGCGTCGACCAGGTACTTGACGTTGTCGGGCGGGGTCTGCGGGATGAGGCCGTGACCCACGTTGAAGATGTGGCCGGGGCGACCGCCGGCGCGGCCGATGATGTCGGCGACGCGCTCTTCGATGGCCTGGGGCGGGCCGAGCAGCGTGAGCGGGTCCAGGTTGCCCTGGATGGCCACCCCGTCCAGCTGCTCCCAGGCGCGGTCGAGCTCGATGCGCCAATCCACACCGATGACCTCGCTGCCGGCCTTGGCCACGTGGTGGAGCATGGCGGAGGCGCCGTTGCCGAAGTAGATCACCGGCGCCCCGTGCCCCTTGACCTTGTCGATCACGGAGCGCACGTGCGGCAGCACCAGCAGCTCGTAGTCGTAGGGGCCGAGCCAACCCACCCACGAGTCGAACAGCTGCACCACCTGGGCGCCGGCGGCGATCTGCGCGAGGAGGTAGTCCACGACGACCTCCGAGATGAGGCTCATGAGGCGCCCGAACCCGACCGGGTCTTCGTACATGAACTTCTTGACGTGCGCGTAGTTGCGCGAGTGGCCACCCTCGACGATGTAGCTGGCCAGGGTGAAGGGCGCCCCGGAGAAGCCGATGAGCGGGATGCGGCCGTCGAGCTCGTGGCGCACCAGGCGGATGGCGTCCATCACGTACTGCAGGTCGGCGGCCGCGTCGATGCCGTGGACGCCCTCGAGGTCTTTGGCGCCGCGGATGGGCTTCTCGATCACGGGCCCGTCCTCGGGCGTGAAGTGGAAGCCGATGCCCATGGGCTCGAGCGGCAGCAGGATGTCGGCGAAGATGATGGCGGCGTCCAGTTCGAAGCGGCGCAGGGGCTGCAGAGTGACCTCGGCGGCGATGTCGGGGCGCATGCACATCTCCACGAACGAGAGCTTCTCGCGGATGGCGCGGTATTCGGGCAGGTAGCGACCCGCCTGGCGCATGAGCCACACGGGCGTCGCGTCGACGGGAACGCAGGAACAGGCATCGAGAAGGCGCATGGTCATCCCTTGGTCGTGCGGGCGGGCCGCGTCGTCGAGCGTGTCATTGTAGCAAACGGGAGCCCATGGGCTCCCGTCGGCGGCGAGAAGCTGGGCTGGTGACGTTTCACTGCGCCGGCCTGTACCCCTCGCCGAGCGCCGCCTTGTGGCAGGTGTGGCAGACGGTGAGCGTGGCGTCGCACGACTGCGGAGAGACGACGTGGTGCCGCAACGCGCGCGCGCTCAACTTGGCTCCGCACAAACCGCACTGGGCGCTGTCGATGGATCGGACGGTACCGGCCTGCTGGACCGGCGGCACGTCGGTGGACGGTGTCTGCGGCAGTGGGTGGACTTGGCCCATCGGTCCTCCCTATGACGAGGCGGCTGCGGCTCCCGGGGCGGGGGTCGCGGGGCCGTAAGGTTCTATCCATGTACTGCCCCTCGGAGAGCGGTTCGTAACCTCCGCGCCACACTCGAGCTTCTTCGCCCCGCGGCCGAGTCGGGGCCGTTCAGGCTCGATCTTAGCGCCCTCTTATCCTCGGCTTGTTACCTATAAGCATTGCGAATTTGCAGGAACAGCTTTCCTTATAGATAATACCGAGGTCGTCAGCTAACGCGAGGGTGTCCATGGCCAAGAACTTCACAAAGACCCCCGACGTGCCGCGCACCGAGAAGGGCGTCACGCTGTTCCGCAGCTGCCTGGTCTCGGCTGAGTACCCCGGCGTCGAGTCTTCCACCAAGTGGCTCTTCGAGCGTTTCGGCATCGAGTACACGGTCAACCCCGACCAGACCTGCTGCACCGGCCTCGGCTACTACTCCGACCTCATGCCGATCCAGACCACAGTCGGCATCGCGGCCCGCAACGCCTGCGTCGTGGTCGACGACGAGCACCCGGTGATGAGCTATCTGTGCTCCACCTGCTACGCCATCAACAAGAAGGCCCGCAACATCCTCGACGTGCCCGAGTACCGTGACGCGACCAACGCGGTGCTCGGCAAGATCGGCCGCGAGTACGACGACCGCGTGGCCGGCACGGTGCAGCACAAGCACACCCTCGAGATCCTCTGGGGCGCCCACGACAGCGTCCCCAGGCTCATCCGTCGCCGTCTCGACGGCATCAAGGTCGCGACGCACCCGGCCTGCCACTATTGCAAGGTCTTTCCCGACGAGACGCTCGGCAACAACGAGAACTTCATGGTCCCGGAGGAGCTGCTGATCCCCGCCGGGGTGGTCTGCACCGGCGCCTACAACGAGAAGCAGACGCACTGCGGGGCCGGCTTTCGCAACCGCTTCGTCAACCCGTCGATCTCGATGGCGGTGACGCACAAGAAGCTGCACCGGCTGGCCGAGGAGAGGATCGACGTCCTCGTGCACATGTGCCCCAACTGCCACATCCAGTTCGACCGCTACAGCGACATCATCTCAGCGAGCGCCGGCGAAGAGTACCCGTTCGTGCACCTGCACGTGCAGCAGCTCCTGGCGCTGGCGCTGGGCGCCGACCCCGAGAAGGTGGTCGGCATCCAGTCGCACTCCCAGGATGTCGAGCCGTTCCTCGAGCGCATCGGCGCGCGGCGGACGGCCGCCGCGACCGCGGGGGGTGCGCGATGAGGGCCGGGGTCTTTCTCTGCGAATGCGGCGGCAACATCAGCGGGGTCGTCGACCTCGAGCCGTTGGCCGAGCACGTGCGCTCTCTCGACGGCGTCGTCGAGGTGGAGATCAACCAGTTCATGTGCGGCACCGAAGGCCGCGCGCTGATCGAGAAGGCCGTCGAAGAGCGCGGCCTCGACCACTTCGTGATCGCCTCGTGCTCGCCGCGCTTCCAGGGCCCCACCTTCGAGCGCATCGCCCGCGAGCTGCGCCTCGGCGAGAACGCCGTCGCCTTCGGCAACATCCGCGAGGGCTGCTCCTATGTGCACGGGCACGAGCCCGAACGCGCCCAAGAGAAGGCCAAGAAGATCGTCGAGGGCGCCGTCGCCCGCCTGCACCACATGAGCGACCTCCCGCGCCGGCGCACCTTCCTCAACCGCTCCGTGCTCGTCGTCGGCGGCGGCATCGCGGGCATCTCCGCCGCCGAAGAGCTCGCCGCCGCCGGCATCGAGGTCCACCTCGTGGAGCGTCAGCAGAGCATCGGCGGCTACATGGCCCGGCTCAGCAAGACCTTCCCCACCGAAGACTGCGCCATGTGCTCGCTGGCGCCGCGTCTCACCGGCACTGCCATCAACAGCCGCATCCACCTGCACGCGCTCTCGGACGTGACCGCGATCACGGGTCCGCCCGGCGAGTTCAACGTGACCGTGCGGCACCGGCCGCGCTACGTGAACGAGAAGTGCGTCGGCTGCGGCGAGTGCGCCGCCGTGTGCCCCGTGACGTACCCGAACGACTTCGACTTCGGCGTCAGCGAGCGGACCGCCGTCTACCGGCCGTTCGCCAACGCCGTGCCGGCGACGTTCGCCATCGACCGCAAGGGCTGGAGCCCCTGCAAGACGGCCTGCCCGGTGCACACCTCGGCGCACGGCTACGTGGCGCTCGTCGCCAAGGGCCGCTACGAGGAGGCCTGGCGGGTCGCCAGCGAGCCGAACCCGTTCCCCAGCGTCTGTGGCCGCATCTGCACCCACGTCTGCGAGACCGAGTGCACGCGCGGCAACGTGGAGGACCCCATCGCCATCGCCGGCATCAAGCGTTTCGTCGCCGATCACGGCGCGCCGGCGGAGCGGCCCGCGCCGCTGCCCGTCTTCTACGACGAGCCCATCGCCATCGTCGGCGGCGGCCCCGCAGGCCTCACCGCCGCCCGCGAGCTCGCGCAGTTTGGCTACAAGGCCACGGTGTTCGAAGCCTTGCCGGTGGCCGGCGGCATGCTGCGCGTCGGCATCCCCGAGTACCGCCTGCCGCGCGACGTCCTGCAGAGCGAGGTCGACCGCATCACCGCCCTCGGCGTCGAGCTCAAGACCGGCATGCGCTGCGGCACCGACTTCACCGTCGAGTCGCTGTTCGCCGACGGCTACAAGGCCGTCTTCCTTGCCACCGGTCTGCACCAGAGCAAGGACCTGCCGATCCCGGGTCTTGACCAGGAGGGCGTCCTGCGCGCCGTCGAGTTCCTGCGCGCCCAGGCGCTGGGCGACAGCCCCACTACCGGCAAGCGCGTGGTGGTGGTCGGCGGCGGCGACGTGGCCTACGACGCCGGCCGCACCGCCTTCCGTTGCGGCGCCGACGAGGTCACCCTCGCCTGCATCGAGGACGAGCGCACGGCGCCGGCCTCGTCCGAGGAGATCGAAGAAGGCAAGGAGGAGCAGGTCCGGGTCGAGTACTCGCTGGTCCCCGTCGAGATCCTCGGCAGCGGCGGCCTCGCCAGCGGCGTCAGGTTCCAGCGCTGCACCCTGGGCGAGCCCAACGAGCGCGGCTGGCGCCCGCCGGTGCCGGTCGAGGGCGAGTACGTGGAGCTCAGCGGCGACACCGTCATCTTCGCCGTGGGCCAGGCGATCGTCGACGACTTCACGGCCGGCGCCGACGGCGTCGCCGTGGAGCGCGGCCAGATCGGCGTCGACCCCGACACAATGATGACCGGCCGCAGCGGCGTCTTCGCCGGCGGCGACGCCGCCGCGATGGGCCCCTGGACGGCGATCGAAGCCATCGCCGCCGGCCGTCGCGGCGCCCGCGCCGTCCACAACTTCCTGCGCGGCGAGCAGCTCGTGCCGGTGTGGGATGCCGAGTCCGACAAGGTCAAGATCCAGCATACAGAGCTCGAGCCCTTCGAGCCGCAGGCCAGGCGCATCATGAAGACCCTCGACGGCGTCGCCCGCCGCACCACCTGGGAGGAGGTTCGCCTCGGCTTCAGCGAGGAGGACGCGCGCGAGGAGGCCGAGCGCTGCCTCGACTGCGCCGTGTGCTCCGACTGCAAGTCGTGCGTCACGGCGTGCCCGGCCGACGCCATCGACTTCGACCAGAAAGCCTGGGACGAGGAGATCACTGTCGGCGCCGTGATCCTCGCCACCGGCCACCAGGAGTTCGACGCGACGCGCAAGCTGCCGCTCGGCTACGGACGCTTCCAGAACGTGCTCACGCAGAGCCAGCTCGCCCGGCTGCTGTCGGCCTCGGGGCCGACCGCGGGCGAGCTCAAACGACCGTCCGACGGCGAGGTGCCGAAGCGCATCTTCATGCTCCAGTGCGTGGGCTCGCGCGACTGCACCAGCAGCGGCAACGAGCACTGCTCGGCGATCTGCTGCCTCTTCGCCACGCTGCACAGCTCGCTGATCAAGCAGCACTACCCCGACGCCGAGATCACCATCGGCTACACCGACCTGCGCGCCCCCGGCAAGGCGCACGAGGAGTACTACCGCCTCGTCCAAGAGCGCGGCGTGCACTTCGTGCGCGGCCGCGTCGGCGAGATCCTCGAGGAGAAGGACGGCAGCCTCACGGTGCGCATGGAGAACACCATGACCGGCAGGAAGAGCGAGGAGCTCTACGACCTCGTCGTGCTCTCCGCCGGGCTCGAGGGCTCCAAGGGCACCCAGGACATCGCCCGTGTGGCCGGCGTGCAGACGGCCGCCGCCGGCTTCATCCGCGAGCTCCACCCCAAGCTGCACCCGGTCGACACGCAGCGCACCGGCATGTTCCTGTGCGGCACGGCCCAGGGCCCCAAGAACATCCCCGACTCGATCGCCCAGGCCAAGGCCGCCGCGGCGCGCGCGATCAGCATGCTCAGCACCGGCTTCGCGATGACGCCCGCCCAGGTGGCGGCCAGCGACATCGAGGTGTGCATCGGCTGCGGCGTCTGTGAGGCGTCCTGCCCGCAGACGGCGATCGCCCTCACGCTGGGCGCCGACGCCCACTCCGTGGTCGACCCCAACATCTGCCGCGGCTGCGGCATCTGCGCCGCCGAGTGCCCCACGGGGGCGATCCAGCTCGGCGGCTTCAGCGACGACGAGGTACTGGCGGAGGCGACGGTCTGATGGCGGCCGACCGCAATATCGTCGCCTTCTGCTGCCGCGAGTGCGCCTACGCGGCGGCCGACGCGAGCGCCAACGCGCGCACTCCGCTGCCGCCGACCGTGCGCCTCGTGCTCATGCCCTGCACCGGGCGCGTCAGCCCGCTGCACCTGCTGAGCGCACTGGCCGGAGGCGCCGACGGTGTCATGGTCGCCGGCTGCCTGCTCGGCCAGTGCCACTACGGCGAGGGCAACTTCAACGCCGTCGACCGCGTCGCGTTCGTGCAGCGGCTGCTGAGGAGCGTCGGCGTCGAGCCCGAGCGCTGCCAGATGTTCACGATGAGCGCCGGCGAGCCGCCCAAGTTCGTCGCCGCCGTGCGCGAGATGGACCGCGTGATCGGCGGCCTGCCGCCGCTACCGCGGTCGGAGGCCGACGGGACCCTTGAGGCCCCGCTCGCCGTCGGCGCCCCGCTCGCCGTCGCGAGGGGGGCTGCCTGATGCCGCTCACCCATCGCGGCCGCGAGATCCTGAGCCGCGTGCCCGGCGGCACGCTGCAGAGCACTGTCGGCGTGGGCTGCGAGATCATCCGCCACGAGGAGCTCTGCGTGGGCTGCGGCAAGTGCGCCACCAACTGCCCGTCCGGCGCCTCCGAGCGCGGCGCCTTCTTCGACGTGAACCAGCTGCTGGACGCGCCGGCGGACAGCCGCCGAGGAGCCCTCGGCGGCGCGCTCCGGCGCCTCATGCGGCACGAGCCCGACGGCCCCGTGGAGGTGCCGGAGCGGGTCACCGTGTACCGCACCATCATCTACGACGACGAGAAGTGCCTGGGCTGCGGCACCTGCGTCCGCGGCTGCCCGGCCGAGGCCATCGAGGCGCGCCCGCCGAAGGCGGACGCCGCGTCGGAGCCGTCTCCCGTGGAGGTGCGCGCATGACCTCCCCGAACGGCCACGGCCCCGAACTCCCGCTCGTCCTCCTCTGCGAGTGCGCAGGAAC
>Ga0315288_10005129_pt1 | contig 16651 bp, 27 predicted proteins | sample YL17G11_20_MG_FD_203454 | JGI IMG/M metagenome (GOLD analysis project Ga0315288, IMG submission 203454) | Sediment microbial communities from Yellowstone Lake, YNP, Wyoming, USA - YL17G11_20 | ecosystem: Environmental > Aquatic > Freshwater > Lake > Sediment | place: USA: Wyoming | collected...
AGGCCTCGCCTCATGCAAGCCATTTTTATTACTTTTCCTATTACTAATGTATCTTTCATAATAGTCCTCTTTTTTCTTTAATATCGAAATGCGTTTTAATAGAGTATATAAATTTATTAACTCTTAATAAATCTGTCGATATTTCCATGATACCTTCGTCTGGATCTTTTTGATAGTATGGTTCAAATTTTTCACCGTCCCAGAGCATTACATTGCATCCACATAAAAGAGCCTCTGCATTTAAGGCAGTAAATTTATCAAAAGAATAGATCGTCATAGTCGATTTAAGGAATTGGATTAACCTATACCGTGGTGAAGGCCATGATCTTGTAATGATCGGAAGACCTGTAATCTCTGGAGGTTTTATAATCGGGCCTTTTCCATGCCACACAGCACCTATATTCTCCCTTGGGATATCGTCTTCCACACCTATCATGTCTAGATAAGGCAAAAAGAAAATCTTCACATCCTTCTGGTTTGTGGCCTTCTGAACAGCCTCTAAATATGCCCTATGATAAGAGACAACATACTCATGATCTGGGTAATGGGTAGGGCCATTACATAGTCTACCGGGAAAATATAAAGCCCAGCGAACGGTATTTACTCCGTCCTGAAATGAAGGTGGGTATATCTCTGGAAGTATTCTAATATCATATTTGTCGTTTGGCCTGGAATACGCTCCCCATTGCGGGTTAAGATTCTCGCAAGTCATGTGTACCTTATGCCCTAGAATATAACAGAGATAACCGAGATAATGAAGGACACGGATTCCACCGCTTCCATTCTCATAACTAGGGCTTTGGATTTGAATATTCATTACCACTCCACTATTGGTACTGCTTGACATCGACATCTGTAATCTTCCCCTGCGTGGGCAACTCGGCCTGTTTTTTCATCCACGACAGGAGGATTATCCCAATCAATGATTTGATGATTTAATTCGACATGCCTACTTCGTACCTTATGATCTCCCATTGTTTGCCATTCGTATTTATCCATTCCATATTGGACATATTGCGAATGTTTGAATTTAGTTGTTAGGAGTGCGGTTTCCTGCCTTGCTATGAAAATGGAGCGATCCTTTGATAGTTTTAGTTTTGAGCCTATAAACTTTTGTACTTCCTTCCTTGGCGCACCGTCAAGAATCATCTTGTGTAGATCCTTCCTGAGTTTTTCAACGGTATCTTGAGCGAAGTTTTCAAATGACTTTCTAACCCTATTGCCAAAATCACGCTCTAGGCTTTTCTTTATCGGTAGGTCTATGGTGGTTAGATAATCCTTGCTTATCTTTTCCATGCCTTCAGGACTGAGTTTTGGCTGTATGCCAGCGGCTTTTCTAACTGTGTCCTTTAGCTTCTTAGAGAGATGGTTAAGATTTTCTTGAGCAATCCCTTTTATCCCCAATGTATCCTGTGTCATACCACTAATAAATGATGGGGTATCTTGGATTATTTTATCAAATTTCCTATTTATGTTTTCAGTCATGATCTTTGTTTCGATAATATTTTTCTCGATAGCTGCCTTGGCTATGAATGGCAGCTTGGAATTATGGAGGTGCCATTCTCCTCTCTTGAAAACCGCACCTATGGATTTTAGCTCCTTCGATACTTGCGCCCAGAATTTTCCCTGGAAGGAACCATCGGAATAGGTGATAATGCCTTCCCTTAAGGCTTTCTCCAATATTGTGATTTTAGCGTTATCCATCCTGTCCTTTGCTGCTTCAACCAAAGGATCGAATACCAGGAGTTGGATATTGTTGAAAAGGTACTCGGCCAGTTTTTTGTGCCAAGTATCATTATATATGATCGGTTCTAATTTTTTCCTTGGCATATGTTATCCTGCTTTTGCTGGATCTGGTAAAGGAAGAGAATCGACACCTAATTCTTTCAGCTCCTCTATTGTATAGGTCTCGTTTGGATTAAGGTCGATAGCGAATATCTTCTCATTATTAATTAACTCTACGGCTTTTTCAGTTGTGCAAAGCCCACCATTAACTGAAGTAACGATCCTACTTAATGCCTCGGTTTTCATCATGCTTTCTTCCTTATTAGTCATGATCCTAAGCGGCTTGAATTCGAAATCCATATTGTCTGGAATATATCCAAGGACTTTTTGTGAAACGATTTTTAGAATGGTATTCATTCCAGTTTTGACTTTTGACCTAATATCGGATTCGATCATAGCATTGTAATTCTCGATATCGTCCTCTCCAGAGTTGAAGCCTGAAGCGGAGATCCCAAAGAGCTTAGTCATGGGCATACGGAGATCACAGGCAAGACCGATTCGGATTTGAGTTAGGATTTCAGACAGACCAGAAAAATTAAGAGCCTTTTGTTCGTATTCGTCCTCAGTATCTAGAACGAGAGCATTCTGATAGTTCTTAATTTGAGAGGCTGCCGTGATTCGATTGGCTGTTTTTGTGGCACCGTCTTTAGTAGCAATGGAGCTATTGAACCCACTTATTTTGAAGACATCTATTTTAGATTCATCCATCACCTCATAGACTACGTTCTGGTGCTTTAAATACTGATTGTACGACCTGACAATCTTTTCCAGCTCTGATACACCCCAACCACCGAACTGCCCTTTAATCAGTGAAGGAGCGTCTTTATTCTTAAGTTTGATGACATTCTCCCTGTGTATTTTATGACCATAATAGTTGTATGGGCAATCAACGTTATCCTCTTTAGCCAGTTGGTCGAGAGAGGACATACCCTGTGATGAATAGGAAAGCTCCCAGCGATCTGCTGCATGGAAATCAAGAGAAGTTTTTTCGGTGATAGAGCCTATTTTTAATGGCTTGCTCATATCCTGACCAGCATTTATGAGTAGTCCTGCTCCACCATAGAGACGAGCCCATTTTAAGGCTTGTGCATAATGGATGAGGACTTGTTCCCGATCAAGATATGAATCGAGATCCTTAATATCATCCGGTGATAGTTCAGGGCATTTGATTATGATACCGCCACGAAAGGCATCATCAATTGGTTGATCTATTAAGACCTGAACAATGCCATGCTCCAGATAAGTCTGAGAGAGCAAAGCCCTGTTAAGAGTGATTGCATGGAATCGGTTATTGAAACTCAGGGCATCGGTTTGTGAGATATTTGCACCGATCCCTCCAGATGTAACCCCAGCTACAAAATCAAATAATGAGTTTAGCTGTAATGATCCTGGTATAGGTACTGTTTTTAATGCTTCTTCAATCCGACTTGGTTTTACATCATTCTTTTTTATTTTCTTTTTCATATTTATGTCCTCTGCTTAAAATGATCTCACATAACCCCAGTATCGTAAATAGTAACCTTGCGCTTTATAAAGTTATTAAGCCCATACCTAAGAGCGTCAATACAATGATTGTAATCGTCGATTACTATAGGCAAAATCTCTGTTGTGTGCTTATCAATCTTGAATGAGTATCGTTTAAATTCCTCGATGGTATGAATACAGGAAGGATGGATAACGACCTTCTCAAATGCTCCTCTAATGTATTCAATTCCATCCTCGACAGATCCTGCCCACTTGTCTGCGCCTTGTATGTTCCAACCTTGATTCTTCAAATATGATATGGTTTCAGGTCTAGCACAATCGCCAAATATTTTGTAGTGGTTTCCAGCTATGACCTTTTTAATGAGTTTTCCTAAGTCATCCATCTCGACATGATGGCCATAGACCTCTTTGTCAATGTATAGCTTCCTGTCTCTTATGAAGCATCTGATAACGGTCGATGGATCTTTTGCAAAGCCGAAATCCATGCCGTGATGGTAGGCTTCAACGCCTTCAGATGAGAATTCCTCGACCGAGTATTTGCCCTTGAATACCTGCGCGTCCGATGTGGTTCGAAGTTGGCCTTCCCACACATGTAGATATTTTTCATAGTCTGTAGTTTTTAAATGCTCCATCTCTCTACGAAGCACTTCGGGGAAATATGGATTATCGGAATAATTAACTTTCTTGACCAGACTATTGGGTTGTGTATTTACTATGAAATCTTGATATACGGGATCATCTTCATGGGTAGGATTAAAGGTGATCATAAACTGGCTATTGGGTTTTCTGATAGTAGGGATCAAGATTTCCCAAGAAGCTTTGGATACTTTATCGGCTTCCTCTATCCAGCACATATCTATCCCCTCGGTAGATTTTACACTCTCAATATTGTGCGCTAGACCCTTAAAAATGAATTGAGAGCCGTTTATACTGGATATGGAATGATTAGCTATACGGAAATATCTATCGAGCTTATATGTGTAGATTATGCCCGTGAGAAGGGAATGGACGGATTCCATGATAGAGTTCTGGAGTTCTCTCGTACAGAGTATTTTAAGGGTTTGACTCATAGACTTACAGATAAGATATCTTGCTATGCTATGTGATTTGGAAGATCCACGTCCACCATAATAGACATAATACCTATAATTATCCCAAAGATCGGAGAAGATATCAGGGATGATAATATTTATTTCATTCTTCATTTTTGCTTTTAGTTATAAAATTTATAACTGGCATGACTTCCGTTGATGCTGTTTTAAATTCAGATACCATTTTATCTGTCCATCCCAACATATTTTTGAGGGCAAAAATTATGACGGAGGCATTACCATTTTCAATTAATTGAAATGCTTTCCTGCGGAGAGATATTTTCCCCTTAACCGCTTTTGTCTTATAATACTCTAAATAATTCATTCCTTTTTCTGCTTTACATCTATTTTCTAATGTCTCAACTGTGCAGTTAAAAAACGATGCTATTTCGACTTGAGTACATTGGAGAAAACAAAGTTTATCAAATTGATCCCAATCCAAATCTATTTTTGGTCTGCCCCTTGGATTACCTGTTGGCTTATGTTTTTTAGGCATAATTTATCCTTTCGCAAGTTTTAAAAATTCGTTTCTTGCTTCTTGATTTCTCATGCAACCAATAAGTTCACTTGTTACCATAACGGAATTTTGTTTGCTGACTCCCCTTGATATCATACATAGATGTTTGGCTTCGATTAACACAGCAACACCAAGAGGGTTTAAATGCTCATTTATGGCTTCGGCTATTTGTTTTGTTAATCGTTCTTGGATCTGTAACCGTCTAGCAAAGCAATCTACCAATCGTGCTAATTTTGATATACCAACCACCCGGCTATTGGGGATATATCCTATATATGCCTTACCAAAAAAAGGGAGCATGTGATGTTCACAGGTACTATAAAATTCAATATCTTTTAAGATTATTAATTGATCGTATCCATCCGCGTCGAAAGTCCTTTTTAATATTTCTTCCGGAGATTGATTATATCCCGAATATAGCTCTTTCCATGATTTAACAACACGACTAGGAGTATCGATAAGTCCCTCTCTATAGGGATCATCTCCGATTGCTGATATGATGTCTTTTATGTTTTGTTCCATCATTTAATTTTCATCCATTTATGAGTTTGTAATGATATCCTCCAAAATATGTTATTTTTTTGAAAATCTAATATTGCCTTTATGGACTTTCTAAAGCTACCAAATTCAGGGGATAGATAGTAATATCTTCCGTCTTCTATATTATGTCTTTTAAGTATGGAAAAATCAAAATCTTTATCAACCACATATTTAAATTCATTTACCCTTTTTTCAATATCAGGATGTATAATATATGCTGATTCTTTTTTTGGACTGCACGTAATCCAATCTATACCATTGATATATGGCATGGTTCCATTTGTCTCACAGTTAATTTTAAAACCGAATGGATAGAGTATCTTGATTATATCTTCTATCTGTGGATTGAATAAAGGTTCCCCCCCCGTAATAATACAGAGGGGGGCGATTTCCTGTTTACATATATCCTTCAATTTATACTCAGGATAATTTTGAATTATCTTCCAATTGGTATCGCACCATTTACATTTCAAATTACAATTTGGTAATCTGATAAATAAAGCCTTTACCCCTGAGTAAAAGCCTTCCCCTTGCACTGACCAAAAGATCTCGCTCAATTCATAATTTTGCATCTGCTTTACAATTCTCCGTTTCATATAATTCGATATGATAGACCGTTACCCCTGTTCCTTCTAATGCTATTGGGGCAACCTTTTCCAATAACCATTGGGCCATATTTTCGGCGGTGGGATTGAAAGGGGATATCCATATAGGCTTATGTGCATGATGCTTGCTGAGATCGTTTATAAGCTCCATATCCCTCTTCCAGACTATGAAAGTATGATCCCAATTATCGTCGATCCATTGCCCTATTTTGCCCTTTAAAACGGAGAAGTCAATTACCCTGCCTAAATCATCCATCTTATCCGCTTTGGCATGTATCCAGACCACATAATTATGACCATGAGGATTGGCACATTTCGATTCATGGTTCATCACCCGATGACCAGAACAAAATTGAATACGTCTTGAACACGTTATCATTTTATCCCTTTCGATAAAAATTGCTCCGAATAGCCGAGTTTTAAACCATTTAGAGGACAATCAATTTTATTTTTAAATACCTTGCTTAAAAAATCACAATATGATTTCCCGGCTAAAATAGTTATCTCCTTATCAATGATTCCAAACCGGGTAGCTTGGTCTATCACCTGATCTATGGTTATGGTTTCGTTTTTTCCTATTTTCTCGTTATAAGGCATGATCATTTTTTTGGGTTCGATAAGCCCAAATTTTGCGCTTATAATAAAGATTTTATAATCTGGAGTCCTTAACGAAGCATAGGCATATGCCTTTTTGAATATTGGTCCTATATACATATTTTTCGCATAAGACATTACTTTTAATTTTTTTTGACCGCAGCCTACGATATAAATCATGACTTTTTCTCATATCTGGTTTGATCTTTTACTCCTGCTAAAATGAATGCTTCTTTTCTCTCAACACAGGTTCCACATTCTCCGCAATGACGCTCTCTTCCCTCATAGCAACTATAGGTCATAAACATAGGCACATTAATATCATCACCTATCTTGACTATATCTTTTTTTGTGAGATCACCAAATGGAGTTAATAATCGTATATTATTTTCGGTGCCATGATAGATGGCCTGTTCCATCGGTGCGGTGAATGCTCTCCGGCAATCGGGATATATTGCGTGATCCCCAAAATGGCTTCCTATAGCAATTTGCTTGGCATCTATACTCTCTGCATATCCTGCTGCTATGGAAAGCATGATCCCATTACGAAATGGCACCACGGTCTTTTTCATTGATTCATCTTCATAATGACCTTTGGGGATTGATCCCCCCTTGAGTAGTAAATCACTTTCAAAGTTCTCAGATATAAAATCGAGATCTATCTTTTTAATGCTTACTCCATAATGAGCCGCTATTTTTAATGCCGCCTGATATTCCCTCTCATTATGTTTTGATCCATACCAAAAAAATAAGCACTCAACTGTTTTATTCTCTCGCATGATATGTGCCAACATTACCGATGAATCCAAGCCTCCTGATAACACAACTAATGTTTTCATATTATATTTTTCATCCTTTTATACTCATCTAAAAAATCAACTAAATAACTATCTCCGATTGCTATTGCCAAGAACATATATGTTTTAAATGTTTTTTCGATATCGAGAGACAACCTTAAAGATCCATTGATAGTACATGATTTTAGGAATGACTTTTTTCTTCCAAATAATCGCCATGCGTCTTTTTTTGCGCTGTCCATAACATCAATATTTTTATCCTTGAGTATCTTTTTTATGTTTTGATCATATACATTTTTTTGGGTGATTATTACTTTTTCATCTCCTCCAACATAAAATGTTATTCGTCCATACCTGGGAGCAGCAGACCATGTTGAGCTATCGCACATATAGGGTTTATACTGTTTTATAAAATCCAAATGGACAAAGCCAAGCCAATGGACTTTCCTATTGCCGATTATTTTCATGATCCCTTTTACAAAACCTTTATTGCCTGGAGTACCTACAAGACCGCCAATACCCACTATATCACTTGTTTTATAATACTCGTCTATGGCTTTGATGTCTTCTCCACGAGTAAAGATTGGGATTGGTTTAAAGCCTCTTCTTAACATTATTTCATAGTTTTTTAATGTGGCATCGGGATTACCCACGACATCAAGAGTAAAATATTTCCAAGGTTTAAATGGGAGTCTTTCGATAAATTTACAATAATCATCCAGCTCTATTTTTTTATTTGCTTTCCATGCCGTAAATGCCCCTGAATCAAGGACAAATCTAATAAGGTGTTTATTCTCATTAATGAGTTTTATTTTGTCCTCCATATAGGGATAGGCAACAAGGATATTTAATTTTTGTTCATCATCCAATTTTTAGTCCTTTATATTTAGAATTTTTTAAAGTTTCTTTTATAAAAGACGTTAAATCATCAACGGTTTCTTGTGGACATTTGATTTTAAGAGTTGCCATTATTCCATCTAAATTTTCGTCTATATCATCAATTATATCACTTGATTTACCCATATCCCAATTTACATCGTCAAAGCCTAAATCCTCTTTATCCCAACCTGCAACTTTTAAATCATCTAATTCAAATGATAGTAATTCAAAGTCCCAATCAGCAAGATCAGCCATTCGATTTACAGATAAACGGAGAGCCTTTATTTCATCATCGGTCATATCATCACAGATAGATACCGGTACCGTTTGCATCCCTAATTTCTCGGCTACTTTTAATCGAAGATGCCCATCAATAATTAATCCATCGGACTTAATCAAGATAGGTAATCGGAATCCAACTTTAGAAATTATTTTTGTCGCTTTATCTATAGCATGATCATTTTTCCTTGGATTTTTAGCATATGGCATCAAATCAGATATAGGCCAATACTCAATGGATATCTTAAGCTCATCAAACATCTTATTCCCCTTATAATAGGTATGATCTACCAGGTATATGTTATTTTTTTGAAAAAAGCCAATGATATTACTATCTGAGAAATAAATGTTATTTATTATTGCTAATAATTTCACATGTTTATACTTTTTTATAAAAATACCGCTAAAGTTTTTTCAGTTTTACCCGATAAGGGGATATGAGTCGGTTGAATGGTTAACCGATACGAAACAAAAAAAGGAACATAAAATGAAAAAGACAAGAGCAGACAAAATTAGGGATTTTATGGTAGGACAAGATTTTTTAACAACGGCCGAGATAGCAAAGGGCATCAAAGCTCCCGACTCTGACCGAGTAGCTATATCATCATTTTTAGTTATGGGCGAAAAAAAGGGTTTCGTTACATCTGGCAAATATCTTAAAGTTTGCACCATAACTGAACGCGAAGTTAAGGCTTATAAATTGATCGAGCCAAAAAAGACTGCTCCGGTTGTCGTTATTACTCCGGCTGCTGATGCTGCTCCAAAAAAGGGAAAGGCCAAAAAGGAAAACGAAAAGCCCTTGGTTATCATGTCGGATTTGTCCGATCCTGATTTGACCGCACAGCTATTAATGGCAATATGGGAAGCAAGGGGATTGCCAGAAGAGACAGTCAAAAAGGCTTTACATCTTGCAAATTCGATTAAACTATAAATATCTGGCCTAGTGATAGGCCACCACCTTTAGGAGATTAAGATGAAGATGGTACATATAGCTCATGGCGATACGTTTTCCCATAAGGAAGAGCTACGAAGTTTGAAATTTATGTGGTTCCCCCCGATGAGAATATGGTGGCGGCTCTGGGATATGGATTCCAATTTAGCTGTAGAATTAATCCAATTAAAGCTCTCTAATATGAAGGGAGTTATATGGTTGGATACTGATTATGATGTGATGCGGAATGCTCTTGAAGGTCGTTTCGATTGGTTAAGAGAGGAGTTAGATACAGATACATTTTACCAAGGTGGAAATGAAACCTAGAAAGGAGTATTTATATGAAAGGTATGAGCCTATCCAGTTTCAAGGATCTGAATCGACAGAGAGGGTTTCACTGGTTTGATAAACTAACGCTACGCTATTTTAATTCTAAGATCTCTAATTGGGATTATGATACGGGCTATTTCGTTTCCAGTGAGATCGCTCCTGATCAGGTTAGAGCCTATACCCTGCGAAGGGGAAATTTCGATACTGGAAGGGTTATGAGGATAAGTGAATTCCGTGAATACAGGAACATTTACTTGGCTAGACAGGCTCTAGTTAAAAGAATTGAAAGGGAAAAAAATGAGAATACTAAAAATTGAAATTAACACGAATATTGAAATCGTTGAGTACGGAAATTTCGGAAGAAGAATTTTAAAGCATCTAGGGATATTTGATTCCTTCCGACAAGCCGAAAAAGCGATAAGAGAAAATTTTAATGTGAGACAAATTGATGATGTCACATTTGAGAGATTGGAGAGTGAAGAATGAGTAGATTTTCAGATATACAAGACCTTAAGCCATGTTTTATTTGTCATGGCCATATACTGGATTCTAAAAAGATTAAAAGGCTACTTCCTACTAAGAGATCGACTATTATAGAATGGTACGGGATCTGTAATAATTGTCTCGATAGGTATCCTGAGATCCTGGAAACGTTTGAAAGGATCTCTAATCTACCGGACGATGTGGAAGAGCCTAACCATTCGGTTATGTTTAATCTCCTAGAATCTATTCGCAGCCACTTTTGGGGCAATAGATTTGTTCCACCTTATAAACCGAAAAAAAAGGAGTAATAAAATGAAAGTTTGTAAATGTACGTTTGTTGGAAAGGGTATTTTCCCCTTGGACATGTTGAGATATGATCGTTGTTGGCCAGCGACAACTGAGGACGTTATGAAAATAGCCTACTGTGAAGACCCAATGTTGAATAAAGAATCCTATGAGATTACGGTCTGTACTTATAATTATACTTCTCCGAGCCTATTCACGTATGATCGCTGGATTTCGTTTGGCTGGAAACCATTATTTGGAAATGAGGATAAGCCTACTAAAAAGAAAAAATAACGAATTCCTGGCCGTAGCTAGGGATAAATCCTTTTCACCCGATCTATCATGATATCCTTCCGCTCTTTAGCTGAGGGATATTTTTCCTGTTGGGGATAGAGCCGATACCACTGATAAATACACTCAATTCCATCAAAGAGATCATCCATATCCATTTTTAAGATAATTCCACACGTCAATATTGCATAATCATCTGAGGATCGTTCTGAGGCATATAGAGCGTTTTTATCCCTTGGGGCTAATAGATGTCCTATTTCATGACAAAGACCGATCTTAAGCCCGTTTTTGTTAATCTTGGGATGTCTTATAAAACCGTCAAAAATGGTGATCGTCCAATTCAGCCCATTCTTCTTGACCACTATATTCTCTCTATCCGTATTCAGATATTCGATTTTAAAATTGATATCCATACTCCTGAAGAGGGGATCATAGGCATCATAGAACTCGATAAGGGTGATCCCTACATCTTTGGGAATAGATACACAGGACATTAAAAAGAAGGCTATAATAAAAATTATAGCTTTCTTACGTTTAGGATTGGAGTTTTTAAATGAAAGATTGAGCATGATTAATTATAATACCAGCATTTAGGACGGTTGTCACATACTGATTTTGAATCAGTAGGAATGATTTTATCATCCCATGTTTTTGTGCAGAGTGTTCCTGCGAGATAACTGTCTAAACGGCACTGAGCTTTAGGATGTGCTGATTGGGTGGAAGTAACGACAGAGGGATCTGGAGTTTCATACTTCGGCAGAGGCTGACTATTAAGAGCCGCGAGAAGATTACCGAGAGACTGTCCTGCCGCAAGATTTTTAGCACATATTTTTTGATCTATCACCTTTTCCCAAACTAAACAAGAACGAGGAACCGTGACGATTAATGCGGCTGTAGGTTTAAATACTTTTTTACCGCAGACATGCGTTGCTATATAGTCGGATTGGCCTTCGTAGGCTGCCCAATCTCGCATAGGATATCCACCCATTTGATGAGCTATTTCGTGACAGATAACGAGCTTGAAACCGTCTTTAGTCACTTCTTCCCTACGAGCCAGCCCACCGAACATGGCTACATACCATTCGTTTCCATCCCTCTGGGTATAGGCGTTTACGGTTGCGTCTTCCCAATCTCCCTCTATATTCAAAGTAAATCCCATAGCCTTGGCAATAGGGGCATAGATATCGCTTACTTCTTTTATCGCTTCGTTGAATTGAGTTTGATTGATTCCAGAATAGTTGATTTTGTTGTCGTATCTCCACAGCTCATTTTCTGGGAGATCTGAGAAGGCCGAACTTGAGACAAAAAATGTCATCAGGAAAAATAATACTTGCATTTTAATATCCTCTGTGAATGGTTTTTAAAATTGTATCACAGAGGATTTTCCAATACCTATTAATTTTTCTTTTCCAATTCTAATTCAAGGTCTGGAATGGCATCTCCTCTAAAACCATTGACGATAACAGTCGTGGTTGCTTGTGCTGTTCCGCATTTGTTAGTAGCGAACATCGTTAGTTTTTTGGTGATAGATGGAGTATATTTTATTCTTGCTTCCCTTGGAACCGCACCGCCATTAAAATCAGGAACGGCTTTCCAGAGGTAGGTTGTTCCTTTCACAAAATTGGTTCCAAGATAAATCGTTTGGCCTCTCCAAATCTGAATATGAGATGGATGCCCCGTTGAAGTATACGGCATAGGATAACATGGCGTTGGAGTAGGATCAGGCGTTGGTGTAGGTGTTGGATCTGGAGATGTATTATATACGACATAGTTTGCCCATGCTCCTATCCCGTTTGCGCTATTAGATGCGGTAGTACCATACTTGATAGTCATATACCCACCATTTTCACCCCAAGCGGAACCCCATGAGTTTTTCATTAACCAGTAGCCATCGGCTGTCCAGCCTACGAGATTTACAGCGTGGTTCAACTCGGTTGCTCCGGAGCCATTGAATTTACCACCAGTATAATTTGACATCGCCTGATCTGCTGCGACTCCTACGGCTACAGTACCGTATTGAAATATAGCTGCCTTTATCTCACTGACAGATGGATTTTCTCCGCCTGGAGTATATGACCAAGATAGGATTTTCTCGAATTTTCTTTTCCCTGTTTGGCATGTTCCTTTCTGTGCTGTGTAGGGATAATCGGAATCGTTAACTGCACCACCAGGAGCTATATGTAGTTCGTGTGGTTCGAAGAAGCCTCCATCGCAACTGTAACCCTGTGTATTGCAATCTAAAATGTACTGAGAAGAAGGGGATCTCGTAATGCCATTTATCTTCAAAACATCCTTGAAAACCCCTATTATTGAGTAATCCCAACAACTGCCGCAATTACCTTGATCCTCGGCATTTGCGAGATTAAATTTAGTTTTTAAATCATATGCCTCAGGAAGAGCAAGACCCTTATCCTTTAGATCTTTCAAAGCAGATCTAATATTTTTTGGCTTAAAATTTTTTGGGATAATAAGCCCCGTATAATATTCTTTTCCGCTACTTGAAACAATGACTTGTGCTTTAGGTTTTGATTGTAGCTCTTTTGTTCCATAATAAGAGCAAATCGAGAGCAGGGGAATAAGTAAGGCTAAAAAAAGATATTTTATTTTTCCTGAAAACATAGGTCACCTCAATGAAAAGATTAATCTTGACATCGAGTATAACACTATTATATGAACGTTTCCAACTTCCATATTTCATCTAAAGCGAAGTTAGGGCAGGTTTTATTTTCATTAAAATAGCTGTGCGGTAATACCTTTGATTTAGGTATCTTATAGTTATTCATGAGGGATTTGATAAGTGAGTAGCCAGATAGGAATTGATCCCTTGTAAATCTTTCTTTTCCTGAGAAACAGATACCAACGCTGACCATATTCATAGTAATGCAATGCGCTCCCATCTCTTTTAGTGGCCGACATGGATAAATGATTCCATCCTTTTTAATAAAAAAATGGTACCCTATGTCGTTGAATCCTCTTTCCATATGCCATTGTCTTATCACATTGACATCATCATGAGCAGGGAAATCGCTATCGCTGCAATGGATAATGATATGAGTAATTAATTTTAAATCCCTTTGCATTGCTCTTTTTGCTGAGCCTATAAGATCATATGGCTTTGTCATTATTTTACCTTTGAAAATTCAGATAATTCCGTTTCCGAGAAAAGTGATTCTAAAGGATCTGACGAGTCAGAGAATAGAGCTTTAGAGTAGGCAGAGATATAAGCCTTATCCTTTGTAGTAAGCCTATTATAGCCTCTGACAAGCTCATTCTTTTCTGTTATACGTTCCTCCATATCGCATTGTAGTTGAACTAATTTTTTTGTGATGTATTTTTTTTGTGCTTCATTCATAGTTTTTCAAATTTCCAATCATCTTTAAATTGTGCATGATAATAAAAAAGACCATACCTTGCGATATGGAAAGCATCTATCAAACCATCTTTTGATTTCGTAATACCTGAATTGGGATTTAATTTCTGAAACGACTCCCATGATCTTAACTTTGTATCTTTCTCGAAGGTTCCAAAGTAAGCTATTTTTTGCCATTCCTTTGGTTCAAGCAAAGTGTGTTGTTTATCGTACAGGAAGCCTAATACTTGACCGTAGTTCGTTCCAAAGGTGAATACCTGTGTTGCACCCCATCCACCTCTACCTCTAACACGCTCCAGATAAATCATCGAAGCACGATTAAAATCAAAGCATTCATTTACTTTAAAGAAGTTGATTATCTTATCGGTGCGGTAGGGAAGGTCGAGGCATCTTGCCGTGCGTGTGTCGCTATCTAACTCTACGATACAGCCCTTAAAGCCTGGATCAATTCCAATAATTTTCAAAGTAGAGATCCTTTTTTATATAGGTAATTGCTTTTTGAAGTATGGAGTATGTAGAAAAAATAGTCAAAAAAAAACAGGTGGGTGACCTGTTTTTCCTTGTGATGTATCGCTGCAATGTACCTACATGTTGTCGCTGATATATATCATATTTATAAAAAAGTCAATCCATATTTTAAACGATTTTAGATGGATGCGGTCTCTTTTTCCTTGATAAAAATATGCCTAAACGATATAGACACAAATAATCAAAATTAAACGCTATGGATATTGGATATAAGATGATTTATCTGGAATAAATAAAAGGCCAAGTGACTAGCTTGACCTATATCGAACGCTAAAGATGTTTCTCAATCACAAGAACCACAACGCTGTATGACAAAGGTCTTATATCCTTTGTGATGGCTGATTGCAACTAAAAAAGGATATGTATGACTGATAATGTTTTAGCCTTTCCTAAAAAAGATCTTACCCCAAAACAACCAAGAGCAAACATGAAACCTATCCCTGACCAATTTAAAGGTGGCAGACTTTTAAACGCTATAATCGAAAATCAAAATATAACTGGGATCGGGCAAGCTATATTATTTGATATCACCCGTTTTTGTGATTTGGGGGAAAATGCCACCTTCCAGGAATGGATTTGGAGAAAAAGAGAGGATCTGGTTGAGGGAACTAAATTTGATATTAAAGCAATTAACAGACATATTAAAATCCTTATTGAGGATGGATATATTAATAAGCGAAAAGGCACCTTTAAAGGCAAACAAGCTGCAAATGAGTATCAATTGACATCCAAAATTTTTGATGAATATTTAACCCAATTAGGGCATCCCAATACGGATACCCACAAATTGACTGGGTATCCCAATACGGATACCCAAGGGTATCCCAATGCGGATACCCAAGGGTATCCCAATGCGGACACCAATCATAATGACTCCCATCATAATAACGAACAACATAATGAATTAAAAAATAAACAAAAAGAAAACTCAGAGGTCCAAAAATCAGGGGAAAATCCCCTGGACCCCTATTTTTTTGAATCTGATTATTCTTTTGGTTTTAAAAAGACGGAGGAGGAAAAGCCCAAGAGAACAAAAGCCGATGTCTTTCGCGCAGGGCAAACGGCTATCAGGGAAAAGAAAGGTCAAAAATTTTTAAGCCGCGAAGAGAAATCCGGGATGATCCAAGCCTTGCTTGACGAATATGATATAGACAAAGTTTTTGATTTTTTCGATAAAACCAATAAAAGTCATCAAGCAGCCCCTTATGATATAAAATTATTAAAACTGGGCATCGAATATGCCGCAACCGACGATCCTAAGACGGTTTAACCCTTGATCCCTTATCTTGGCCCTCCCCAATGATAAAACCGCACAGGATGGCGATTTAAGGCTTTTGGAGCATAGCAAGTGCCAACGTGACATAGCTTTAAAATTATTATATAAAGCTATACTAAATATTAACATTGTAACGGAGTTTTAAAAATGAAGAGAATTGACGTAAAAAGAGCAGCACCAAGAGACGAGGAAGATTACTCACAGCAAGCTGAGGTTATCGAATTGGATCCAAATTCGGAAAACGATAATACTCGATTTGCTCTTAACTGGGTATTAGAGCTAAATGAAAAATACCGCACCACGATCGAGAGATTAAATTCTATACATGGTAGAATCGCATCACTTGATAACGAGAACAGGCGAGCTCTCGATTTTATTAAATTCAATCTCGAGGACAACGAATAGGAGTTTTTATGGAGGCTGAAGGAGATCATCCTTATTTTGGAAAAAAAGGTGAGGTCTATAAGCCTCCAGAGAAAAAGAAAAGCAGATTATCTCTTGACAGATTAAAGGAAATTTGCTTGGAGATAATCCCTCTTAAGCGTGATCCACCAAAAGATCCTGACCCACTGGACTGGTAGTAGC
>Ga0315288_10005133_pt1 | contig 16648 bp, 9 predicted proteins | sample YL17G11_20_MG_FD_203454 | JGI IMG/M metagenome (GOLD analysis project Ga0315288, IMG submission 203454) | Sediment microbial communities from Yellowstone Lake, YNP, Wyoming, USA - YL17G11_20 | ecosystem: Environmental > Aquatic > Freshwater > Lake > Sediment | place: USA: Wyoming | collected...
CGTGACAGGGGCGGAAACGATCTTGGCGTTGCGGAGCAAATGGCTCAGTGAGGACGAGGAATCCAAACACTACTGGTTGGGGTGGCCCCCGACTCCCGTCGCCGCATAAACTGTCACGCACCCGCTGGAACAGAAGATAATCCCACCATCCGGGAGATAAGCCGGCTCGATGTCGTCCCAGGGGCCGTCCGTGAGCTGGCGCAATCCCGAGCCGTCGGCCTGGATCTCGTAGAGATGGTAATTGGGCGTCTGGCCCTTCCGATAGGCAAAGAGGATCTTCCGCCCGGTGTAATGAACCTGGGGATCCCGTACCGCACCCTGCGGATCGTCTACGAGGACCGTTGTCTGCCCCGTCTGGAGGTTCAGGCGGCAGAGCCGCCCTCCCTCACCATAGGCCTTTCGCCGGGTGTCGAAGGCGAAGTAGCCGAAATTCGCGTAGTAATGTGGGTCCTTGCCGGGCTGACGGACGGCGAACACGATCTGGTGAACACTCTGGGGAAACTCGGGCAATTCGGCCGCAGCGGCACAGTGAGATACGAAGCAAACCGCGGCAAGCGAGATGCACCCCAGGATCACTCTGGCCAGTTCGGGTCTGCGCTCATGCCAACCGGGGGGCACGCTCATTTTGATGGGAACTCCGGACAACATGGGCTTTACTGAAACAGGCGGTTGGCCGTGCGTCAATGTCCGCACTATCCGTCGGCGCATCTGCCGAATTTTCCACCTGTTCTCGTGCGGCCTTGTACAACTCGCGCTGACGCCATTTGAGCAGGCATCGTAGCCATGGTCAAAGCCACCAATCCAGGATAAGCCACCTTGGCTCGGTTGATGCGAGCCGCTCCAGTTGGATCAGACGCCGCGTTCGATCCACTGCAGTGGCTTTTCGCCGCGTTTCCGGCAAGATCGCGGTGACTTGGGTGACGATTTGAGAGGAGAAGGTCATGCAGCGACAACGCCATGGGTTGGATTCCGGTACAAGCTGCTGGTGGGCAGTGAAGAAGTGAATGGACCGCAGAAGCGGACTTCGGAGGGGAACTGCACTGTGGCGTCCTATGCAATCCGAACGGAGGCCCCGTCGATGAAAGCACCCGATGCCCGTCCGGTGTGTTGGCTCGTTGTGTGGTGGGCGGCTGCACTTGGGGCGGCACTGCTGCCGGCATCGGCGGCAACCGCGGGTTCGCTGCGGGTTCAACCTGCGGAATCCCTTTCGACGCTTCGCGAAAAGCTGGCCAGCGACGCAAGCATCACGGAAGTGGTCTTTGAGGCCGGCACGTACTCTGGCAGCCTCTACATCAGCGGAAGCAAGGACACGGACTTCGCCAAGTTCCCGTTGCTGATCCGGGCGGCGGATGGGGCAAAGGTCGTGTTCGACGGCTCCGCGCCAGTGGAGAGGTTCCGAGCAGAGGAAAAGCTGACCGGCGTCTTCTGGATGGAATACACGGATCGTGGCGGCGAGTGTCCGAAGCTCTGGGAGCCGCGCACGCGCATGCGATACCGCCTCGTGGCTGATCGCCAGGCGGTGGCGCGATTCCCTGCGACCTATACCGTCGAGGGCAAGCGCCTGCTGTTTCACACCAGCGACGGGCAGACGCCGGGCCGCGGCGAACTGCTCATGAGCGCCTCTGACAGCGGCATCTTCGTCAACCGGCCGCACGTCACGATCCGCGGGATCGAATTCGAGAATTATCTGGCGCGGGAGAAGTGGAGCACAGCCATCGACCTGCGCGTGGACCACATCACGGTCGAGGATTGCAGCTCCCGCAACGCTTCGCTGGGGTTCATCATCACCGGGAACAATAACGCGGTGCGCCGTTGTACGGCGGAGGATGTGGGCGGCGGCGTTTACGTCGGCGGTGAGAACGCTACCGTCGAAGGCTGCCGGCTCTATAAGCGGCGCGACACCTTCCTGGTGCCCATGTACGCTCAGGACGACACCGGCATCCAGTTCTACCATCCGGCGCGAGGTGGAATGATCCGGGAAAACCTGTGCGTGGGCTTTGGGATGGGCGTGTTTATCAAAGCCCTGGCCGCACCGTACCAGGTGGAACACAATACGCTCGTCGGTCTTGGACAGGGCCTGGGATTTGGGGCCACCAACTGGCATGCGGGTGAACGCTTTCGATTCAACATTATCTCCGACTGCGACCGGCAGGTGGAGATCTACTCGAACGATGCGCGGCCGGGGGACGTGGACCACAACTGCTACTGGTCACGCTCGCGGCGCGATGTGAAGCCCATCGGCCGCAACGACATGGTGGCGGACCCGAAGTTCGTCTGGCCGGAGTGGAAGGATTACCGGCTGGCCAACGACAGCCCTTGCTTGAAGCTGGCGGACGCGAGCGGGCCGTGCGGGGCGTTCCCGGCCGTCGGAAACGCCACGATTGACCTGGGACCGCCACGCCAGTGGCACGTCAGCGAGACCGGCCGCGACGGCCGCGATGGCTCGGCGGAACAGCCCGTGCGCACCATCCAGTCTGCCGTCGATCGCGCCAAGCCCGGCGACACGATCATCGTTCACCCTGGCCTGTATCCCGATCCGGTGCGGATCACGCGGGGCGGAAGCACAGACCGGCCCATCGTCATCCGCGCCGCCAAGCCCTGGCAGGCGAGGCTCGATTCCGGCCGCGCAGCGTCGGTGATGATCCAGATTGCGCAGGCCCCCTACGTGGAGATCCACGATCTGGAGATCCGCTGGTACGGCAGTGTCGGGATTGGCATCACGCAGTCGCCGAACGTTACCGTCGCGGGGTGCCGGATCTGGAACGGTCACTGGCACGGCGCCTGGCCGACGGGCATTGCCGTGCGGCTTGAGCAGTCGCCAGGTTTCGTGGGCCAGCAGAATGTGCTGTTCCGGCAGGAACACGGCTTCTGGCTCTATAACAGCCCCAACGCGACGCTGACGCACAATACGTGTGCCGCCAACCTCTATTCCGCAGCGGCGTTTCTCTACTCCTGTGAGAAGTCCGTCTGCCGCAACAACAGCTTCGCTTTCCAGGGCAATGACGTGATCGTCATCGAAGAGAACCTCGGCCAAGAGAACAAGCTCGCGACCTTCGACTGCGACTACAACAACTACGGTACGACCGTGCGCCCGCAGCCTGCCGGCACCACGTTCGACAGCATCGCACCACGGAAGAACGAGACATACCTCAACCAGGGATCGAAGGCGATCGTCAACTACACCGAATACAAAGGTGAGATGCGGCGTTTCGTGAAGCTGGAGGAGTGGCGAGCCTTCTCAGGCCTGGATCGGCATACCATCTTCGCCGACCCGCTGTACGTCGACACCGCCGCACGGGATTTTGATCTCGATCCCAAGAGCCCCAACCGCAATGCCGGTGCGGACGGCGTAAAGATCGGCGCGGTAGGCACCGCCCAAGGCATCCAAGCCCGCGAGCCGAGCCTTGTTCCGGCGACTGCTGCGGCGCCGAGCAGTCCCCGGCCGCGCGCCTGGCAACGGTGGGACCACGCCTTAACCAGCGCACGCAACTATGACAACCCGTATGCGGTCGTCACCTTGCGAGTCACCTACACCGGGCCGCAGGGACGCACCCTGCGCGCGTATGGCTTCTGGGACGGTGAGAATACGTTTCGTATCCGCTGCGCATTCCCCGCACCGGGCATCTGGCGGTGGGAGACCGAGTGCTCCGATGCGGCCAACGCCGGGTTGCATCGGCAGCGAGGCACGGTGGACGTCGGGGCATATCAAGGCGCCAACCCGCTGTACCGTGGCGGATTTCTCAAGGTTAGCGACAACCGGCGTTTTCTGGTTCACAGCGATGGGACCCCGTTTCTATGGGTCGGTGATACAGCCTGGGCCGTGCCACAGCGGGCCAGCGATGAGGAATGGGAGGCCTACATTGCCGACCGCATTGCCAAGCACTTTACCCTCATTCAGGTGGCACCCGCGCCGAAGTGGGCCGGCGCCTCCGACCGCCGAGGTGAAAGGCCGTTTGCAGACAAGACGTGCGCGCGGTGGAATCCAGCCTACTGGCAGTCCTTCGAGCGCAAGGTCCATCGCGCCAACGAGCAGGGTCTTGTCGTGCTGCTGGTTGGGCTGATGGAGCCCGTCGAGCGCTATCCTAAGAGCAACGAGGCGTGTCTCTTCGCGCGCAACATCGTGGCGAGACTGTTCGGCAATTTCGTCATCTTCTCGCCCAGCTTCGATAGCGAGGTCCTGCCTCTGGCCGACGAGGTAGGCCGGGCCGCGCGCGAAGCGACGGCGGCACACCTGATCACCCAGCACCCCGGCACACCCTGGAACCAGCCGTTGCCGACGTTTTCGCTGAAGTACTACGACCAGCCGTACCTGGATATCGCCGCTGTGCAGACCGGCCACAACGCCGGCAACCTCGAATGGTGTGCCCACCACGCCATCGAGTGGAACCTGCACCTCTACCGCCACGAGCCTCATAAGCCCGTCATCAATCTGGAGGCCATGTACGACGCCCAGGGCGAGAAGGACTGGCGGGCGGTGGATGCGCGCTCCCTGGCCTGGCGGAGTTGGCTGTCGGGCGCGATGGGCTACACGTGTGGGGCCGGCGACTTGCCGCCCAAGGTCCCGCAGGGCAGCGGCGCAGTGTGGAAATGGGTCACCGACCCGGAGAAGTATGATTACTGGAAGAAGGCGCTCCAGTGGGACAGCGCCTTCCAGATGCAGCACCTGCACGACTTCCTGGCCGCCATCGAATGGTGGCGCCTGGAGCCGGCACATGACCTCGTGCGCAATCAACCGGATGATGTGAAGCGCCGCATGGTATTGGCCAAGAGCGCTGCGGGCGATCTGGCGGTGGCATACCTCCCGGACAACGATGCCATCGAGATTGACGTGTCGGAATTCCCCGCCGCTCTTGAGGCCCGCTGGTTCGATCCGGTGCGCGGCCGCTACACGGCGGCGGCGGGCCGCATCGAAGACAAAGGCATCCGCCGTCTAACGCCACCGGCGAAGGGCGACTGGGTGCTGCTCCTGCAGCGGGCGGGCAGGTGAATGCGGCCATGAAGGCGAGAGCGAAAAGGAATTAAATAGGAGCAACCACATGCTACGCTACGTTCTAAGCACCGTCTGTCTCGCGATCCTGCCGACCCTTGCCGCTGCCGCGTCCAAGAACATGACGGTGTACGGGCGCGCGCCCGTCGGAGCGTTCGGCGTCGACACGCTCGAGCACGTTGAGGGCGCGGCCAAACTCGGCATGACGCTCATCTACAGCTACAGCCCGGACAGCGCCAGGAAGCAACTGGACCTCAATGATCCCATGGGCAAGGCCGTCGCGAAACACAAGATGCAGGTCATGTATCCCCTGTGTGGCCGCTTCACTCAGGTACGACTGGCCCACGAGGTGAACGCGACGGACGCGACGATCCCGGTCGTCGGCGAAAAGGCGGATTCCCGGATGTCTTTCCCGAAATCCGGCTACCTGATGATCCAGGGCGAGCGCATCGAGTACGCCACCCGCACCGCCGATGCCTTCGGCGGCTGCCGACGCGGCCTTGGCGGCACGCGAGCGGCCTCCCACGGCGCCGACCTGCTGCTGTGCGATTCCGAGGCTCTGCGCAAGGAGATCCTGGCCGTCAAGGACGCTCCCGGACTCTGGGGTTACTGGCTCGTGGACGACAGCCGCCCGCGCGAAATCGACTCCCTGCGCGAGATGTCGCGCATCATCCGGCTCACCGACAGGGGTGCGCAGGGTCGCCCCAACAGCCACATCATCGTGATGGGCATCGGCGGCTCCTCCGCGATGGCAAATCTCGACCTCGGCATCTGCGACGCGATTGGCGTTTACCCCTATCCGTATCATTTCGGCAAGCTGGACGCCACGACACGGAACCAGATGCGCTTCATCATGACCCGCGCCCGCTCGCTCCAGCCCGACATCGGGCTGATCGGCATCTATCAGGCCTTCGCGTATGACTCGCCGCAGTGGAAGAACATGCCCGCGCCGGAGCAGGTGCGTGAGGATCTGCTCAGTTTCCACGACTGGGGCGCCGACGGTGTGTTGGGCTACATCTACCACTCGGAGGGCAAGAACAAGGAGCCGCAGGGCATCGATGCTTTCCCCGCTGTTCGCGATATGGTCGGGCAATTGAATGCGGAGATCCACGCCGGCAAGGTCAAACGCACAGTGCCTCCGGTGGGCAAGCGGGAGTGGCTGACCATTCTTGCCGGGCCGGACGCGAAGCCCTCGCCAGGCGGCAAGCCCGCCTATGACCTTGGCGACCCGGCGAAGCTGGCCTCGCTGGTGAAAAGCCGCCCCAACCGCCTCTCCGCTGAGCCCTTCACCGTCGATGGCCGCTCCTACCCGCTCAAGGTCAGCTTCACGGCCTGGAACAAGGCCGATCCCAAGAGCGACCGCTGGCCGATTGCCCAGTTCGCGGCGGGCGACCTGATAACCACAGACTGGTCACAGGTGAGTGCCCTCGAACAGCCGATCTACAATCCCGGCGAGCAGACCATCGTGGTGCTTATTTCTCTCGATGATGCCGCCAAGGGCTGGTGGCAGCGCTCCGTGGAGATCCCGCCGCGCGTGCCCATGCTGCTGCGTGTGCCGATGGATGAGGCGCGGCTGAGCATTGATCCCAGCCGTGTCCAGCGATGGCTGCTCTGGGAGTCCGACCCGCCCGCGGCGGTGGAATTCCGCCTCGGCACGCCGATGCTGGTGCCGGCCGGCAAGAAGTGAGTTTGGCCAGATAGAGCGGTGCGTCTTCGCAGCAATCTGCAACCTGTAATGGACGCACTCCCATGAGAAAGACCTCTGCAACAATGGCGTTTACTGCTGCGTGTGCCCTGTCGCTTATACTGCTGGCCAGAGGCGTCGCGATGGGACAGGATTATTGGGTGTCCACTGCCGGGAATGACGCCGAAGCAGGGACAAAGGAGAAGCCCTTCGCTACCCTGGAGCGAGCGAGGGAGGGCGTGCGTGAGGCAAGAAAAGGTGGCCTGCCCGAGGGTGGGATCACCGTATGGCTGAGGGGCGGCATCTACAGGATGGACAAGACCTTTGAGCTGGACTCGCAGGATTCCGGCACAACGACAGCGCCGGTGGTGTACCGGTCTGCCCCCGGCGAGGAGGTGCGGCTGGTGGGTGGAAGGCAGGTACCCTGGATCGCCTTCAAGCTGGTAACGGATGTCGATGTGCTCAAACGTCTGGATCCATCCGCCCACGGCAACCTGATGCAAGCGGACCTGAAGGCCGTGGGAATCACCGACTACGGCAGACTCACGCGCCGGGGCGGCATTGAGAGGAACACTCTTCCCGCTGCGCTGGAGCTCTTCTTCAACGAGCGGCCCATGCCCCTGGCGCGCTGGCCCAACAAGGGCTGGACGAAGATTGCCTCCGTTCCGGCCGCTGGGCCCAAAGGCGAACGCTTCAGCTACGAGGGCGATCGTCCCAAGCGCTGGACCAAGGCGGACGACATCTGGGTCCACGGCTACATGAACCGGAACTGGTGCGACACTTACGAACAAGTCGCCGCTCTGGACCGGCAAAGCCGCGAGATCGTCACGCGCGAGCCTCACGACTACCGCGGCTACAAGGCCGGTCAGCGATTCCTGTTCCTGAACGTGCTGGAGGAACTGGACGAGCCTGGCGAATGGTATCTTGAAAGGGCGACCGGCACTCTCTATTTCTGGCCGCCCGAGCCGATCGTCCAGGGCAGGATCTGCGTTTCGCTCCTGGAGACGCCGCTTGTGGCGCTGCGCGAATGCGCGCACATTACGCTGAGAGGACTCCTCCTGGAATGCACGCGGGGCAGCGGGGTGGAAATAGTCGGCGGCCACCACAACCTTGTGGCGGGATGCACGCTAAGGAACATCGGGACTGCCGGGATTGCGATCGGCGGGGTAGTGCCGGACCTCGAGCGCCGCATCTACAACGACACGACGTTTGCTGGGAATGCCGGAACGGACAACGGCGCGGTCTCTTGCGACATCCATGACACGGGCGAGTATGGCATCGTCCTGGGAGGCGGCGACCGCAAGACGCTCGAACCCGGCCGGAACCATGCGGTCAATAACGACATTCACTATTTCGGCCGCTGGGTCCGGACATACCGGCCCGCCGTCTTTCTCTACGGCGTCGGGAATCGCGTGGCACATAACCGGATGCACGACGCGCCGCACACCGCCGTCCTGTTCTGGGGCAACGACCACGTCCTTGAGTTCAATGAGGTCTATCGCGTCTGCACGGACACCGGAGACGCCGGCGCGTTCTACATCGGGCGCGACTGGACGCAGCGCGGGAACATCATCCGCTACAACTACTTCCACGACCTCGCCGCAACCTTGGAGGATCAGCATGGCTTCAATGGGGTGATGGCCGTCTATCTTGACGACCAGGCCAGCGGGTCAACCGTTTTCGGCAACGTATTCAACCGGGTCAACTGCGGTGTGATGGTAGGCGGCGGGCGCGGCAATACGGTGGAGAACAACATCTTCGCTTTCTGCGGACGCGCGATTCACCTCGATGCCAGAGGCATTGGCGAGAATTACTCCGCCGGGAATACGCTCTTCGACCGTCTGAAGCCGGTCAATTACGGCCGTCCGCCCTACAGCGAGCGCTATCCGGGTCTGGACCGAATCCTCAACGACGAACCTGGACATCCCAAGGGCAACGTGGTTTCACGCAACATCTGCGTCGGAGGACCGTGGGACATCTTCTACTTGTCGGCGGAGAATCAGTTCGTGCGCAAGCTGGTGAAGATGGAGGACAATCTCACCAACGGCGACAGCGGCCTCATCACACCGCAGACGGGGGACTTCCGGCTGAAGGAGGATTCTCCAGCGCTGAAGCTGGGTTTCAAGCCGATTCCCATCGACAAGATCGGGCTGTATCGGGATGAGTATCGCTGATATCCTGCGTGAGGAGGGAGAGGACAGGTCGTGCGGTTAGTCCCGTGGGCTGCGGCATGAAATCAACGATTCCTATTTCGATTTCTCTGCTTCTGGTCTTGTCCGGAGCGCTGCTGGCGAGCGAGGCTCATTGGAGTCCCCGGGCGCCGTTGAGCGGCACCGGCGCAATCGGTTCGCCCGGGGGAACTCATCCCGTCGCAATCGACGGCGATACCGTGCATGCCGTCTGGGCAGAAGGTGGGCGCATCCTCTACAGGCGTTCCGCCGATGCAGGGATGACCTGGAGCAAGCCGGTCCCGCTTACCTCGGGCCACACGGCGGAGTATCCCTGCTCCCTCGAACTCGCAGCCTCCTGCCTGCACTTGATCTGGCCGGATCGCCGCGACGGCTCTTGGGCGATTTACTATAAGCGATCCGCCGACGGCGGCGTCACGTGGGGGCCGGACACGCGGCTCACGCATGGCGTCGATCTGTTCCGCATGGGGGCCGCGGCCTCGGGCTCCACACTGCACATCGTCTGGGCGAGCAAGTCGCTTGTCCTGCCAACGCCCGGCGGCACCCACACCTGGGGCGAAATTTACTACATGCACTCGCTCGACGGTGGTCGCTCGTGGGAGCCGACAATGCGGCTTACGCAGCCTGATGCCTGCGCGATGCGCCCGGCCGTGGCGGCATCCGGCCGCGAAGTTCATGTGGCGTGGTTTGACCGCCGCGATTCGACGCGGCAGTGGGACTGGGAGGTCTACTACAAACGTTCGACCGATGGTGGAGCGACCTGGGGTCCCGACGTCCGCATGACCCGGACTCCCACTCACACGCGGCACCCGCAGATCGTCGCGACGGACCAGGGTGTTGTCTGCTGTATCTGGGAGGACGGACAGGTCTTCGATGGCGCCAAGTGGTCGGGCGATCCGGCCCTTTACGCCTCGGTATCCACGGACCACGGGAAAAGCTGGAAGGCGCCTCGGCGGATAACCAGCATCAATGCCCCGCACGGCTGGGCCACGCACGCGAAAGCCTATTCGTCGGGGCGGACGGCCTATCTGGCGTGGACCGACGCGCCCGAAGGACCGGATCGGCCGCGGGCGGCATACTACATGACTTCTCCGGACGGCGGGGTCACGTGGCAGGAGCCGGAGCGGCTGACCGATGCGTCGGAGGGCGAGTGGTGGGCGGCCGGTGTCGCGGGGGCCGACTCCTACGCGGTCGCCGTGATGAACGATTCCAATGCGCTTTCCTATCAGGTGCGGAGGAGCCTGCCTTATCCGCCCAGCCCGGTGATTCGTGGGATCACGTGGCACTGGGACACATACAGCACCGCCGCGCCCGGCAGCGATCTCTGGCCGGTGACCTGGGGGTCCGACGACCATCTCTATGCCGCATGGGGCGACGGCGGCGGGTTCGGAGGGTCGGACTCGGACGGGCGCGTCGCCATGGGTTTGGCGCGCATCGAAGGCCCGCCGGATCACTATCGGGGCGTCAACGTGAACGGCGGGAAGAATCCGGAGCACCCGGCGTCGTTCGCGACGAAAGGCAAGACCGGCGCAGTCGTGTCTGTCGAGGGCGTCATTTACGCAACAGTCAATCTGGAAGATGGGCGATGGCCCGATGTGAACCACGCGCTGGCCTGGTCTACGGACCGAGGAGCGACCTGGGCCAGGTCCGCATGGGTGTTCCCCAAAGGCGCGGGCAATTTCCAGCCGGCGAAGTTCCTTCAGTTCGGCAAAGACTACCAGGGCGTCCCCGCTCTGCTGGCCGGATACGTCTACGTTTACGGTCCGAAGCAGGATGCCCGGCCGGGAAGCGGCAACCGCCTGTACCTGGCCCGGGTCCCCACGGGCCGGCTCCGCGAGCGGACCGCCTACGAGTTCTTCCGCGGCCTCGACAACGCCGGCAAACCCGCCTGGTGCTCCGATTCGGCACTGGCCTGTCCCGTATTCACGGACGCCAATGGCGTCACACCGGGCGCGGTCGTTTACAACCCGGGAATCAACCGATTCCTGTTGACCTGCTTCCATGTTGGCCCAGGCCAGTTGGGCGTGTTCGATGCGCCGGACCCGTGGGGTCCGTGGACGACCATCGCCTACTACGAGGATTGGGGCCACATGGGCAGTGCCGGTGAAGGCTTGAACTGCGAATTCCCGCAGAAATGGATCAGCGTCGATGGCCTGACGCTGTGGAGCGTTTTCAGCGTCTATGGCGAGGGCGGCAAACAGGGCATCAAAACTCATGACAGGTTCAACCTGGTCAAGGCCACGCTGACGCAGGATTCCAACGGCAATGCAAAACCCTGAAACGAAGCATTGTGTAAGAGGAACTGGAAGCCGCTGGCAACAAGCATTTTGAAGGACAACTATGACACCGCGTAATCCCCGAGCATTTCAGCGCAGGCAGTTCCTGCGAGCCGTCAGTGGTCTGGTCGTCGGCGCGTTTGGCACAGTTCTGGCGCGGGCCGGCGAGCTGCCCGCGAACGTGGACCCGCGGGCGATCTGGGGCGATCCCGTCGAACCGGACTGGCAGCAGCGCCTGACGATCACGGTTGGTCCGAAAAAGGCGGATCTCGTCGGCGACACGGATCGAGCGATCCAGGCCGCGGTCGATTACGCCGCGCGCCTGGGCGGCGGCACCGTGCGTGTTCTGCCGGGCACGTACCGCATGCGCAACTCGGTTTTTCTTCAATCGAAGGTCCGCATCGTGGGCAGCGGGACAGACTCGGTGCTCGTCAAGGAGCCGTCCGCCACGACCAAGCTCATCGTCGATGGCGATCACTGGGATCAGGAGGTGACCCTGGCCGACCCGAAAGGGTTCCAGGTCGGCGACGGCGTGCGCCTCGTTAGCAAAGACCCCTACGGCAAGGGCACCAACATCGTCCAACGAACGCTGATCGCCTCTTCCGGCAATCGCTTCAAACTCGACCGCCGCCTGGAGGAGCGTTTTCACCTCGGCGGCGAGCCGCAGATCGCCACCAATTTCTCCCTTCTTCAATGCACCGACGTCGCTGACGTCGTCATCGAGAACCTCGCGATTGATGGCAACAAGGCCCACAACGAAATGGTCGATCGCGGCGCGTTCGACGACGGGGCGATTCGCCTGGACAGCAGCAACCGCATTACCGTGCGTGCGGTCACTGTGCGGAATTTCTACTGCGATGGCATCGTCTGGGGCATTTCGCACGATGTGCTCGTGGAGAACGGTCAGCTCTACGATGGGGCCAGGCTTGCGATTCATTCCGGCTCCGGGTCACAGCGTTCGATCGTCCGGGGCAACCGGGTGCAGCGTAGCGACCAGGGCATCTACTTCTGTTGGGGCGCACAGCATGGGCTCTACGAAAAGAACGTGATCGAGGACTGCTCTTATGGCATCACCATCGGTCACCGTGATTCTGACAACCTCATACGCGATAACGACATTCGGCGCAGTGGCCAAGCCGGCATTTACTTCCGCGGCGGCAGCAAGGCATTCGCACCACACCGCAACCGCATCGAGCGAAACCGCATCATCGATAGCGGAGGAGAAAAAGGCGTCGCCATCGACATAAACGGCGAAACGGAGTCGGTCACACTGGTCAAAAACGAACTTCGGGAAACCCGAAAACCGGCCTCCCGGATCGGCATCCTCATCGGGGCCGAGACCCGCGACATTCGCTATATCGATAACCGGATCGAAGGATTCGCCACTGCGGTATCAGATCTACGAAAGGGGTGATATGCTACTGCGCGTGCGCTGCGGCCGACGCTTAGGGTTGGGTCCCGGTTCGATCCGAACCTGCTTGCCGACAAGCTCTCGCTTGCTGAGCAGTTGGCGGAACGGCTGCTGCCAGTCTTGAAACCAAGCGATCACAATAGGAGAGAAACATGAACCGCATCAGTCGCCGACTGTTCCTGCAAGAGAGCCTCCTGGCCGCGGCCACCGTCGCCGCACCTTTGCGCGTGCTGCCGGCGGCGGAGACTGCACAGCAGAGCAAGAGCCCCAACGAAAAGCTGAGCGTCGCGGTGATCGGTGTGAACAGCCGCGGCGGCGACCACGCCAAGGCTTTTGACGCTCGCGACGATTGCGTCGTGAGCTATATCTGTGATGCCGATTCGAAGGTGGGCCAGACCGTTGCCTCGCGATTCAAGAGCAAGCCCAAGTTCGTGCAGGACATGCGGCGGATCTTCGACGACAAGTCGGTGGACGTCGTTTCCATCGCCACCCCCAACCACTGGCACTCCCTGGCGGCCATTTGGGCGATGCAGGCGGGCAAGGATGTATACGTGGAAAAGCCGGTCAGCCACAACGTCAGTGAGGGCCGGCGCATGGTCCAGGTGGCCCGCAAGTACAGCCGTATCTGCCAGGGCGGCACGCAGACGCGCTCCACCGGCGGCGCCCGGGCCGCGGCGCAGTATGTCCGCGACGGCAAGCTGGGCCAGATCAAGCTGGCCCACGTCTGCACCTATCGCTCGCGCACATCGATCGGCCCGGCCGGTGAGTACCCGGCGCCGCCGACCGTTGACTACAACCTCTGGGCGGGCCCCGCGCCGATGGAAATTCCCGTACGGCGCAAATCGTTCCACTATGACTGGCACTGGTTCTGGAACTGGGGCGGCGGCGAGCTCGCCAATAACAGCATTCACCCGCTGGACACGATGAGGATGATCGTGGGCCTCACGGGCCTTGGCCGGGGCGTGCTGAGCTACGGCGGGCGCGTCGGCATCGTCGATTGCGCCGAAACTCCCAGCGCGCAAGTCACCGTCCACGATTTCGGGCCGATCACCGTTGTCCAGGAGGTCCGCAACCTCAAGACGGCCGCGCCGAAACGCGGCGAGATACTGATCGTCGGCAGCGAGGGCTACCTGGCTGGCAACACGGTCTTTGATCCCAACGGCAAGCTGGTTCAGAGGCTGCAAGGGCCGGACGAAGACCACTTTGGCAACTTCATCAAGGCGGTGAAGAGTCGCAATCGCGAGGATCTGAACGCCGAGATCAACGAGGGCAACGTATCAACGAGCGTGGTCCACGTGGCCAACATCTCGCAGCGCCTGGGCAAGCCGGCCTCCGCCCGGGAGATCCAGCAGGCCCTGGAGGCCCTCAAGGTCAACGAGAACGTCGTGGAGACCTTCCAGGAGATCCGCCAGCACCTGGCCGACAACGGAGTGGACATCGAGAAGGCGCCGCTGACGCTGGGGCCGTGGATCGGCATTGACTCGGACAAGGAGCGATTCATCGACAACCCCGCGGCCGACGCCATGCTGACGCGGGAGTACCGCAAGCCGTTTGTGGTGCCGGCGGAGAACGAGATCTGAGGACGGCGCCGCTCGGGAAAGGAGTTCACCATGAAGATCTGTGCACTCATCCTGGCTTTGAACCTTGCCTCGGCGGTGTTGGCGGCAGAGCCGCCGCAATGGGCAACCAAAGACCTGAAAGCGGGCATCATCGGGACCGACACCTCGCACGTGCCGGCCTTCACGGCCATGTTCCGCGCGCACCCGGAATGGAGAATCAAGGTGGTGGCCGCGTTCAAAGGAGGCAGCCCCGATCTGCCTACCAGCGCTGACCGCCTCGAAGGCTTCGCCGCCACCATTCGCGACAAATACGGCGTCGAGATCGTCGGCAGCATCGATGGACTGCTGCAGAAGGTGGATGTCGTCCTTCTGGAGAGCGTGGACGGCCGGCCGCACCTCGCTCAGGCCACGCCCGTTTTCAAGGCCGGCAAGCGCATGTTCATCGACAAGCCGCTGGCCGCCAGTCTGGACGACGCCCGCGCGATCGTGCGATTGTCGAAAGAGACACGGACGCCGTTCTTCAGCTCGTCCTCATCGCGGTTTCACCCGGACATCCCGCGGCTCCGGGACAAGCCCGGCGTTGGGAAAGTCACCAAGGTCCAGGGCAGCTCTCCCTTCAATACACTGGCGCATCACCCCGATCTTTACTTCTACGGCATCCACGGCGTCGAGGCCCTGTATGCGGTGATGGGCCCCGGATGCGTCAGCGTCTCCCGGAGGATCGACGCCAACTCCGATGTGACCACAGGCAAATGGAAGGACGGTCGCGTGGGCGTCTATTATGGACCGCTCAAGGGTGAGAAACCGCCCATGATCCGAGTCTGGGGCGAGTCGGGCACCACGCAGTCCGCCGGCGAGGAGGGCTACGACGGCCTGGTGCGGGCCATGGCCGAGTTCTTTCAGACCGGCCGCCCGCCAGTGGAGGCGGCGGAAACCCTGGAGATATTCGAATTCATGACGGCGGCCCAGCTCAGCAAGGAGCGAGGCGGCGCGGAGCTGTCACTTGAGACGCTTCGGAAATGAGCGGAGGAGCACGCCCTTGGTTTGACAGCTCGACGAATCGCGAACCGCAAGTGGCTCCTCCGGGGCTGCCCTGGTTGTCCGATCGGTCTGCAAGGATATCTCATGTCCACGCGCATGTTGATCGGGCTCATGTCATGGCTGACCACCAAGCACAGCGTGGCGGCCGGATGCACGATCTCGGCGGCGGATGGCCGGCTCTCCGGCCGAGTGGATGAAGATGGCGTTCAGCTCCGGATCGTAGCAGCCGCTCTTGGCTTGCCGATTGCGGCCAAGTAGTGGCCGCCGGGTTTGATGCATCCGTGCTCTGGCCTTCGCCGTTGAGGAATGCTGCGCGCATTTCCGGCGCCAGCGGCATCTTTGCCATCCAGGGTCGCCCGCGCGCCCGGCCCCATTTCGGATCGCGGGCGGGAGCACCCAGCTCCAGCCAGGAGTTGGCCTGTAGTGCTTTGATCTTCTCGATGTGGGGGCTGGGTTTGCTGGACAACTCGGCCAACGGTCCTTACGCCCGCAGCACGCCCCGGCTGCTGTCCGTTCGGCAGCTTGCGCGGCCGCCATCAGGTAAAGGAATAGCCGGAATGCTTTGGCAACCGTGATCATCGTGGTTGTTCCCTTCATCCTATGTCGCCTGTTCGATCGGGTGCCGTCCCTCTTGTTTTCTGCACGCTCACACGTCGGTTTGTTATGTGCAGGCGATGGCAGTAGCCGTGCTCATACCAGACAACGGTCGTCCGATCCGCTGTGTAATACATCAGGGCGAGAAGGCGCAAGGTCTGGGCAACGAGAGTGACAGTCATGAACACATGGATGTTCGCTGGTTGCATGTCTTGTCTGACGGCCGTGATGTGTTGTGCGACCGCCCACGCCGAATGGGTCAACGTCACCAGCAGCGTGGGCGGCGAGAAATGGGGCTACGCCGGCGTCTGCCTTGTCGTCGCCGTCCCCGACAGCCCCGCCATCATCGCCGGCATCAGCGAAGCCGGCCTGTGGCGCAGCGACGACCAGGGCAAATCCTGGCGCAAGCTCGGCACAGAGGACAAAGAGCAGATCCGCAACCGCCCTCACCAGATCGTCTTCGACCCCAAGGACTACAGCCGCTTCTGGATCAGCGGCTGCTATGGTGCTTCCCCCTTTGTCACCGCCGACGCCGGCAAGACATTCCATCGCCTGGGGAACCTCAGCCACATGGACGGCATCGGCATCGACTTCACCGATCCCCAGCGCAAGACCCTGGTCGTCGGCCTGCACGAGCAGGCCCGCAGCGCCCACAAATCCACCGATGGTGGCGTCACATGGCAGAAGATCGGCGACAGCCTGCCCGCCGACAGCAACCACTCGACCGATCCGATCGTCATCGACTCCAAGACCTTCCTCATCAACACGGCCGGCTGGGCTCAGCAGAAATCCTGGGGTACCTATCGAACTGAAGACGGCGGCGCCACCTGGGCCAAGGTCTCCGACCTCGGCTGCGCCGGCCGGGCGCTGCTCGCTTCCGACGGCGCGATCTACTGGGGAATCTGCT
>Ga0315288_10005134_pt1 | contig 16648 bp, 17 predicted proteins | sample YL17G11_20_MG_FD_203454 | JGI IMG/M metagenome (GOLD analysis project Ga0315288, IMG submission 203454) | Sediment microbial communities from Yellowstone Lake, YNP, Wyoming, USA - YL17G11_20 | ecosystem: Environmental > Aquatic > Freshwater > Lake > Sediment | place: USA: Wyoming | collected...
CTTATAAGGATAAGGTTTGGATAAGAAAAAGGTACCAATTCGCTAAGTTTAGTATTAACAAACTCCATACGATTTCTAAGGCTTTGGCGCATTAAATCGTGCTCTTGATCCATTTTGTCTGCAAAATCTAAATTGACAGAAGTTACGTCAACCTTAGAAAGCCTATCCATGTCATTTTGACTTTTTTTATACTGATCATATTGACGATCAATCTTGATCTTTTCAAGTTCGCTTTTTTTCCTACTTACGCTGCTTGTTTCATTAACATGCTGCATAAGTTCTTCAACAGCTGAATTTACTTTTTGTTCACTCATATTGAAGTCCTATAATAAATCATCATCTGTACCTTCAAACTTAAAATTCTTTTCAATATATTCTAACACTTTTTCGTTCGGCACATGTTCCTTAACTTTACTTTCTATCGTTTGTTCTTCTACTTGCTTAGGCTTTTGTTCAAAAGCTGGTAATTTAACTCCATTAGAAGAGGCTATTTCTATTTGAGGGCCGAACACTACAGCCATAGCGTGTTCTATATGCTTATCAGCACTTTTGCTCCACCATTCCATTTTATCTTTTGGCCCTTTTTCAGGAACGGTATGCTTTTTTATTTGCCTCTTTACTGATTCGTGTATATCATCAAACCCATAGCCATGGCTTACTATAGTTCTAAACAATCGATCATAAGCATCAAACCTTTGATCTTTGTTTTGTGGGTTTTCCTGCTTCCATACATGGATGCCCCATTGATCTATAATAAAGCCAAGACTCTTTTGTTCAGACAATTTCTTTAACCATCTTCTTTGCTGTTTTTACTTCTTCAGCAAACTTAGGATTATTTTTATTAGCAGTGATAAAAGAAACAAGTTTTTGAACTTTGTCTTTTACTTTCATAGATTGAAATTTATTTTTAAAATTCAAATCTATTGCCTCTTCTTCTATAGCTTCCATAAAAGATAAAGGATTCATTGTAAAAGCATTCTCAGGAGAATAAAAACCTGTCATATCTTCTACTTGCAATGGGCGTGGGCCGATCTCAACTACTCGAACAATCTTACTGTCAATAGTGCGAAATTGTCCTTTGGCTTCTACTCCAGCAGCTTTAGCGTGAATCTCTAAGTCTTTCTTTTTAAGCTTCTTATACCCAAAACGTTCAGGAGCAGAAACTAACAATTCATCAGCTACGTCTACTGGATGCTCACCTATAAAAGCTTCATAAACTCCATCAGTACCGCGAATATTGCGATTCTTTTGAGAACAAATTTTACCAGCCTCTTCAAGACGCTGAGTAAGAAAGCTTACAAAGTTGTTTGCGTCTTTCTTTTCAATATCTTCTTTAGATGGGCGCACCTTGTTTTTCTTTTTATAAGCTTTAACGAACTTTTCTAAATTTTCTTTGTTTTTTAAACTAAATACACCTAAATATCCTACTAAATAGATATTTGCTAAATTGCGTACATCATCATAGTCATAACCTACAGTAGAAAAGGCATAGCGAAATTTATACCACATCTTTCGGCTTACAATATTCATAATAGGAAAGTGTGCTTGAAAATCTTCTGGAGTAGGGTTTGGGCTTTTCAAAAGATATCTCCATCTGAAAAGTACAAGCTCAAAACTCTCTTTATAATTTATAGAAACGTCAGGATTTAAACCACCTTTAAGTTTTCGAATATTTTTCATGTTCTCTCCTTTGCATCTAAAGCCAAAACGTCACTCATAATAGAAGCACTTAATTCAGCATCTTCTTTAATTTTAAGAGCGAAATTTGCTTTACCTGTTATTTTTAGATCTTTATATATATAATTAGCGTTTCCTTCGCGTTTAATAACTCCTGTATTATAACCCAAAAAGAAAACTTCTTCATGAACGTTTACTATGCCTTTATCATAATCAATGGTTAATACTCCAGCTCGACCGTCAGGGCCGAGAGAAGAACTTTCCATTTTGAAGTAAATCTTGTGGCCTGTACGTAACTTATTGTCACGAGCATCCTTCATAGATTCATCTTCAAAGGCTTTTCCTTCAATATCCATTTTATCTTCTTTACCACCAGCACGCTTGATACTCATAAAGTATTCAAAGATATGCTTGGTTTTAAAGTCAGCAGCCATCTTTTCTTTTGGTGCATGTGGATTGCCAGTATCAATATTCATACGCATCTGTTCCACACCAATATAAGGAATTTTGTACTTTTTAAGAATAGGTATCATTCTATCAAAGCCTTTGCTTTTAGTAAGAGCCTTGTCGCCTACTAAGTGATCATTAACCGATCGACCTTCAGCTTTAGTTCCACCAATACCAGTAATAGAATCAATAGCTACTAACCCAATCGGCATACCGTCTTGAATCATAGGTAGAATGTCATCTGCAAAACGGTCAAAGATATCTTCAGGACGGCTTGAGTCGTAAATAATAAGATTCTCTTTATTAATACCTTCAAAGAAGCCTGTTTGAACAAAGCCACGCATTTCAGTATTAAAAATAATAGCTATCTGATTGGGGTCTCGTCGATGCATTTCTTGTACAAAAGCTTGAATAGTAAGAGATTTACCAGCTTTAGGCTCAGAAAATAGTAAGAGACCACAGCCTTTAGGCAAACCATGGCTTTTATTGGCAAAAGTCCAATTTAGAAAGGGGCTTGGTGAAAAAATAGTATTTGCTGGTGCCATAGCATCGTAATCAAGCTTAACAGCATCCTCGTAACTTCGTAATGCCTTAGTCCATTTACTCATTTAAATTCTCCTTATGGTTATTTAATTATAACCTAGAATTAGAGTCACAGGTAAAAAATTTTATCTTTTTTGAGGAAAAGTAAATGCGCCGCTTCGGATGATAAGATCAATTTGCTTTTTCATATAGGTTGTAGTTCGTTCCATAACTTTAATTCTTCCTTCGATAAGCATTTCGATAGCTTTGACTTGATCTCTGTAATCTGTAGCTTTTAGATAATCTTCGTCTCTTTGAATAAAGCTTTTTCGAATATCTGCATTATCATAATTTTTTGGTTTAAGACGCACAAATTCTGGATATTTATCTAGTAAAACCGTAGCCCTAGCCGACTCAACAGCTTCTTCAGCTTTAGCCAATCTATAAGATACTCCAGCATAGGCTCTTTTTAATTCTCTGTAGCTTTCATTAAAGGTATATTCTAGATCAGCGTAAGTAGCTGGATTAACAGTTTTTGCTTCAAGAAGGCGTGATTCAGCTTCCATAGTTTTATCTAAAGTAATCTCCAATTCGGCCAATGCACCAAATTGGGGTATCTTCATAGATAAGCCTTTAGACTGTATATTTTCCATCACTATTCCAATTTACAGAAAAAGAAATACCAAAGCCTAATATTGTAAAAATAAAAAATCTACCATGCATACCATCAGATGTATTGACTAAATTGTAAGACTCATAGCCAATAGTTGTTGGTGCGGTTAACATACTGTTCTTTAAAAAAGGAGTATGAAGCACAAACCTTTTAGACTTCATACTCTTAGTTGGTAGATCAATATTATTAGACCACAGTGCAAGTGTCATTATCGGGGCACTCCAATGCTAGCCAAAAAGTCATCATCGCTTTGAGATTGATTAGCTACTACAGCAGCTGAAGCTTCTTTTGTTTCTTCAGAAGTAGCTTCTTCATCCATAGAAAGAGTTTCTTCTACTTTTGGAGCTGCTTTTACAGTAGCTTTAGGAGTAGATTTAGTTACTGTTTTAGCAACCACTTTTTCTTCAACTACTTCTACTTTTTCTACTGTCTTAGCTTCTGTCTTAGCTGATTTTGATGGTTGATATTTTTCAAACACAGCAGAAACAGCTTTTTTACCCTTTTCTTCACCAGCTTCACTAGCTTTAACAATAGTCTTGATTTCTTCTCTAGTCAAAGCAATAAACAAGTTATCAAGCTCAAAAGCTTCATCGGCCAAACGATTAATAAGAGTATCATCTAGTGAATGAGTGTTTAAAGTCCTAACATTCTTACCATCGGTACCTTTTGAAACAATACTGTGACCAGAAACTTGAACGATAGTGTCAAAAGCCTTACCACTCTTAGTGAACTCAATAAAAGCTCCATCAAACCCAACTGGGTCTACTCCATCTTCTTTTTTAAGCTTTGCACGAGCATCTTCTAGGGCTAGTTTTTCTTTGTGCTTCAAACCTAGCAAACCAATTTCACCTTTTTCATTCATAGCATTTACATAATGGCGCTTATCTAGATTGAACTTAGCTGGAAAGCCAACCAAAGTTTGAAGCTCTTCAATTTTAGCTTCCAAAGCATCTGAAGGATTAGTTTTATTACGCTCTTGAACGGCAACCAATTGGCTTTTAAGCTTTTTAATACGCTCAGTAGCTGGGTCATCAATCTCAATCATTTTGCGGTCACGACTCTTAACTTCACAAGTTTGAAATGGACGCATATAATCATCTACATTTTCATATCCAAAGTGTACTTCGTAATATTTACTCCATACTCCTGCTTTAGCAAGATTACCCATAGGAGGCAAAATCCTAAATACGCTTGAGCCTTGAGTTACTTTAAAATAATTCTTTTTACGAGAGCCGCCGCCTGAAGAGGGTTTACCGATTTCCATTTTATTTCTCCTATACCTATTTAAGGTTATTTTTAATTTCAGTTAAAAGTTTCTCTACTGATTCTGTATCGAGTTTTACCTTGGCACCAATTTTTACATTAGCCTTAGCTTCTCCACCAGCAGAAACAGTAACTACATTTTTGCTAAGTCTTCCCAAGTCTTCAACAAGCTTAGGTAAGCTTTCTTCATCTGTCTCTAATACCATAGGTAGAACAGAAGAAGAATATTCCTCATCAATAAGAGTATCTAACACAGACATTACTGCACTAATGCCAAAAATTTCTCCACCAACTTTTTCTAACAAAAGTCGTTCAAGCAACCCTTCTAAAGAAGAGCGTCCAGTCAGTTGTACAGCATGTTTATTGCCATCATAATATAGAGCAGGAACGTGAGAGACACCCATATCTTTAGACAAATCATCTAAAATAGATGAAGCTAAATCAATAACTGATGGGTGAAGCTGCTTATTGTCATAGAGAGAAGGTTCAATTTTATCAACAATCTGTTTGGCCAATAGGCGTGGGCTAGCTGATTTTACATTAAACTCTTCTTGCAAAATTGAAGATAATTCACGAGATTTTTTTCCAAAGATTACAATAAAAACTGATCGGCGCAAAGCTTCATCTCGAAAGTCTTGTTTTAGATTTTCAATTTGAACTTTTGCTTGATTAATCATACCAGCTTTTGTACGAGCAGTAGGGTCTCCAGCCAAAATTTCCATATTCATAGTTTCTTTGTTTTCTTTAATCTTGCTAAGAATTTGTTCGAAGCTCATTATTTCTCCTTGTTTTGTAACATTTCTTTTAAAACTAATCCTGTTTCCATTGCTGTAGCTTGACTAGTACCTCTCATATACACTATATCGTCGTTCAAACCGCCACTATATAATGCTCCAAAGCGCCAAACAATCTTAGAAACACCATAATTCGAGTAATTACTTTTATATACATAAATATTTTTATTTTTTAAAAAAACTTCACTAATAGGAACTACATTTTCTTTTTTATAAGTAGTAATGTCTATTGAGCCTACGGCGGTAACTCCTGGTTCATAAGCAGGATAATAACCTTTATCATTATTTTCATTACCTATAGCAGCTATAACTTTATTATTTTTAGCTAAAATTTTTGAAATATAAGTAGTTTCTGTTTTAAATCTTTCACCGCCGCCTCCTGAAAGATTTATAAGAAGTTTTCCTGGAATGGTCTCTATGTATTTTAATCCTTTAGCCCAGTTAACAGCGTTCTTTCCATTATTGCTATAATATTTAACAATAACAAAACAGTATCCGTTTGGTACCGCTTTATTAAGCTTTGCTAAATTATTCCTATTAGTTTTAAAGGGCAAAATACTAGTTAATGGTAAATCTTGAGCAAACTGATTAATTAATCCTACTACGTGTGTACCATGGCCGTTTTCATCTAAAGGGGCTATGTCAGATGGTTTAGCACCTTCTTTTGTAAGATCAAGATGATAGCCCTTACATAAAGGAACGGTGTAATTTTTATTAGCTTTAAATCCAGTATCTAAGACTACCACTTTGATTGGTTCACCAAAGCATACAGAGGAAAATAAAATTAAAAATAGTGCAAACATTCTCATTAAATTAATTATATCTCAATTTCTACAGAATATATAAAAATTTTATATATTTGTAAATATATGATTTATTTGCCTTTTTTAAAAAGTTTTATGCTACCTATACTTGTATCTAACTTTTTTGCTCGTTTATTTAAATAGAAGAGGCCAATAGCGCCTTCAGCAAGTCCTTCAGGATAACTCAAAACTCCTGTATCATAATCAGGCCACATTACTAATTCTCGTAAATAATTGTCTGTGTCAATAATAATTCGTAGACCTTTTTTAGAAGCGTCCTTTTTAAAAGTAAATTCTTTAGCATCTACTACATAAGCTGCACAAGCGTTGGTTCTAAATTCACCATATTCTTCAGATTCAAAAAGAGCAATCTCTTCTCCACCAAACATAGCTATATTTTTGTCATATTTAGGGTGCTCAACCATGCCTTTGCCAGCAGGGGTCTTTTTAACTAAATCTAAATCTAATACTAGCTCTGTTAAGCTTATAGGCATACTGGGCAAAATCTTCTTTTTAAGAGCAAACATCTCTAATGGCCCTAAGCCGATGTAAGTTAAATCGATCTTCCCTTGTTTCAAGCTTGGAGTTTTCTTTTTAGAAGTTGGCTTTTCAAGCTTATCAGCAGTATAAACCGTTAGTTTTTCTTTATATTTAATTTTTTCTACTTCATCTTCATAAGCTTGCATTTTATCTAAAAGAGAAAAATGTTTAGGAAACAAGCTATCCATTACTCCAACAGCTATAAGCTTTCTAGCCATTGAAGGTGAAACAGTATCTTTATTTACAAGGTCGGCTATATCACTATAAGGTCTTTTAGAAATTATAGATTTAACTCCAGCATCAGCCAAACCATTAACCATGGTGAGTTTACTTCTAATTTTGCCTGTATTATAGTCAATAACCATTTCTGTAGTAGAAAGGTTAATGTCTGGTGGAGCCATAAGGTTTCTTACATGCTTCCAATACTTTTCATTAATTTCTTTAGGGTTACTGTTTGATAATACGCTACTCCACCATTCTAGAGGATAATGAGCTTTTAAATAAGCTGTGGCATAAGTAATCATAGCATATTCCACAGCGTGAATAATAGAAAAGCCGTATTGACCAAAAGTTTCCATCATATCCCAAATTTTATTAGCTATGGCTTCTCCAACTTTGGCCTTAGCCCCATTGATAAAATCTGGTTTCATAAGCATAAGTTCTTTTTTACGCTTCTTACACATATTTTCTCGAAGAATCTCAGCCTTTTCACCACTAAAATTAGCTAAAGCTTTGGCAACCTTCGTCAATTGTTCTTGGAATACTATAATGCCATACGTTTCAGGTAACAATTCTTTAAGCTCAGGCAAGTCTACAGTACCTCGACCATGACGGCGCTCAACATATTCAGCAGCCATGCTTAAACCAGTCTTCTCATCGATAAAGTCTAGGGGGCCTGGGCGTACTAGAGCTAGAATAGTGGCGTAATCAATAATAGATACTGGTTTGATTGAAGTAACAAAAGGTAACATACTCTTAGTATTAGTTTGAAACGTAGTTTCTGTGTCTCCTGAACCCATCATTGCAGCTACAGTCATATCATTCTTAGACAAATCCCATACAAAAGTTTTTTTACCCTTGTGTATAAAGGTTCCTGGCTCTAAATCAACTGTATTTGTCTTTTTATTTAAAAGCTTTAAGCAACCTTCTATATCTATAAGCTGACTAATACACAAAAAGTCAAATTTAATCAGTCCAGCACTCTCAACTTCTTTAGCTTCCCATTGCGTAACTTTTTTTACGCTATTGACTTCCATCATGGGAATAATTTGATCTAATGGTTTGTCTGCTATAACAAAAGCAGAAGCATGGCGGCTGTTTTGACGCGGTATACCAAGAGTACGGCTTACTATAGCCCATTCTTCTGGATAATTTTTAGCATAATTCTGCAATTCTTTGCTTGTTTCAAAAAGTCCAACTATTGGATTACCATCTGAATCTTTAAAACCAAACACAAAGTCTTTATCATTAACACCTTGTGGAGGTACAGGCAAACTTTCAGAAAATTTTTCTATTTCAGGAGAAACTACGCCTTTATTAAAGATACGATTTACATCTTTAATGGCACTTTTAAGCCGTATCATACCGCGAGTAGATACTTGGCCTGCTTTATCACCAAACATCTCATGCAAATAGCCACTATGTCCATCTAGACCAACAAGCAATTCACGATCAGGCAAATCTACGTCCACATCTGGTAACTTTTTATTATTAATCCTATCCATAGAAAAGAAACGTTCAAAAGGTAAATCATAGTCTAGTGGATTGATATGTGTAATGCCCATAACGTAGGCCAATAATGAACCGCCAACAGAACCCCTACCTGGGCCAGTCAATCTTCCGTTACTTTTGTAATGATCAAATACCATAGCTATAGGAAAGAAATAAGGCAAAAGATCATAAGTACCGTTTCTAGAAATAACCTCTAGCTCTAATTTAATTCGAGCAGTCCATTCTGGATTAGTCCACTGCATACGCCCAGTCTTCTTTATAAGATCAAGCATATATTTGTTTGGATTATCTGTAACTACAGGCAAGTTCCATTCAAACTTAAATTTAAAATTATTAAATTTATTAGCCCATTCTTTAGTATTTTCTATTGATGCTATAATTTTATCTTGAGCTATGCCTTGAGCCGTTAGAATAGAAGCATATTCTTCAGTATTTTGCATATAAAATTCAGGGCGCAAAGCACCGCCTAATAAGCGAATATCTTGAACTTTTTTATCCTCTTTGCTAGCCATATAAGCATAGTCAGAAGATAATACTGTTAAATTAAACATAGAGGCTATAGCTAAATGAGCCTTATTAGACATAGATATGACATTGCCCATTTTTAATTTAGAAAATTTTTCAACCATTTTAAATGAACGAATATCTAGGTTTGCTTTATTAAATACGCCATTTCTATGCAATCCTATAATTTTGGTATGTCCACCGCGCTCTATATCAAAGGCTGGTATATTTTTTACTACTTTGCCAACTTTGATTGTATCAATTTTGTCAGTATTAAATAACTCTAAAGCTCCACGCTGAGTAGTAACTGATAAAACGTTTCTATAATAAGCATCTTGATCTGCTGAAATTAAAGCTACATTTAAATTAAATATACCTTTTAGACGATTTATAGTGCTTTCTAAATCTGTAAGTTTCTTTCCTGCTAATAGAGGTTTAACAAGCATAGAGTGAGGACCAGCCAAAACAGCCTCTATATTTTGACCTTGTAGAGCTTCAAAATCTTCCCATGTGTATAAAGGAATCTCATTATCCAATCGATCTAAATATTTTTCTCTTGATTTAGAAGAAAGGCGACAAATTTCTGTAAAGGCAGTTTGAGTTGTTGGATAAAGAGTTATAGTCATATATCCAGCTTTGGGATATAGTTTAGACGGCGCATCAGAAAGATCTTTAAAATAAACCTCTATGCCTGGAATGATCTTTAAACCAGCCTTATCAGCCATTTTATAGAATTTATACAATCCAGTCATTAATCCAATATCTGTATAAGCTACATGAGTACGACCTAAAGCTTTAGCTTTAGCTATAAAATCTGACATTATAGACGCAGTAATGGAAGTTTCTATATGAGTATGAACCGAAATTAAACTCATTTTACTCCAGCATGAGTAGCTCATCTGAGCTTGAAGAAGCATTTTTTCTATCTGCTAATGATTTTAGCATAGATAGATACACATCGACCCACATAAGAGTATCATTTTTTGCTACGTGAGATTTTCTTTTTGTAACTCCATAGTAAGATACTAATGAGTCTTGAGACCCTAGCTCTTCAGGCAACCATCCAGCGTCTTGAAAAGCAGTTAAAAGTGGAGAAGTATCTAACAGTCTATAATGAAAAATATTGTTCCATTCTTCTTTGGAAATTTTTAAATGATGACGAATCATTGGCAAATCAAAATCACCTATATTGTGTCCTGCAGGGCGCAGAGTTCTTTTGCCTACAGAGTGTTTAGCAGTAAAAGCTAATAAACGTTTTTTGCCTTCAGAGTATGTAATGGTTTCAGGGTCAGCGTCATGAGCATCAATATCTATTCCATTAACTTTCATAGCTTCATCAGTTAAGACATATCTACCATCATCAGGTTTAAGTTTAAGATCTATCTCATCAACAACCATACCATTGTCATCAAGAACGCACATATAAAGGGTAAGTAGGCTGTGGTGCAATTCTAATCCACCAGTCTCTACATCTGTAGCTGCTCTCTTAATCTTTTTCATATAGGAGTCTCCAATGCAAAAATACTATATTTATTACCATATCGATCCTCGTGACGGTCAAATTAGATATATCGGAAAAGGTAAAAACAGAAGAGCTTGGGCACTAAGCAATAGACATGCTCATCATAAAAATTGGATTAATGAATTAAAACAACTAGATTTAAAACCTATTGTTCAAATAGTTGAATATTTTGAAGATGAAGCACTAGCTTTTGAAAAAGAAAGAGAAATGATTAAATCAGAAAGAGAAAGAGGCATAGACCTTTGCAATGTAACTGATGGCGGTGAAGGCTGTGTAGGACTAAAAGGCTCATTAAATTCTATGTATGGCAAAAAGCGACCAGATTTTGTAAAATGGATGAAAGAAAACAATCCTACTAGGCTTAAAAATAATAAATATAATGTAAGAAAAATTAAATGCATAGAAACAAATATTGAATATAATAGCGTTCAAGAGGCTTCTGAAATTTTAAATATTAACCTTGATAGTATTAGAAAAGTTTTATCAAATAAATACAATAATATTAAAGGATTATCTTTTATATATTTAGATGGTAAGGGACCAAGAATAAAATCAGATACAATTTTAAAACAAAAGTCAATTAGATGCATAGAAAGCAATATTATTTATAAAAGTGTAACAATTGCAGCAAAAGAGCTAAAATTAGAAATCAGCGGCATTTATAAACATTTAAGAGGTAAGAGATCTCACGTTTCAAACTATACATTTAAATGGGTTTAATCTTCAGATACTCCTAAAGCTTCACGAGTTAATTTGATATATTTTTCGTATCGTGTTTTTACTTCTTCTTTGGTAATCATAAGGGCTTTGGCTATAACTTCATCTTCAACCCCATCAGGATATTTTTCAGTTAACTTCTTTAAACTGTTGCTGAATTTAGGGTAATTTATAAAATCTTCTTCAAATTTTATTTTAAGTTTAGCAATTTCGTTATTATTCTTGTTCATTGATTTTCCTTCTAAAGGGTAAAACTCGATTACTATTTTCTATTTCTTTTATCAAATCGTCCATTTCTTTTTCTACTTGTTCAACTTGAACTTTAACTTTGCTATATCTCTCTTCAACTTCATTTAAATATATAAGAACTTCGCAATAATTTGCTCTATTGTAATAGTAATCTCTTAATATCAACTTATATTCCATTAAAGATATTATATAGTTTCCATCTTTTAAGGTATCTAAATTATCTCTAATTAAATCAAGCCTTAAACTATAAAAGCTTTTTGAAAATTTATATTTATTGATTTCGTATTCTAATTGAACTAGTAGGCGCACATTTCCAGAAAGACTGAGCCTAAGCAGCTTAAGCTTGTCCCAAGAATTCATATACCCTACTTAATGTGATCTAATTGAATTAGCAAGCTCTTATAAAAGGGGCTAGGTCGGCTCTTTGTATTTACATAACTGCTTAAAGTTTGAGTAGCTTCGCTCATATAGCCTTTTACTAGAGCATAACTATCGTCTCCTGGAAGACTACCATTAACGATGATTCTATACATACCAAATTGAGTTGGACAATGGAAGTGCCCACCACGCAACCACTCAATATGCTTTCTTGATTGATTGGCTCTAGTTGTTAATAAGGTCTCAAGACTTTTACGGTCGGGGCCTTTGGCATTGTCTAAATGCTCATATAGCACATTTTTGCCATAAATGTCCATAATCACCCAAGGGCCTGTTGGGATAATAAACTTTACATTGTTTAGTCCAGCTAGTTCACAATAGTCTCTCAAAGCGCAATAAATTATAAAGGTAAAGTTTTCTTCACCTGGATTGTTAAAACTTCTTTCAGATTCAGATCGATCATGATTTCCACACACTGCTGGTATTTCAATCTCAATGCCTGTCTCTGCTAAAGGCTTAATGACTAATTCAAATATATTTTTAATAGACTCATAAATTTGCCGACTATTACCAAATTCGCATGATTTAGAAGATTCTAGACCATGCATTGTATAAGACTCAATAATGTCACCTAACAAAGCTATTATAAGCTTTTCTACATTATAGTGTACTGAATCTCGCGCTATTTCTTTTAATGTTACTTCTGTAATTTCTTTAAGACGCTTTTTAGCAATCTCTAAATTAAATAATGGCTTACCATCCAAAGTTTCACCTAAGCTTTTTACTAATTTACCAAAATGTAAATCTGATAAAAGAAGCTCTTTTGTCATACTTATTTTTTTAGAAGAATTTGTTGGTAAAGGTTTAATTTTTAAAGGAGATTTTTTTAATCCTTTATTAATTTCTGAGGCGGCAGTTCTAATAGCCTCTAAAACATCGTCTCTTAAATTCCATTTATCTAGTACTTCTTTATAATCTTTAGCTGTAAGGCTATTTGCTCTTTTAGTTCTTTGACTATCTTTTAATAGTTTAATTTGATAATCGCTATCTTTAGCTTCAAATAAATTTTTATAGCGATGATGCATACTAACGAGAGCAGAATTAGTGACTTCTGAATTAAACTTTTTATTAAACTTTTCTGTAATTTCTTCCCATGTTAATTCTGATTCTTTCAGTCCTATAATAAAAGCAATTTCTTGCTCAGTATATTTTCGATCTGACATTATATCTCCTTAAGAGGGGGCTAAGGTTCCTAGATCTTCTGGTGCAACCACTGTTTTATATACTTCCATAATATACAGATCTGGCTCATCTTCACCAAAAATGACTGTTTCACCAGCCTTCTTACTTAAGATTTTCATTTGAATTTCTTCATCCATAGTAGAAACTAAAAATTGCATTCTGGCATTTATAATTTCTCCATTTTTTCCTGTCTGTTTTGCTACAACAAAGCTATCTGCTTGAATGTCGTCAGTAGGCAATAAAAGGTTATTTTCTTTAAGAAGTTCTAACCTTTTAGTAAGTTCTGCAACGTTTGCTTCTACTATTTTTTGATTAATGGCTTGAATATTTAAAGTTTCACCACTAGAAACTATTTCAATCATAGCTCTAAGCTCACTACGTAAAGTATTGTTTCTTTTAATAGAATTGTTTAAATTCATAGTAACAGAAGCAATTTGCAAAGTCAAAGTTTGATTGGCTTCAGCAATTTCCATTAAGGCTGTTTGCAAAGCATTAACAGTAGCTTCAAGTGCATCCAATCTATCTTTAGAATTTAAATGTAAAACTGTTTCATTATTTTTCATATTAGTTACCATCCCCTACGTCTTCTACTGCTGTAGCGCCCAATGCGCGTGCAATTATACTCATAGCATCATTTCCATTGCCTTGTTGTTGAGGCAAACCGCCTTGAACATACGAAATACTATCGCCACTAGGCATTGGCAAAGGTCGATTATTTGCTGGAACTGCTTTTTTTCCAGACTTTACTTGCCTAGATCTTTCTAGTAGTTCTTCATGAGTCATTTCATTAATAGGCTTTGAAATAGGCTTTCTAACTTGTGCTGATTTAGGCTTCATATTTGAAATATTTTGAGTTTTCATAACTTGACTAAGAGTTTTAAGTCCACTAGTTTTAGTTGGAGCAGCCGCTTGTTCTTGAAAAGAAGCTGTAGCGCCCTTAGTAAGCTTAAAAGCCAAATCTTTAAGAGCAGAAACTTCCATATCATTGAATTGAATAGAAGATTCTGTTTGTTGGGTTTGCTTTTCTTGACGCATACCTAGCAAAATTTCTAAACGCTCCATAATAAAATTTTTGATTTCTGTTTGAACCTTATGAATGGCTCTTGGGTCAGACTTAACGTCTGAAAACATATCATGCTCTAATACCATTTCATATAATCGAGCTTGTTCTAAGCGAACTTTAGCAGTATTCAAAACATCAGAGTCTTCTTCTGAAAGGAGTTTGTTTAGAAAAGAATCAGATTCTTCAATAACTAAATTTTGTTCATATTTCTCTTGAGTAAGAATTTCTTGGTCTTCTGCTCCATCCACAATATAACCTTCAGCTTGAAGCTGCTTAGCTGCTTCGCGCATAGCTGTTGAGTCACTAATTTGTCCACCCCTAGCTTGAGGCTGAACGTCATCTTCCCAAGTAAAATTATTTTCGTCACTCATACATTCTCCTTATTATAATTTGAACATATCGAATATTTAAATACCACAAACTCCACCAACGCATTCTCCTTCTCTTTCTTCAAAGACCATACCTTCGCTAGCCATGGCTTCATCTAATGGCACTCTAGTAAGAGGTTGGCCATCTCTGCACCCATCTGGGTAGACTGTAAAGCCTCGCAGCCGCTTGGCATACTTAAGCAGCATATTGGCGTTCTTTTCTAAAGTTTCTTCATTATTTGTTTCTGAACCCCAAGCCGCTACATTACAAGTAGATGAAATAGACATATCTACGTACTGCTGAACATCAGCCTGGAACTTAACTCTATCTTTAAACGAAATATCATAAGAATCTTGAATAGTATCCAGCTTTACACCTTGCTCAATTAAGCGTTTAACTGAACCATCTACTACATATTGATACATCCACTTATCATCTTTAAGGTAACGTCTCTTATAGGCTTTACAAAACAGCGGCTCAATACCTGTAGTGGTTTCAGCTATAATACCAATAGTGCCAGTAGGGGCTATGGCGCGTACACCTTTTGGAACAGCTACATTTAATTGTTTAGCGCCAATAAAGGCAGCTGAGTCTGATTCTCGCTCATAAATTGTAAGCCATTTATGCAGTTCTGTTACACATTGGTATTTATAACCTCTAAGCATAAGCCATTCATGTATACCGCCAAGCCCTAAGCCAATACGGTTGTTTTTTAAACCAACTTCTTTTATTTTATCTGTAGGTACATCGCTATATATACCTCCACAAAGTAAAAATAAAGTGCTAAGTTTAACCACTTCAGCAAACTCTTCTTTGCTAGAGCATCGATTAATCCAGACTGTACCAAGGTTACATTTATCTGAATCATCTTCACTAACTACTTCACAACAAGCGTTTCTAAGTGATTCATTATCTTTGCGAAAATTAAAGCTCATTCCTGGTTCTGCTGTAGAAAAAGCTTGCCGACAATTATCTAGCCATAGTTTTTTTGCTTCAGCATGTTTTGGATGATCTTCATTTTCAACAGCTATAAAAAAATCTGTATCATAAATGACTGATACGTTAGTTCCTTCCATAGGAAGTCTAAAATTAAAATCTTTAGCCTTTAAAGCTCTAAGATCGGGACTATAATCCTTGAGCTTTAAAAATTCATTTATATCTTTATGAGACCAATTTAGTCCAGCCCATATAGCCGAACGCCTTTGTCCACCTTGCATAACGTGTCTACCTGACTCGTTTACCATTTCCATTAAAGAGATCGGGCCTGAACAAAGTCCACCAGTGCGCTTTACAGGTGTACCTTTGGCACGAATATTAGAATAATCTACTCCAATGCCTCCACCAGTCATAAGAGCACTAGTAGTACGCTCCATAAGAGAAGCCCAGCTTTCGCGAGTATCTTCTACTCTAAATAAAAAGCAGTTATTAACTTGGTGGAAGGCTCTTCCAGCAGAGTATAAATAGCGCCCTCCAGGAATGAATTTTCTTTCTGTAATAAATTTTTGAAGCTTTGCTTTAGTTTTAGTATCTAAGAGTTGACCACATACAGCAGTAACTACACGCTGCGCAGCATCAGACCAAGCCTCTGTTCCATTCATAGAGTATTTTTGAAGGAAAATTTCTTGACTGAATTTATTAGAAAATACATCGAAGGTTTTCTTCTCTGACATTTATTGACTCCTTACTATTTGTGTATTACTTTTTATCAAGGTTGTTTTTAAAAAATCGTTCATAAGCAGAAAATCCTATAAGTAGAGCATCAGCTTGATCATTAAATTTCATCGGTAAATCTATATTAAATATTTCTTTTACTCTTCTAATTGTAACATGCTTTTTAGAAATTTTCCCAACTTTTTTCTTGCCTGGTTCAATTTCTACTAGTACAATTTTTTTGCCTTCAGCTTCACCTTTTTTACGCGCATCTCGTACTTTTTTGTTGCGCTTTTTTTCTTCTTTTGTCATTTGGCAACCAGCAGTCATTCTCCATTCGCCTGTCTGGAGATAATATACTCCTAAAGGCAACCCTTCTACTATTTTTAAATGTCTAATCATTTCAGCAACCCTATAGTGAATCCACTCAAGAATTTTTTGAGCATGAGCATCTTTAGAGCCTTTGGTTGTTTCTTCAATAACTAGAGCATCAAAATCTCTTTT
>Ga0315288_10005135_pt1 | contig 16647 bp, 24 predicted proteins | sample YL17G11_20_MG_FD_203454 | JGI IMG/M metagenome (GOLD analysis project Ga0315288, IMG submission 203454) | Sediment microbial communities from Yellowstone Lake, YNP, Wyoming, USA - YL17G11_20 | ecosystem: Environmental > Aquatic > Freshwater > Lake > Sediment | place: USA: Wyoming | collected...
GTATCAGGGTAAGCGCCCACCGGATCGCTTTGGAGAGCTTATGGTTGAAGTTGGTCAGCGCTACAACAACGCCTTGATCTGCAACGAGAAGAACTCCTTTGGTTTGGCTACGTCCTACAAGCTCAGGGATTTGAAGTATCCCAACCTCTACTACGAGAAGTTTGCCAAAGGTGGACCATATCAACAAATCTATAACCCGTTAGATGTTGAAGGTGAATCACCTGGATTTACCACAAGCTCAAAGAATCGTATTCAAATTCTTTCTAAGCTTGAACAAGCTGTTCGTAACAAGAGCGTAAAGATCTACTCTTCTAGATTTGCAGAGGAAGTAAAGACGCTCATCTGGAAAGAAACAAGAGCTCAGGCACAGAAGGGCTACAACGATGACTTGGTCATCTCTCTAGCCATCTTGTGTTTCATCTTTGAACTAGGCGACAACGTCTCTATGGACAACACAGCTGTGAACAACGCGATGGTTCGCGCGTGGTCTAAGTCCAGCACTAACTACACTTCTACCGGTTACTCCAACATGGCAGCTAGTGTCATCGGGCAACAAGATTCTATGGCTACAGGATTTCAGCGCAGTTCCATGGGCAACGGTCTAAAACCAGGAATGATCACACCGGAAGGTTTCGTTCAAGTTCCAGCTGGACAAGTGCCAGCGGGAGTTGACAAGGCGCAACTAGAGTCAGCTCTATCCATCTACAACATGTACAACTGGTTGCTTAAGTAGCCGTAATCAAACAAGAAACGATTATAGAGTTCAAGGTGACCCTACGTGTGTGGTAGAGTTGAGATACTCCCACATGAAAAAGATTGATGCGAAAAGCTTGACTCTCAAGGCTCTTGTTGCACTCCTTAAGGATAAGACCGTCAAGGAACTACACGAATTTGCCATGAAGAACTTCGGTGCTTCAATCGGGCAAGGTGCTTACCGCAAGGTATGGAAGGTTGACCTACGAAACCGTTCTGTTGTGCTAAAACTTGCCAACAACGAAGATGCCGCATGGTCCAACGGAACCGAAATCAGAGTGTTCAGAAAATGCAGGAAGTTGTCCATCATCTCCCGCATGTACGCGCATGACAAGACAAAACGGTGGGTGGTGTCAGAGTATGTCCCTCACTCAATCGCTGATGAAACCGTGATGGCTTACTTCAACATTCCCAAGAAAGCATGGAGAGAAGACATTTACAGCTTTTCCGGAGAAGGGCTGTTTCGGTATTTTCAGCAACATCATGAAATTCAGGATAATCCGTGGTACAAGGAATTAAAGGAACTCAAGGAAAAGGGCGAAGTCTACGACCTTCACTACGCTAACTGGCGGATGAACAGCGAAAACAAGCCGATTCTTGTAGACTACGGTTGCGCAGGAGACCAATAGTTTCCACCACTTACGAATATAGTTTAATAGGTTCACTTCCATGTGGGCGCATGGTATATTAGTAGTATGAAGACCAAGGCAGCAAAGAAGTCCACTGTTGCTCCCGATGACCAGAACAAGGTCTGGGAATTGAATGATCTCATCGTCAAGCTGGATACCATGAAGGGTCTTGACGTCCTACTCAAGTTCGCGAAAACTATTGGTAAATTCGTTGGGTCAGGAATTCACCGCGAAGCGTTCGTGGTCAAGACCACCAAGTTTCAGGTTGTCTTGAAAATGGCTCGGTTTGCTGGGGCCCAGAGTTCCAACAAGAGCGAAATCAACGTTTCGCACTCGTACCGGAAATCTCCTGTACTTGCGAAGATTTACGCCCATGCCAAGGATGGGAACTGGATCATCGTGGAATTCGTTCCGGAAGAGACCCATATGGGCAAGATTGCTGCGTTTTTCAACCTCAAGATTGACGCAGGCCAGAGAAATATGCGTTGTTCGGATTACCGCCTTTCCGGGCACATCACGGAAGACACTAGTGTCAAGGCACACCCCTGGATCGTGGAATACAAGAAACTTCTTGCAAATGAGAAGGTTACAGACCTTCATGAAGGGAACTGGCGCATGCGTGAATCGGGTGAGCCTGTGATCGTGGACTACGGATTCTCACGGCACAACCGCTACTGACCGAAATCTCTAGGCTTTCTGGACCCTACGAATAAAGATTAATAGGGTTCAGAAGCTTGTCCCTATATGGTATATTAGTAGATAGGAACAGGGAGACAGACATCATGGCAAACCAAAACTGGACCGTAGAAAAGATCGTAACGCTTCTCAACACGAACAACCTTGCGGTTGAGCGTGGGATCGTTGCTATCTACAATCGCCAGACTCTTGACGAGAAGCGTGTTCAACACACGATTCACAACAACAAGATTGGTTTCAGCGCTCCGGATGGCAAGAAGGGAACCTACTTCGCTCGTTGGATTCTCAGTGGTCGCAACCTTACGGGGCATCACCTCATGGCAGCGCGTCGCCTCGCGATCAAGTATCGCGCTCAGCTTCTCAACATTGCCTTGGAAGAGAAGCCCACGGTTGCTGTCAAGCCTGTTGTTGTGGCAAAGCCTGTAGCCAAGAAGATTGTTTTCAAGGCTAAGAAGCCTGCTGCTAAGCCTGTTCGTTGTTCTTGCCGAGTTTGTGTTGCCAAGAATCGTCCGGCACCTGTCAAGGTTGCAAAGCCGGTTGTTGCCAAGGTTACTCCTGCGATGCCTGGACGTGAAATCTGCAACGTGTGTCAGATCATGAAGTGTCCGGATGGTTGCTGCTGTGGGTGCTAAGGGTCCGAAACGCACACCGCCCCTTACCGGGGCGCAAAGACTGGAGAAGGCAAAGCGTCGCTTGCTTAACGTTCATCTCCAGAGCTACCACGACAAGCACAATGAGAATGCCAACTTTGATGTGACGGCAGAGGATCTCAAAGCCAACATTGATCGCTTGTACAAGTTTCTGGATGAGCAAATCGCAAAGCAAAATACTCTTCTAGATGAGAGATACCCTCCCAACAGCAAAGAAGAAAAGAAAGAAGACAAGAAGTAGTAATGGATATGATGGAAAGAGTTCAGTTTGCAGTTGAAGCTAGTGATTACGAGAGATTCCGGTTGTGGCAGGAGTTTCATTCACAGGCAAAGTGTTGGGAACAGGAAACGCGTGGAAGTATGATTACGGTTGGTCACATTAGTGGACGACCGATCTGTGTCCAGCTTTCTTGGAATGCCATCAACGGCAAGCGTGTCTTGTTCTACAATGCCTCAAGTCAGTTGGTTGACTGGGTTATGATTGAAGAGTGGTTGGTAGATAACGCTCTGACACCTGGACACACCAAGACTGACGCATCAAACTTTCATCTCGTCTTCCATCAACTGCAATAAGTTCACAAGCTTATCTTGACATGTTAAACTGAAAGGACTATAATGCAACGTTATCCTAGGCTAACCGATGGTCCGACTCCAAGAGATAATCGTAGGCGAACACCTATTATCCTCTATCGTCAAAGTGTAGATGACAGAGAAGCTTGGGAAAACGAATACAGAGCGATGAACCGACACTTTGTTACCACAAACAGTCGCATGGCTGTTCACGGTGGTGACCTTGTGATTGGTAGATACAGCGTTCTACCTTTCTATCATGAGCTTGAAGCTGATCTGAATCATGAAGGCTGCAACCTCATCAATTCCCCTTCTCAGCACACCTACATCGCTGACCTACAGAATTGGGTTGCAACACTTGGAGACATGACGCCAACGACTTGGAACAGACTGGAAGACCTTCCCGAAGAGGGCCCGTTTGTTCTCAAGGGAGAGACGAACTCTGTCAAGAATAAGTGGAATACCCACATGTTCGCACAGAACAAGAAAGAAGCAATTCAGGTATATCTTCGCTTGAGCGATGACCCTTTCATCTCTCAGCAGAGGATCTACATCCGCAAGTTTGTGCCGATGGTGACCTTGCTCACAAGCCCAGTGAACCAGCAACCCATCACCTTGGAGTTCAGGTTCTTTGGACTCTATGGAAAGGTGCTCTCCCATGGCTTCTATTGGTCTTCCTTTGTTGATGACCTAGACGAGACACCCAAAGCCTCACCCGAAGTGATTGCCTTTGCTGAAAAGGTTATAGGGATTCTTTCTAGCCATGCAAACTTCATGGCTGTGGATATTGGTGTAGCACAGAACGGTAAGCCGTTCGTTGTTGAAGTGAACGATGGGCAAATGTCGGGATTGTCAGAGAATGATCCCAACGAGCTCTACGCAAACATGAAAAAGGTCGTCTGGGACGATCTACCGGGAGAATAAGATGAAAGAGAATTGGATTTCGTTTTTCATGGGCACCTTTATCTTTATGACAGCGTTGGGAATAGCCGTATCGGCTTACATGCATAAATCTACTCCACGCGTTCCTCATCTCTGCGAAACACCGGCTGGAAGAGATGACCCGCGATGTGTGGGTTGGTATGCCTACGACAGAGCGTTCAATAGGTAATCGGTTCACAAGACAAATAGGATAAGGTATAGTATATCTATATCAAGTCAGAGGAGAACGGTCTGACACATGGGCCTGACATAGATTCGACGTGGGGAGTGAAGAATCGGTAGCGTGACGGCAGATAGTTGTTACTGCCTTAAAGATTACGACAAACATAAACGGCGAAGACGCCTTCCTTCTAGCTGCTTAGTCAGTTAGACACCTCCTCAAAGTTCTGTTCGGACTAAGGGAATCGGTGTTAATAATCGGACAAGGTTCCCCGAGATGCTTGTGCTAGGGAGAGCCGAGATACTACAAGAACCTCTGAGGGAAGCAGCTCTGCAAGCGTCCCAAAAGAGTATAAACAGCAGAGAAGGTCACGTAGGATAACTGGGTCGGAATAACTTGCGGACCCGATTGCAATATCGGCAGGTCCACTACTACAATACCAACAGCTCCACACATATTAAGTGTATGAAAATGCAAATTATGTGTGGAGCTTGTGGTGTCTCTTTTGATAGAGAACAAAAAGAAATAGCTCGTTCAAAAAAACTTGGTCGTAAGTTCTATTGCTCTAATTCTTGTCAAGCAAAGTTTGCGAATAATTCCAAGGGAAACATATCAAACCTTAGAATGGGACGAGAATTAGATGAATATTCTTCATTTCGTTACTGTATGAAAAATATCCGCAAACGCCACAAAGAACATGGATTTGCTGAGCCAGATTTAGATCTAAAGGATTTGAAAGATATTTGGATATCCCAAAATGGTATATGTCCACTAACGGGTTGGCTGTTGATTCTACCTGATGCAGTTAATGGTTGGAAAACGAAAACACAAATTTCAAAAAGAGCTAGTGTTGATAGAATTATTTCAGGAGAGCCTTATACCAAAACTAATATTAGATTCATTTCCTATATGGCTAATTTATGTAGGAATGAATTTCTAGACGAAGACGTGATTGAATTTTGCAAAGCTGTTAGTAAACAGTATACTTAGATTAACATGGGGCCTTAGCTCAATTGGGAGAGCACCTGCCTTGCACGCAGGGGGTTGAGAGTTCAAGTCTCTTAGGCTCCACCATGCTAGACATAGCTGAATGCGTAAGCTGAAAAACTGTGTTCTAGCATTTTTCAATTTATCATCATGATTGGTTATTACTGTAATACATGTGGTCAAACGGTTCGTAGTTGCTCTCACAGAGATGAACTATACTTCAATGAGCCACGTAAAGTCACTGACAAGGTGACAGTAGAAATTCCAACAGACATGTATGTCGGTGCAACCGTCCGTGTGTTGGTAAAGGGCAACTGGGTTGTCCTAAAACGAATAGAATAACAAAGAAGAAGAGAACGAAGATGTTTGCGCGGTTGATTCAAGAAGCCTTAAAGAAATGGAATGAAAGAGAGCTAGCCGAGAAGCTAGACGTTTCATTACCAACTATTAGGCGCTGGTCAACCGGGGCAAGTCATCCTCATCCACGAATTCAATCACTGATTGAATTTTGGATCTTCCAACACGAAGAAGAAAAGGATCATGTCATGAACGACCAGCGAATGTGTTAGTGAAAGGACACTCGTTATGCGTGAAGACATGTTTGAAGTTATCATTGAACGTCCAAGACTTGGTGGTGGCTGGGGTAAGCTACAACGTTCTAAGGAAAATCTCCGTAGAGCTCTAGACGAAGCTAGCTGGCTTGGTGATGATGCACTCAATGCACCTGCAACCAAGGCTCCGATGCTTGACCGTGAGAGACGTGGACGTAAGTCCCTGAACGAGAATCTCTCTCCATTGAAGAGATTCCTAGATTCTGCTGTTGGCAGACCATGGGATGATGTCTACTCCGAGATTAGGCAATGCCTAAGTCCAAAGAGTACTGTTCAGATGCATGTGATTGACCACTTGAAGCAATTCGTGGTTGTAAGCACAGCTGTTGAGAATGGCATTATTGGATACTATGGTGGTTACTGGCCTAGAGGTTTCATTCCACTAGTAGATGACGGTTCTAAGAACAAGAGTTTTCGCGGCGAACAGTTCTACGTTCACCCTGAGACCAAGGTCTTGTGTGTTTCTAGAAGAAAGAAATACCACTGGGATCGTAAGCCAGCAAATGAGTGGATCTACATTGACGACACATCTCAGTTCCGCAAGGTGGATGATGTCTGGTATGTAATCACCTTGGGAGATCTCAAAGACTGGTGGCGAGCAAGAGACTTAGAACGTTATATTCTTGCTCCATATCAAGCTCGTGGAAATTACCTTCCATTTGAAGCTATCAACTTTGGTAGGGATTCTTGGGATATTGACAAGAAACTTACGGAGTGGGAACGTAAGAGAGAGTTCGGTAAGGAGTATCTCTACAGCATAGAGAAGCGCCAGTGTGGTAAGAGGGAACTCAAGCTCGTAAAGAAGGCGTTAGCTAACGATGGAAAGCTTCCACGTTAGATTACGTGTGGGTAGCTTTGCTGGACTTCCAGTTGTCTGTGCCTCTGGTTCTACGTTCTCTTCTAGAACCAACCTTGTAATCTTCGCGGTGAGCATGAATAACCTTCTCAGAGGTTTTCTGAGTCCATCCTCCACCCTTGGTTACATCAAATTCACCGATGTAGCCACCTGGGAGAATTTGCAAAACTCTAGTGACATGTCCCATGAAGTCTAGTCTACGCTTGCTTCCTGGAACTCCCCACCATTCAGGGAATGCGAAGTCGCTCACTTGAAGTCCATTGATTGGATATCCAAGATGATCAGCTTCACAGGTATCACACACTTCATATGCGTAGAGCTTACCGGTTGTTTCTGTTGGTTGAACGAACACGGTAAGGTTGATCCAGGGATCTGCTAGCATCTCTAGGAGTTCATGACTTACAGTAACTGTCCAGGAAGCGCCAGCTTGAATGTCTGACTTGATGAAGGCTTTACCGATTGGTAGTCCTTCGTTTGTCAAGTCATGATAACCAAGAGCACCAGCTTGATCGGATGTGTCAGCTAACAATAGCCACCAATTTCCAGGTGGTGGAGTGTGTCCCTTTGGAACAAAGGTCAGTGCAGCATCAACTCCATAGACCGGAGCAAAGTCTCTAGAAACTTGAATCTGTAGAGCTACAACCAAAGCTTGAACTTGGGCATCTGTTACAACGGTTGTTTGATTGACTACTGCAATGGGAAATGCACTTGGTCTAGGTGCCGGCACAGGACCGGTAGGAACAGGAACTTTCTTGCTAAAGAGTCCACGAAAGAATTCTAATACCATAGTAAAACACCTCATAGGTTAATGCCTAATGATATATATGGAACATGCTCATCACAAACTTGATTACAGACTACAGCCCAGAAGAAGTAGCGGATATGCAGGCAAAAATAAATGAGTTTACTGCCACGATCCGTGAGCTTGACACAATCATAGAAAAGGAAGCCGAAGATCCTACACCTCCAAAAGAAGATGGAGACAACGTGATCTACATTGATGCTTCGCCATTAACTGAGTACACCAAGTTTGAAACCGTGTCTCTGCCTTTACATGAGATGTTGAACATCTACGATCGTTGGATTGAGAAGTACAACTACATCGTGAAGGTGAACGTGGGACAATACAAGAGCGTTCCACTCTTGATGTATCTCATCAAGCTCAGGAACGTCTGTATTTCGTTTGGTCAGAAGAAGAACTAACCGATTAGCCGAGTCCGGTGCTGTAACCGAAGACTGGATCTGGAATAGAAGATGAAAGATACGGGTTAGAAGATCCCGTTAGTGTTGGAAACTGATTAGTCTTGATGACTGTGAGTCCAGCAAACACAGATGCTGTTACGTTATTGGTAAGAGCTGTAACAAACAAAGTCTTGCATCTAACGTGAGCAAAGAATGTTCCATTTGTTGTCGTAGAAGAGTTAAGACGGAAGTTACATGTGCTGCCAGATGGTCCGGTTCCTTGAGAACCAGATAACGTAAATCCCAGTCCAAGAGTTGATGCTAGAATTCCAGCATTCTCAATGAAGAGTTCACTAGTGACGTAAGGAAAGTTGATTGTCCAGGTGCTTCCGCTTGGAATAGCAGAACTGGAAACCCAAGGCAAGCCAGCAGTCATGTAGCTGGCTACATCCCCTACTCCTGGTGATGGATATTGAAATGTCATTGGCAGTTAACCCTTTTCTGTAATTAGGGTTACTATTCTTTTCTGTCTAGATCTGTGTTGCCCATAACAATACGCATGTTGCCAGATGGGAACCAACCGATCTGTTGATAGGTGTCAAGGAATACAGGATATAGTTCAAGTAGATCTTGTCCACCAAATCCAGCTGTATATTCTTCGGTTACCACTTCTTCTTTACGAACCCTGATGGCTGGTCCTGCAATGGTCCCTGTAGATCTAGCTTTCACTCCACCAACACGCTGAACACTGGCAATGGTGCCGGTACGATCCCAGACCATCTCACCTTGTGGGTCTCTACGTGGTTGAAACGCTAATACCATGGAATCAGTGCTTGAAATAACACCTGAACCATCAACTATCATTACTCTGTCGCCTTGTGCCATGTTATTCTTCTCTCTTCCAAAGCTTTGCTGCGGAACCTGTTGGTTTATTCTTAACCAGGAGACGTGGAGTTTCTAACTTCTTGCCTCTGAGTTCAGTCAAGTATAGTGAATATTCCATTGTCTTGTGATTGAATCTCATGGAGAAGTCAAAGTCTCTATATTTTGCAACCCCAAAATGTTCCGTGTAAACCAGTTGAACGTTCTCATGAAGTTTATCAGAGAACACCTTTTCAAGTGATTCTTTGGTATAACCATAGAAAGCAAACAAATCTTGAAGCATCTCTGGACTGGTTGATAGTTTAAGCATCGTTATTCCACTTCATTAAGTACTACGCAGTTAGCTGTTAACGCTACGAGCTTTGCAGCTGCTTTGTTTCCAAGCTTAAAACCATGTGTGTTTCCTGTTAAAGCCTTTGCTATCTTGGCTTTGGTTTCTGCACTACGTTTCTTGCCTAGATTTCCTTGATTGCCTGTCTTACCTTTACAAGACTCACTAATTTTACGCTTTGTCTCTTCAGACATTGTTTTTCCAAGTCTTAATTCACGCAATTTCTTTCGTGTTTCTTCAGAACGCTTAGTTCCCAATGCGGCATGTTCACCACCGGTAGATTGATTTACTAACTTACATCCGTTCGCTTTGTATTCAGCAATAAGCTTGATTTCCTGTTGGTAAGCATTCTGTTCGGTTAAATTGCCAAATAATAGCTGTATTTTGATGTCTGTACGATACTTGTTAATCCAATTCCATTTGTGGTAATTTTTTGATGAACGTTCTCTCAAATGATCCTTAAGTCGTTGTTCTAGAGCAACTGATGTCACACCTATATAACGAATACCTGATGCATCACTGAGTGTGTATATGCTATGAGTTGTCATCTGTAATATTTAAGATTACAGCATTTGCTGTAAGCATAAGTCCAACAACTGAACTGGCATGTTCAAGAGCATATCTTGTAACCTTTACAGGATCAATGATACCTCTCTCAACCAAGTCACCGTACTCTGCCTTAGCAGCATCATACCCGAATCTAGCTTCAGTTGTCTTCTCTCTGTTAGATAGTTTGTCCATGACAACGTCTGCACTCTTGCCTGTGTTATCAACGATCGTTCTCAAGGGTTGCTTGCAAGCCTCAAGAACAACCTGAATACCAGCCCACTCATCTTCTGTGAGACTTAGGGTAGCATCGTCAGCATTGAGTTCGTCTTGGACATCAAGAGCAGCATAGAAGAGAGCACAACCTCCACCCGCGACAATGCCTTCTTGGGCAGCTGCAAGTGTAGCATTTAGAGCATCTTCTACTCTGTCTTTCTTCTCTAGAATCTCTACCTCTGTAGAGCCACCAACCTTGACGATAGCAACGCCACCAGCTAGTTTGGCTAGGCGCTTACGATAGTGGTTGACTCTAAGGTCATCCATTGTTGTGTCGGTTGCTAGACTGGTTCTGAGAGAAGCAACACGTTCTTCAATTCTTTGTTTGGTTTTAGGGTTTGATGAATCACCAATGATGGTAGCATTCATACGACTGACGATAACCTTCTTGCAGCTGCCAAGCTGTTCCACTGTGACCTTGTTCAAGGCAATAGAAGAAGAGGCATCAATTACTTGGCCGTTTGTCACAGCAGCAATGTCGGAGAGAACGTTTGACTGGTTTTCCCCATAAGATGGAGCTTTGATAACGCAGGAAGAGAGGTTCCCCTTGAACTTGTTCACAATCAAGGTGTGAAGAGCTTCTCCATCAACCTCTTCAGCTACGATAAGCAATGGTCTCTGACTCTTGGCTACAGTTTCTAGAAGTCCTAGGATATCATTCAGGGCTGAGATCTTCTTATTTGTGAGAAGGATAAGTGGGTTATTTAATTCACATGTTACCTTCTCTGGGTTGTTAACGAAGTAAGGTGATACATAGCCACCTTCAATCTGCATGCCTTCAACAACGTCAAGAGTTGTTTGAGTAGACTTTCCAGGTTCAATGGTGATGATACCATCTCTACCAACCTTTGAGATTGCTTCAGCTAAGAGTTCACCTATCTTACGATCTCCATTAGCTGAAATAGAACCTACATTGATAATATCTTGTTCGTTACGAACAGGAATACAATTCTTCTTGAGAGTTTCAATCACTCTCTCGGTAGCAAAGTCCATACCTCTCTTAAGGTAAATGGATGATCTACCTGTGGCAATCATCTTGATACCTTCCTTGAGAAGCGCATGCCCAAGTACTGTAGCTGTGGTAGTTCCATCTCCAGCAAGTTCGTTAGTCTTGGCAGCAACCTCTTTCATGAGTTCTGCACCCATGGATTGAAGTCTGTCCTTGAGGTTAATAGACCTTGCTACAGTAACACCGTCTTTGGTAATGGAAGGTGGTCCAATGTCATTGTCAATGATGACGTTGTGCCCACTAGGTCCCATTGTAGACCTTACAGCATCTGCTAGAATGGTTGCTCCCTTGAGAAGTTCCTGGTGTGCCTTGGATCCAAATACAACATCCTGGTGTGGACGTTGAAGGGCATTATTCACCATCGCCTGAGTTGCAGCTCTGTTTGTGTTCATGTTACCTGTTTACGATTGTGCCGTCAGGCATGACAATTGCGTCATCTGTTCCCAACATTTCTTCATCTGGTATAACCATGTTGCGAAGTTGTTCATGTTGGCTTATGGGTCTAGGTTGAGGACCACCCTGAAGCATCAAGGGATGATTCTGTTGCTGAAGTATCTGTACTGATTGTACAGGCATACCACTCTCAACAGCGTTCATCAACTGCTCCGGGTCTAACTTCTGGCTAGGTTGTCCTGGAAGGGAACCCATTTGCCCCTGATTGCCATACCAGTTATTGACCTTGTCTTGAGTTGAGTTAATCAAGTTACTGACAAAGTCTTGCAGGTTCTTAGTCAAGAGAGTTCTGATGTCATCCAAGTTGGTGTACAGCTCTCCATCAATTCGGTTCAAGTCAACGATCTGACTCTTGTCAGGTGGACCAACCTTTACTCTGTAGCTAACAGTGTTCCCATCTAGTGTTTCCGTAATGTTACGACCAGCAATGATCGCGGGAACAACAGATTGGGTTTTGTTAGACAAAATATAGATGATCTGCCCTATTCGCAGTGGCTGTTGTTCGGTCATAGAAGGGTTGCTCACTTAGGGTGTCAATAACCTTACGATTATTGTCCTCCGGGATTGTTCAACAGTTTCATATAGTCTTCAGTCAAGACTAGAATCAGGTCCTGGTTCCCGGTTTTTCTCTCATATGGAGTAAGGTCAATGTTCACTAGCTGTTCCTTGAGCTTGACATCATTCTCATGACCGCCATAGTTCTGGAACACATAAATCAACTTCTGAATAACGCTAAAATGTAACTTCATATCTATTTGCCTTCTTTCTGCCTCTTGAGCAGTTCTTCCTTTATCTTGTCAACGTTGTCCTGCACTTTGTCTAAAATAGCCTGACCACTAGCTTCAGCTTTCTTTAGTGGTTGCATGCCAAGAGCTGTGCGAACAATATCGTTGAGATTCGGAGGAAGTTTTTCTTTCAAGACTTCCATGTCCACATACTTGTGCATCAAGACATCTAGAATCTCTTGTGGATTGCCCTTTTCGTCTGGTTCGGTTTCGCCAGTTTCCTTGTGTTCTTCAATGAACAACACAGGAGGCATTGACTTGTTCTTCTTTACCAGGATAAACGGAAATGGACTTGGTCTCTCTCCGGGTCTTGGTTCTTCGTATAGAAGTTCTGGAACTTCGTATTTTTCTTGTTGAGCCATTATAACGTTACCTCTACTTGGTGTAGTTCAATGCGGGTAGCGCTAATCTCTTGTGGTTCACGACCAACAAAGAATTGCTTTATTCTCTGCCAGAGATTAGGATATCCAGGTATTACACCCTTGACTGGAATGAAAAAATCTTCCCATAGTCCAACAGACTTGGCATTCTCAACGAAATTGTTCTTATTGTTAGTTTCAGGTGTCAAAGATTCTTTTACCTTAGCCATGTACATTGGAATGTCTTTTGGCGGTACCAGTGACACGTCAATATAGAATACACGATTGACAATCGTTGACTTGACAGGTTCTTGTTTCGGAGGCATCTTGAACGAATCAAAGTTACGTTGTGGGCGTCTTAGAGGAGGATCACCAGTAGGCATTAGAGCTTCTCCAAAACCTCAACGAAGGTGTCAAAGGTATCCTTGTGTCCAACTTTTTCTCTGACTTCAACAACTCTCATAGCAGCTTTGAGAGTCTTGACATCAAGCTTCGGACCAAACTCTTCAACAAGTTGCTTCTTGTCGTCGTTCAGTAACTTGATTTCATTTTCAATGACTCTGAGTCTCTTAACGAACTCTTCAACAATGGGTTGAAGCTCGGTAATGGAAGATGGTTGTTCGTCTGCTAGTGTTTCTTTGTGTATCATGCGTGTAAACCTCTATTATAGGATTGTGACCTATAGAATAGAGATTTTATGAAAGGGATGTATAGAAGACTATTTCAGCGCTTGAATTTGCTTTAGGGCGTTCTGGATGTAAGGTTTCATGTTTGGATCTTTACCAGCTTCAGCGTTCAACTTGCCAATGTAGAACTCTTTGTACTTCTGCTTCAGCTGTGGCAAGAGATTAGCCTTGACAGCTGCATCTTGTTGAGGTGGAAGCTTGCCCTGTTTCTCGTTTGCTTGCACGACTTGAGTTATCTTACCAACAGCTTGCGGAAGTAACTGTTGAAGGGTGTTGTAGTCCTTCGCAGCCATGATCTTCCTGACACGATCAACCATCAGTTCCATTGCGTCTGCTCTGCCTTGCTTCACAACAGGATTATTGTCAATCATCTGTTGAACCTTCTTGTCTTTCAACAAGTTTCCAACAGCCTGAACTAGTCTTGGATCAACACCCTCGTGCAAGTGTTCACCATTCTGCATACCTTGAAGAGCAACATGAAACTGAGATGCTGCATCCTTTACAGCTTGATAGCCGTTGGTAAGGTCATCTAGAATTGACAACACAATCTCAGGAGACTTGGCTAGGAGTTTTGCTCCCAAGAACAGTCCAGGTTCAAACACAAAGGCTAGACCAAAGGCGTCGTTGCTTGTGATGGCTTCCCAGTTACGTCCCAGTACTTCCTTGTACTTCTCTTCTATACCATGAACCTTTTCAGCTTCATCTTCTCTGAATTTTTCATAGTCATAGTCTAGAAATGGCACAAAGAGTGTTGGTAAACCATAGAGAATACCCTTGACAACTGTCGCAGCTTGTGCACTAAGTTTCTCAACACCATAGGCAATAGTTTGTCCTACATCAGTGAAAGGACGAATGAAGGTATTATAGAGATCATTACCTCCACCATGTCCGGTTTCACCACCGCCCCCACCTCCACCATACTGACTTACGTCAAAACCATAGTCGCTTTCGCTGTCTTCTCGGAGCGTGTCCTTGACTACGGCTTCAATATATTCCCTTAGAAGCTTATTAGACTTATTGTCTGGCATAGTTGTTCTTTCTTCTCTCTGCATTGATAGCTACCAAAGCCCATCCCTTTTTCTTGTGAACCCAATCGGTGTCGTGAAGCTTGTCTGGGTCTATCACCAGTTCAATACCCGTGACTGACTTCCAGTATGCTATCACAGATTCGTCAAAAGCATTTGGGGTTTGTTTCTTAGTACAGGGATGTCTTGCTGAGAACAGTTTCCTGTCCTCCTTTGCAAAGGAATTAATCAATTCCTTCTTGACACGTAACCAGTCGGTAGTGGTATCACCAACATAACTTATTACAGTATCAATGCGTTCTTTGAGGTTAACTGGGATTTCCATAACAGATATTCCTGTAGTGATCTGAACCACTGTCTATAGACCATAATTAGGGTGTGGAAGATTACCAAATAGAGGGAAGAGGATAGACAGCAATATATGGCTAAGATAGGTTATATCCCAGGTGGCTTCAAACCATTCACAAAAGGTCACTACTTTTTGGTTGAAAAGGCTTCTCACGAGTGTGACAAAGTCTTTCTTCTTGTTGGTCAGGGTGACCGTATACGCCCTGGTGAACATCCTATTCCCGGTTCTGCGATGCAGGTTGTCTGGAATAAGTTCTTGATACCCATCATGCCAGGGAACGTAGAAGTGTCGTTCGCTCCTTCACCTATTAGAGTTGCCTATGAGAAGCTCGGAGCAGCTGACAAAAACCCAACAGATAAAAACATCCACATAGTATATGGTGATAATAAGGATTTGGCGGATAACTTCAAAAAAGAAAAACTGGATAAATACATGCCAAACCTCGTCAAGCAGAAAAGACTTGTACTCAAACCAGTTGAAAGATCCAGCAGCGTGAACATTTCTGGTACAATGATGCGAAAGTATCTACAACTGGGATTGAAGGATGAATTCATTCAAGGTCTTCCTGATCCTGTTCAAGCAAAGGGAGAGGCTATCTGGAAACTTCTTGGCGGTCAAGAAGCTTAACGTAGCCATACAGTATCCCCAGAGGCAGTATCAACTCAATGGCAAGTAACGAATCATTTTTCACAAGGCTTACACGAATCTTCCGTTCTGGACCTTCTATCAGAAGGAAGATCAAGGGCTATGACTATAACTCTTATTACGACAAGAGAGTTACTCAGAACAACCTGGGCTACAATGGTCCTCTACCATTCAAGAGAGAAGCTTCTCAGTTTTCTGTCATGGGTGCTTACGGCATTCTGAACCGTATGGCTCAGTACGCTGAGTACTCTGAGATGGAATACACTCCTATCATTGCCAAGGCACTTGACATCTATGCAGATGAGTCTTTCTCTGGTGATGAAAACGGACAGTGCTTTCACATCTCCAGTGACAATCCAGATATCAAGAAGAAGCTGGAAGAGCTTTTCTACGACACAATCAACATTGAATTCAACGGAAGAACCTATGTAAGAAATCTTTGCAAGTATGGAGACTTCTTTCTCTATAACGAAGTAGCTCCCGACATCGGTGTTATTAACGTTCAGCCAATTGCTGTTAACGAGCTTGAACGCGAAGAAGGATTTGATCCAGAAGATCCATATGCTGTCAGATTCAAGTGGCTTACCAGAGGACAGAAGTATCTAGAGAACTGGCAAGTTACTCACATGAGAATCCTTGGCAATGACTTGTTCTTGCCATATGGAACCTCTCTCTTGGAATCTTCAAGACGTATCTGGAGACAGTATGTCATGATGGTAGACGCCATGTTGGTCTATCGTCTTGTTAGATCTCCTGAACGTAGAGTTTTCTATATTGACGTTGGAACTGTAGCTCCGAATGACGTTCCAAACTACATGGAAGCTGTAAAGGCTTCTCTTAGGTCTCAGACAGCTGTTGACAAGCTAACCGGTAGACAAGACTACAGATATAACCCCGTAGCTGTGGATGAAGACTATTTCATCCCTATGCGTGGACCCAACACAGCCACCAAGATTGACACGCTTGCCGGTGGACAGCATGTTACAGCAACAGAAGATATTGAACTGATTCAATCTCAGTTGTTCGCAGCTCTCGGTGTTCCAAAGGCTTACTTGGGCTATGACGAATCTCTAAGTTCCAAGGCTACTCTAGCCCAGGAAGACATTCGTTTCTCTAGAAGTATCAACATCATTCAAAAGATCATCATTGCTGAGCTCAACAAACTAGCAATGCTTCACCTCTATGCCTGTGGTTGGGACGGTGAAGATCTCAATGACTTTGAACTAAGGCTTTCCAATCCATCTACAGTTGCTCTACAGCAGAAG
>Ga0315288_10005136_pt1 | contig 16645 bp, 13 predicted proteins | sample YL17G11_20_MG_FD_203454 | JGI IMG/M metagenome (GOLD analysis project Ga0315288, IMG submission 203454) | Sediment microbial communities from Yellowstone Lake, YNP, Wyoming, USA - YL17G11_20 | ecosystem: Environmental > Aquatic > Freshwater > Lake > Sediment | place: USA: Wyoming | collected...
CAGCATCCTGGGAGAGCCATCACCAGCGAAACCGGTGGCTGTCCCCGGTTTTCGCCCGTCCGGGTCACTGAGGAGCGCGCAGTGAGTAATCGCGCCGCGATCGATGCCATACCGTCCCTCTCGGGCGAGCGGGAAGTGAACGTGGGGCCCGCCCTGCTCATCGTGCTGCTGATCGCGGCGATCGGCAGTGTGCTCATGGCCGCAAGGTGCGGGCCGCCAGATCTAGCGGCGACGTTCATCAACACGGGCGACGCGGACTGCGTCCTCGTCAGGATGCGCTCCGGACGGACCGTGCTGATCGACGGCGGCGGCGCCGAGCGCTTGGGCGGGAAGTCGGCCCGTCTCGTTCCGTTGCTCTTCGCCCGGGGGGTCCGCCGACTCGATGCGGTTGTCATCACGGGTGGAGGCCGAGACCTCGTCGGCGTGATCCCCAGCTTGCTCCAGGAGGTCCCCGTCGGGGCCATCTACCTGCCCGTAGAGGCGACCGAGTCGGGCTATGGTCGCAAGGTGTGCCTCAGGGCAGCCCAGGTGCGTGTACCGGTCTACCCGCTCGCCGGTGAGCAGCGGCTCGACCTCGGCGCCGGCGCCACGGTCGACTTACGGCTCCTGCACCTCGGCGGAGCAGAGCCGGCCGTTGTCATACGAATCGCCTATGCCGACCGGTCCGTGCTGCTCGTAAGCCCAAACGGAGACGCGAATACGACAGCGCTGCTCGGGAGCTCGCCTGCCCCGGCCGATGTGTTCCGCCTGCTCGCGAACGGCCGACGCGCCGCGAACCCGGGCCCGTTCCTCCGCGCAGTGGGCCCCCAGGTCGCCGTCTTGTGCCGGGCCGAGCCCGCGTCAAGGCAGGAAGAGGAGGACCTTGGGGCCATCGGAGCGGACCTGAAGGCCCTGGGGACGCGGCTGTTCCGCACGGGTCGCGACGGCGACATCACTGTGCACCTCGGGCGCCGCCAGGTGCGGGTGGCGACGTCCGAATGAAGGCTCGTCGAGCGTCGGAGGGATGCCCCATGGGACACAGAGATCGGTTCACCGGTACTCCGGCCCGGGTGTTGGTCGCTCTGGTGGTCATCGGACCCGTTGCGCTCGCCGCCCCGGTCGACGCGCGGACGCCGGTACTGCAAGTTCGCCTCGTGGCGTCGATGCCGGATGTCACGCCATCAGCCTCGATCTGGCGCGTGCTCGCGGCCATTCGCGACACGGACGGGCCTTCGCGTGATGTCACCATTGACGTCACCGCGGAAGGCGCCCGCGTTCTCTCGGTCCAGCCCGCAGTTGCGACGGTGTCGCCCGAGCGCGATGGCGTGTTCTTCGTCACCCTCCGCGCCGAGGGGTCGCGCCCCGGCCGGGTGACCGTCCGCTGCGGTGGCGCCGGTGCCACGGCGGACTTGCCATTGGGGATCGACCTTCTCTGCGATCCCTGGGACGCCTGGTATGCCGGCCCGGGGACGTGGGCGGCATCGGTGACAGGCCCTCCAACGGACGTTGAGTGGCTCCCGCGTCGGCTACCGGAGATCTGGGAAGACCTCGGCATCACGTGGGTCCGCAAGTCGGTCGTCATTCCCGAGGGCTGGCGCGGCCGAGAGCTTACACTGAGCATCCGCGCGGTTGACGACAATGACATCACGTTCCTCAACGGCCAGCGGATCGGGGCGACGTCGGGCTGGGACGTCCAACGGACCTACCCTCTGCCGCCGGACCTTGTCCGCTGGGGCGAGCCGAATGAGATCCACATCGCCGTGGAGAACGGGAACGCGGGCGGAGGTATCGCGTGGGCCCCCGTATGGATCAGCGCCGGAACAGCCGGCGGGATACCGGCCGCGATGTTCCCTGAGGCCGTGCCGATGAAGGAGAGCGAACGGGCCCAGCCCGGGCCTGTCGGCCGTCCCCTACCCTTGCGCCCCATGAGAGTCCACCGCGGCGTGCTCTCCTATGAGGATGGGGGCGAGGTCGCGCTCTGGGGCGTCAATTGCTATCCGCAGAGCTGGGTCCAGTACCAGACGCTCAAGATGCTGGGGGTCGACCATCGCCGCGCCGTTGATGAGGACATTGGCGACCTCGAGGCCCTCGGTATCGAGATCATCCGCATCCATGTCTTCGACACTGAGATCTCCGACGCCCAGGGCAACCTTGTCCACAACGACCACCTCGACATCCTCGACTACCTGGTTGCCCAGTGCGTCGAGAAGGGCATCTACCTGATGCTCACGCCCATGGCCTGGTGGGGCAGTCCCGGTCAGCGTGCCGATGCCTTCAGTGTGAACACCCCCAAGGAGGCCATGTCCCTCTGGGAGGCGGGGTGGCCGGTCCAGCAGAACTACCTCCGCCAGTTCCTCTCCCACACCAATGCCTACACCGGCCAGCCGCTCGTCGATGAGCCGGCGGTCGCGCTGTTCGAGATCATCAACGAGCCCACATACTGGGACTTCGCCGATGTGCAGGACGCGGGGGCCTCCGCACATCCATCCCTGCTCGCAGTGAGGCAGGCGTGGGATCGCTTCTGCCCGGACGCCTCGTGGCAGACCCCGGCGACATTCGCCTACTTCCGTTACGACCTCGTTCGGCGCTACATCAACACGATGGTGGACACCATGCGGGCCGCGGGCGCCTACCAGCCGATCGCCTACAGCTCCTGGACGTGGCAGGGCACCGATCTTGGGTCCGCCGTCGGCGACAGCCGCTGCGATGCGGTCACCATGTCGATGTACCCGGGCGGGCTCCGGACTATCTCGGATGACCGGAACATGCTCGGCAGCACGGCGAACGGGACACTCGATTCGCGGTTCGCGGACAAGGCGCGCTTGGTCTATGAGTTCGACGCCGATGGTACCGTGAAGCAGGCGTGCATGTACCCCGCCATCGCTCGGCATTGGCGGAACCTGGGCGTGCAGGTTGCCTGCCAGTTCCAGTACGATTCGCGCGCCGCGGCGCATCTGAACGTCGACTGGCCCCCGCATTACCTCAACGCCTACCACACCCCCGCGAAGATGGTCAGCTTCGCCATCGGCGGTGAGGTGTTCCGGCGCCTGCCGCGCGGCGCGGAGTTCGAGACGCCCCCGGACGACCAGGTCTTCGGCCCTGCGGCGGTGAGCTTCGCGCACAACGTCTCGCTCCTCTGCGCGCCCGACGCCTACATGCAGTCGCGCCCAACGGACTGGCACCCCCTGGCCGAGCCGAGATTGCCCGTCCACGTCTTGTCCGTTGGATCGTGCCGCGCGTTCGACTACGATGGTACGGGCATCGTCGACCTCCACCTGGGTGACGGGGTGGCCGAGCTACGCGTCTACCCCGATGTGGACCGTCTGCGTGAGGGCTGGGCGGGTACCGTCGAAGAGCCGCTCACGCGCTTGGTAGAGCGGACGCACAGCTTCCGACTGAAGCTGCCGGGTTGGCGCAACGCCCGAGCACTGCAGCGCACGGACCGCGGTCTTGAGGAGCGGGGCCGCGCCGCTGACTTCGACGCCACGCCCGGCGTGTACCGTATCGAGCGCTGAGGGCGGCTGACCTGTCGGGGCAGGACATCGTCGGGCGCCAGGCGAACATGGGCCTGTTGCTTGTCTTAACCCATTGGGTTAAGCTGAATGCGGAGGAGCGTTGCGACTCGTTTTCGCGAACGATAGGCTCAGGAGGGCCTGCAGCGACCCGACATCTCTCTCCCGCGAGTTTGGGCCGCAACGGGCGAAGCTTCTCCGCAGGCGTCTGAGCGGCCTTCATACGGCGCATGACATGGCTGAGGCGGCCCAGCTCCCGGGTCGTCCTCACCCGCTCAGGGGGACCGTAAGGGCGAGTGGTCCATCGACCTGGATGGGCCTTACCGGCTGATCTTCTTCCCGCACCCGGATGACCCGGGGGCGCTTGTTATCAGGGAGGTGGCAGACACACATGGCTAGCCATGTCCTCGATGAGTACTGTCCCAGTATCTCCAGCCCACCGGGGGAGACGCTAGACGAACTCCTCAGTGAGGCTGGCATGACGCAGGTGGACCTCGCTGCGCGCGTCGGGCTGAGCCCGAAAACGGTCAACGGCATCATCCATGGCACTGAGCCGATCGCGCCCCGTACCGCTCTTGCCCTTGAGAGTGTCTTCGGCCTCTCGGCCGGCTTCTGGATCCGCCTTGAGTCAGCCTACCGTGAGTCCCAGGCCCGTCAGGCGCGCGACATGGAGCTCCGCGACTGCACGGAGTGGCTGGAACAGTTCCCGTGGCGGGAAGCCGTCAAGCTGGGCTGGTTCCCTAAGGGCAGTTCCGATGCGCAGACCGTCTCGAACCTCCTGTGCTTCATGGGCGTCTGCTCGCCGCGGGCCTTCGATGACGCATACGCCTGGGTGAGGAACAGCCTGGTCGTGTCCTTTCGTCGGTCGGTGTCGTTTCGGAGTGACCCTCAGGCTGTCGCGCTGTGGCTGCGTCAGGGGGAGATCCAGGCTCGGTCCATCGACGGCGCGCCCTTCAGCGCGGACGGGCTCCGCGGCTGCCTGCAGCGGGCGCGAACCCTCACCCTCGAAAGCGGCCCGGGCGCGTTCCTGCCCAAGCTCTCCGACGCGTGTGCGCAGTGTGGGGTCGCGGTGGTGTTCGTTCCCGAGGTGGGCAAGACGCGCGTCTCAGGCGCGGCTCGTTGGCTGGCCCCGTCGAAGGCCATCGTGCAGCTCAGCCTGCGACACCAGACCAACGATCATCTCTGGTTCGCCTTCTTCCACGAGTGTATGCACCTGCTGCATCACAGCCGGCGGCGCACGTTCGTCGATATCGAGGGCGATGGTGGCGAATGTGAAGACGAGGCGGACAAGCGCGCGTCCGACCTGTTGATCCCCGCACCGCAACTGCGTCGGTGGCTGGCTGAGGGAAGGCCCACGAAGACCCGCGTGAGCGCCTTCGCGCACGCCATAGGTGTGGCCCCCGGCATCATCGTCGGGCGGCTCCAGCACGATGGTACCATCGGCTTCAGAGAGATGAACGATCTCAAGTGCCGGTACTCGTGGGCCAACGCATCACCTCGTGCCCATGGTTAGGCATTGAGTGCGATGATGGGACGGGCCGGATCGGCGGCGAACACGGCATGAGCGAGGGAACGCGCCCGACGATCGCCGACGCGGAGCGGTGCCTGCACGAGGTCTTCGGCTACCGCGGCTTCCGACCGGGACAGGCGGAGGTCATCGAAGCGGTACTCGCCCGGCAGGACGCGCTCGCGATCATGCCGACCGGCGCGGGCAAGAGCCTGTGCTACCAGATCCCCTCCGTGCTGCTCCCCGGCACGACTCTGGTCATCTCGCCGCTCATCGCCCTCATGAAGGACCAGGTCGACTCGCTGCTGGCGGAGGCGAGGGCGCGCGCCGGGTACCTGAACAGCTCGGTCGATGCGGGCGAGCGCCGCCGCATCCTCAGGCGGCTCGTGGATGGATGGTACGACCTGCTGTACATCGCGCCCGAGCGCCTCCGCTCGCGGAGCTTCCTGTGGGCCCTGAGCAACGCGCCCGTCGGCCTGCTGGTTGTGGACGAGGCGCACTGCATATCCGAATGGGGCCATGACTTCCGGCCCGACTACCTCCACATCCCCGAGGCCTTCGCCCGCGATACGCGGCCCCCCGTCCTCGCCGTCACTGCCACTGCGACGCCGAAGGTGCGGGACGACATCCGGCGGCAGCTCGGCATCACGGACGGCTCGGTGCTGGCGCTGTCCGTGGACCGACCCAACCTCTCCTTCTGGGTTCGCTCCACTCCCACGATCTCCGCGAAGCTCGCGGCCGTGCAGGAGCTGCTCCCCCGGGAGCCGGGTAGTGCGGCCATCATCTACTGCGGGACGCGCGCGCAGACGGAGGAAGTGGCGGGTTTCGTCCGGTCCGTCGTGGGCGTGCCCTGCGCCGCCTACCACGCGGGCTTGGATGGCGCGGAGAGGACCCGCGTCCAGGACCTGTTCATGACTGACCGCATCCCGATCGTGGCCGCGACCACGGCCTTCGGCATGGGCATCGACAAGGAGAGCATCCGGTGTGTGCTCCATTTCACGGTGCCGGAGAGCGTCGAGGCCTACTACCAGCAGGCGGGCCGTGCGGGGCGCGACGGCGAGCCGGCGAAGTGCGTGCTTTTCTATGCGCCGGATGATCGGGCCCTGTTGGAATACTTCGCGAGCAGCGGAGCCATCCGGCGCGACGAGCTTGTGGAGTTGTGGGACACCATATACCACCGCGCGGCGCCCGCCGCCGACGGCAGCCTTGAGGCGGTTGTCAGCGTCGCCGACCTCTCTGCCATGACCGGGCTGCCTGAGCAGAGGACGATCCGTGGCATCGAGCTTCTGTGCAGTCACGGGCCGCTGCAACGGCGGCCTGACGTGGCCGGCGATATGCGGCTCCTCCCCACGACGGACCGGCTGAGCCGTCAGGTCGAAGCAGGCATCATGACCCATGTCGAGAACTCGCTTCGGGCGCACCAGGAGCAGCTCCGAGCGATTGTGGGCTACGCGGAGTCCGGCGAGTGTCGCCGTCGTTCTTTAGTGGGGCACTTCGGCCAGGAGCCAGAGGGAACACTCGACGTCTGCTGCGACAACTGCGACGGTGGTGCGACTCTCAGCGGAGCGCGCTCGCGCGAGCAGCTTGCGATCCTCCGCTGCGTGGGTGAGATGCGGTGGAGCGTCGGTCGGCAGTTGACCATGGAGATCCTGGCCGGGGCCGAGACACAGAGGATCCGCCAGCACCGCTTGTACAACCTCGCGACCTACAGCGCGCTCCGCGCGATGCGGCGGGAGTCCATCCTCTCGCTCATCGACTCACTCATCGCCGAGGGGCTGCTCAAGCAGAAGGGCTCCGACCGGCCGGTCCTGGCTCTGACGCCCGGCGGCCAACGCGTGCTGGAGGTTGGGGAGGAGCTCCCGGCGGCTCCGGAGACACCGCCGGAGCAGGTGTGCGAGGGCGCCGCGGCGTCTGCGGGTGTCGTTCAGGACACTGAGCGCATCCGGTCTCTCATCTTCTCGTGCCTTGCCGAGTTGCCCTATAGGCTCGGCCGCACGCGCATCGCGGAGATCCTCGTCGGATCCGGTGCGCGGCGGATCGTGGAGGAGGGGCTCGACGAGCTCGGCAGCCACGGCGCATGTCGGGGGCTCGCCCGGGAGGATGTCCTCGCCCAGATCGATGCACTCATCGGCGAGGGGCGGCTGCAGCTCCAAGGGCACCTGCGACCCGTTGTGGTGCCCTCACCGGTGGGCGCGCCGCATCCTGAGCGCCGCGAGGGACCCGCGCCCGCTGGTGTGGAGCCTGCGCAGGGGGAGGCGTCGGCATCGATCGCGGACTTCCTGACCCGCCCGCGTCCGCAGCGGATCCGGCTCGCGCATGTGGACGTGGGCTATAGCATGGACGCCAACAGCCACTTCCGAGGAGACACCTGGCAGCGCACCCGCCTCGGCGAGATGCTCTACGCCCTGAAGTACCGCAGGTGCACGGACGCAGCCCGGGACGTCGCCGGCCAGGTAGTGGAGTTCCTCGGCGCACACTCCGACCTCTCGGCGTCCGATGGCCTCATCGGGGTGCCTCCTGCGGAGGACGGCGAGGGGTGGGACGCCGTCTCGGCCGTTCTTCAGCGCCTGAGTGAGAGCGGCCAGACGGTGCTCTCGGGCGCTCTGCGGCGGTCGCGGACTGCCGTCAAGCAGAAAGCCGTTGAGTCGGCCGTCGAGAAGCAGCGCAACGTGCGGGACGCCTTCATCGTGGTGCGGCCGGAGCTGGTATGCGGACGGCGTCTGCTCCTCATTGATGACCTCGTGGACTCCGGCGCGACGTTGAATGAGTGCGCCCACGCGCTGAAGGCCGCCGGCGCCGCTACGGTGAACGCCCTTGCGGTGACGCGAACGATCCACCATGCGGGCTGAGAGGTACTTGTCGATGGGCCAGGTGGTCTACGCCGTACTGCTGAGCTCGATCCCCAAGGTCGGGCCACGCACCTACGAGCGCTTGGTCAGTGCGTTCGGCTCGGCCTGCGGCGCGGCCATGGCGACGCCCCAGGACCATGGGGCCATCGGCATTCTGAACGCCACCCAGATCGAAAGGCTGCAGAAGGGCCTCGGGGACCTGCCGCGGTTGGAAGCCTGGCTGGATGAGCTGTCGTTCGATGGCATCGCGATCCGCACTACCGAGTCGCGAGACTACCCGGAGATGCTCCGGCTCCTCCCGTCGGCGCCACCCGTACTCTATGTCAAAGGCGAGTTGCCTGTGTCCGAGGAGCTCAGCGTCGCGTTGGTCGGCACGCGAAGCCCGACTACCGAGGGCGTGGAGATGGCACGCGCCATCGCGGGGAGGCTCTCCGAGGCGGGGCTCTGCGTTGTGAGCGGCCTCGCCGCCGGCATCGATGCCGCCGCACACGAGGGCGCCCTGGATGCCGGTGGCCGCACGGTGGCCATCCTCGGCTCCGGACTGCTGCGGGTGCATCCGCCGGAGAACCAGCCTCTGGCCGACCGAGTGGTCCAGCAAGGCGCGCTGGTCTCCGAATGCTTCCCGACGGAGCATACCTCCGTGTCGCGGCTGATGGCCCGTAACCGCCTACAGATCGCCTTCTCTCGCGCGGTCATAGTCGTGGAGATGGGGGATACGAGGGGGTCGATGGCGGCCGTGGACCAGGCGGTGAAGCAGGGGCGGCCCGTCTTCGCCTGGGTCACCGACCGCGACTGTCCGCAGGTCCAGGGCCCCCGCAGCTTGGTCGAGGGCAAGCTCGCGCAGCCGATCCGCACGCTCGACGATCTGGCCGCCGTCCTCGACACCGTCGCGGCCTGGTCCCCCCCCGACCTGACCGACGACTCCGACGAAGAGCCGAGACCTCAACTCACGCTGTTCTGACGCTCGGCGGCGCTGGCCTATCCCCTGGGTCCGAGCCGCCAAGCTGCACGATCAGGTGAGGAAGGTCATGACGGACTGTGTTCCAGACGACGTCCGAGTCCACCCGGAAGTACTCATGCACCAGCCGGTGGCGCATCCCAACGATGTCCTCCCACGGGATTGCCGGATAGCCGGCACGTGCGCTCTCTGATACCTGCCGAGCTGCTTCCCCGATCGTCTGGACCAGATGCGCGATTGAGAGCTGCAACTGACGGCTCGATTCGAAGTCCTCGCGCGTAACGTGGGCTGTGAGGCCGACTGCTTCCCGCGCCGCGATGAGCATGTCAAGCAGATACGCTTCATCGCGCCGCATAGACCGGCTCCATCGTGGAGAGTACTTCGCTCCGACGGATGTGGTTCGGGCTGGACTCAATCTGTCGCTTGGTGAAGAGATCCACTTCGTGGCCGAACAGGCCTGCCAACTCCCGTTGAAGCTGCACGAAGCGGATGAGTCCGGGTACACGCCCCTCCTCGAACTCAACGACGAGGTCGACATCGCTCGTGGGCGAGAAGTCGTCGCGAACCGCGGATCCGAACGCCCACACGCCACGGATCCCGTTGCGTTCACAGAACTCGCGGAGCGCACTCTCCGGGACCTTCGGCCTCAAGGCCATCGTCCATCACCACTGGTAGCTTCGCCCGCGAGTCATTGGGTCCTTCCCGCTTCCCTGCCCCGAGGGCGCAAGCCGGAACGCCCCTTGCCCCGTCAGCGCCCGCTGTGGGTCCTCCCTGGGAGCCCCGCTGCCTTGGGGCCTGTTGGGGAGGGCGGGCACTCGCTTACTCCATGAACTTCAGGTCCCCATACAGCCGCTGGATGTAAGCCGCCTGCCCAGCGTGGTACGACCAGTGGGTGCTACAGAGGGCCGCGAAACCTGCCCGCGTAGTCGTCATGAATGGGAGACTGATCGTGTCGCCCCAGGCCGAGTCCGGCACTCCCTTGAAGGCCTCGTCGGTCACGGCGCCCTGCTCGCGTATGAGCCGAACCAGCTCTGCCTTGTCCGTGATGGCGGCTGCCGGGCCGGAGCTCGCGAAACTGGCCGAGGTCATCCAGTCTGGATCCATCGGCACGTCGTCGGGCCAGCAGCCTTTCACAACGACGTCCCTCATGATCTCCGAGGCGATGAGGTGTCGTGTGATCTCCAGCACGCTGGTCGCATCACCGTTGTCGCCCTCCGGCTTCCAGTTGAGCCGGCCATCGGACGTTGCCTCCAGTATCCCGATGTAGAACCCCCTGCTGTTCGTGAGCCATTCCAGGACCGTTTCGATGCCCATGGGTTCCCTCCGAAGCTAGTGAGTTGGTGCTCCTGCTGCAGCGTCCGCGTTCTGGCCGGGACCGCCCGACACGAGCCGAGTAACGAGGTCGGTCAGTTGGCCCATGCTGTACGGTTTCGGCAGACACGCGTCGAGCCCGTGGTGGCGCATCCGGGCTTCCGCCTCTGTCGTGCTGTGACTGCTCGATAGGACGATGGGGACACTCGGGGAAAGGCTGCGTATCGCGTAGAAGGCGTCCTCCCCGTTCATCCGAGGCATGACGTAGTCGAGCAGCACGAGCGCTATGCTACCGTTGTGCGCTTTCACCTGCTCGACCGCCTGCAGGCCGTCGCACGCCATGACGACGCCATGGCGCAGTCGACACAAGATGGCCTCGGCTGTTGCTCGCACGATCGGGTCATCGTCCACGACCAGTATCGATCTCATCCAGCCCTCTTCTCCCAGCACTCAGGAGCGCGCTCTGTATCGGCGCACCGCAGAGCACGGCCGGGTGTCGGCCGGCCTGAGCCGAGACGTTCAGACCAACGAAGCCGCCGCGCTTCCAGTTCCCGCCCGGCCTAAGCGATCCGATGATCGCCGCCGCTGGAGGTTCGCCGCAAGGGCCAGCGCGGCGCAAGCGCCTCTTGCGCGGCCAGAATGGCCACGAGCCACCCGAACGGTCGCCCGAACCACGCTCTCGCGCCCGAGGCGTCTGCCATGCGTCCTCAGCCCTCCGGCCGCAGCACTCGTCCCGCCGGCGCATCCGTGTGCGTGCTCTGGGCGACGACGACGCGGCCGTTGACCAGCACGTACGGGATCCCGGAGGGGAAGCAGTGTGGCTCCCTGTAGGTCGCCTGATCCGCGATGGTCCTCGGGTCGAACACCGTCACGTCGGCGAAAACGCCTTCGCGCAGGACGCCTCGATCGCGCAGCCTAAGGCGCGCGGCCGGCTCTGAGGTCATCTTGCGAACAGCCTCCGGGAGCGGCATCAGTGACCGGTCGCGGCTGAGCTGCCCCAGCACGCGCGGGAAGGTGCCGTACGCTCGCGGATGCGGCTTGCCGTAACGCACACCATCGACCGCGGAAATCGCGGACGAGTCCGATCCCACGGCCGCGAGGGGATGGGAGAGCACGAACTCCATGTCGTCCTCGCACATGCCGAAGTTCACCGAGGTCACTCGGCCGTCATTGGCGAGGAGGAGGTCCATCATCGTCTCGATCGCCGGCCTGCCCCAGAGCGTGGCGATCTCCCGGACCGTCATCCCCTCGAGGTGGCGGTCCGCCTCACCATGGACGCCGGCGACCATGACCGCGGCCCACCGATCCTCGCCATCGCCCGTCGGGGGCTCCTCCCCACCCAGGGCCTCGATGATGCGCGCCCGCTCCGAGGGGTCGGCCAGCCGGCGCAGCATCTCCGTGCGCCCACCCTCGTGTACGTAGTCCGGTAGTTGAGCCGTCAACGTGGTGCTTCCCGCCAGGTAGGGGTAGACATCGTACTTGACATCGACGCCCTCTGCCCGGGCTCGCTCCATCAGCGCCACCGAGTCGTGTACCTTGCCCCAGTTCGACCGCCCGGCGGCCTTATGGTGGGCGATCTCCACAAAGCAGCCCGACTCGCGACCGATCCGGATGGCCTCGTCGACCGCTTCCAGCAGGTGGTCGCCCTCATTGCGGATGTGCGTGTAGTAGCCGCGTCCCCGCCGGCCGGCCTCCAGCGCGAGGCGGCTCAACTCCTCGGTCGTGGCGAAGGAGCCCGGCGGGTAGATCAGACCGGACGAGAATCCGACGCCGCCCTCCTCCAGGCCCTGCGCCACCAGCCGCGCCATCTGCTCCATCTCGTCCGGCGTGGCCGGCCGCGTCTCATCACCCATCACCGTCTGCCGGATGGGCGTATGCCCTACGAGGTGCACCGTGTTCATGCTGACGCCGGCAGCTTCGACAGTGGCGAGGTACTCGGCGAAGGTCAGCCATGTCCACTCCAGCTCGACGGCGGACACAAGCTGCCCGGCCTGCATCTCCGCCCGGCACTCGGGCGAGATCGGCGCGGGGCTGTAGCCGCAGGCACCGCACAGCTCCGTCGTGACGCCCTGGTGCACCTTGCTCTCGCACCGCGGCCCAACCAGGCACGACAGATCGGAGTGACCGTGGATGTCGATGAACCCCGGCGCCACGGCCAGTCCCTCGGCGTCGATGGTGCGGTCGGCCTGGGCCTGGTAGAGATCGCCAATGGCGCTGACCCGATCGCCGAGGATTCCGACATCGGCGCGGATGGGTGTGGAGCCCAGACCGTCATGAACCCGCCCGCCGCGAATGATAGTGTCGAATGTCATAGTGTGAACGTGTCCTCCGAGAGCAGTCTTCTGAACACATCGGTCACCTGGTGCACTTGCGCGATCTCCACGTACTCGTCCACCGTGTGGGCCTGGCGAACGCTTCCCGCTCCGAGGACCACCGATGGCACCCCGACGGCCACCAGCTTGCTGGCGTCCGTGCCATAGGGCACGACCCCCACGCAGGACGTCCCCAGCGCGGCCTCGCACGCTTTGCAGACCCCGCGCACAACGGCGGAGTCCGCGGCTACCTCCATGGGTATGTCGCGGCCCACGGTCTCGAACCGGATGGGGAAGTCGATGGACGGCTCATCGCAGACGACTCGCGCGATGCCATCGGCAACCGGGTCGGGCGACTCGCCGGGGATCAGCCGACGGTCGATCTCGATCACGCACTCGTCCGGGACGACGTTCACATCCCGCCCGCCGTGGATGCTGCCGACGCTGAGGGTCGGCGGCCCTAGCTCCGGGTGGCCTTGTCCGGCGGCGAGATCGGACGCGTGCCTCTCCAGGACGCCCAGCACCCGCGCCATGCGGTAGATGGCATTGGCGCCCGCGGCGGGGTTCGAGCTGTGCGCCGCCAGCCCCTCGGTGGTGCAGCGCAGCCGTACCGACCCCTTGTGCGCCCTCACGACCGTCAGCTCGGTCGGCTCGCCCACCACGGCCCAGTCGGCGCGGACCCCTGTCTCGATGAGCGCGGCGATGCCCAGGTAGTTCCACTCCTCGCCTACTGTCGCAGCCAGAACCACGTTGTACGGGGGTGTCCCCGCCCCCGCCCTTTCGATGAGGGCCGTGACCATCGCGGCGATCTGGGCCTTTGTGTCACAGGCTCCCCGGCCATAGAGGCGCCCGTCTCGCTCGACAGGGCCGAACGGGTCACCGACGAACCCCTCGACGGCCACGGTGTCTGTGTGGCACTCCAGCAACAGCGTGCGTGAAGGGTCTCGGCCATCGAGCCGCGCGATGACATTGTCGCGCTCCGGGCGCACCGCCATGCGCTCAACGTCGATGTGGTGCCGCTCCAGGAGTCCCGTAAGGTAGTCCGCCAGGCGCTGCTCGCCAAGGGGCGGCGCGAAGACCTCCAGGTCGCGGGGGTTGATGCTGGGGATCGCCACAAGTTCTCGCAGCAGACCGATGGGATCGATCGGGTCTCACCTCACACCCAACGATACCGGTGGCACCGGCGTCCCTGCCGGTGAATGCGAGGGCGCCAGTCCTACTCCGGCAACATGATCTGCACCTGCGCTTCGCGCCGCAGGTTCTCGAGCCACTCCGCCTGCTTGGCCGGGCGGCGCGCGTTCATGATCTGCTCAGCGATGCCGGCCCGGACGGCGTCGATACCCACCTCCTTCGGAGGCAGGACCCCCTCGAGGCGCAGCACGTGCCATCCGTTCTCCGCGCGGATGGGCTGGGAGACATCCCCGGCCTGGACCAGGTCCAGGAATGCCGCCCTTAGCACGGGATCGGCCGTGGCCAACTCCTCGGGCCCGGGTCGCTGCATGAGTCGGACTCTCTGCGGGTCGGCGGGGGCGCCGTCCCGCATCTCGGCCCGAGCGATCTGCGCTGAGTCCTCGTCGTCGAACGCGGCGTCATACACCAGCCGCTGCTCGGGCGTGATGAGCGACTGCTTCTGCTGTTCGTAGACCTTGCGGATGTCCTCTTCGGTGATCTCGATGGTGGGATCGACGATGAGTCGCGTGGTGAGCTCGGCCCGAACCTGGCGGCGCGCCGCGTCGAGGGTGAGGTGTTGGCCCGCGAGGAATGCCAGGCGCTGGTTCGCGGGCACGAACTGCAGTCGCCGGATGATCTCCTGATCGATCGTGTCATCGGACAGACTGATCCCCCGCTTGGCGGCCTCTTGCGCGACCAGGCGCTGCATGATCAGCTCCTCCAGGACCGGCCGCGCATGCCGTGCGATCAGACGACGCAGGAGCTGATCCGGCGTGACTCGGAACCCGCCATAGCCCGCTTCACCGGCCGGCGGCGGTTGCGCTTCGCCCTGGGCCCACGCGGCCCCCCCGACGCACAGCATGATGATGAGCAGCCATCGCACCATTCGTCTCGCCCCTCCCTGCCCGCGGCGCCCATCGTAACCCTTCCGGCGCGGGAGCGCAAAACCGGGGACAGCCACGAATGGCACTTCATTAAGCGCCCAGACGGCCCACGCCGTGCCCCTGTGCCCGCGGGACTCCGATCCCGCGCCCCTGGCGAGCCCAGACGGTAGGCGTGGCGGGCTCGGAGACCCGCCGGCACGTGGGGCGGAATCGGGGTGTGGGAGCCCTGATGAAGTACCATTCGTGGCTGTCCCCGGTTCCGCGCGCTCAACGCTCGCGATCACAGAGCGGCGGAAGGACGTGGATCGGCACCTCGATGCGAGGGTGTGCGGCCACGGGGGCGATGACATCCACGCCGATATACCAACGCACGCTCAGGCCCCCGCCCGAACATGTGATGGGGGCCCCCTCCGGCACGAGCAGCTCCAGAATGAAGCGAGCCGGGCGCCGATGAGATGTCGGTCCCACGTACGCTTCCGTCGGCGGGCAGACGCTCATCTCCTCCGTCCGAGGCGCCATCGCTCGGGCGGAGTACCGCGCTCGGCACAGGACATCGCATAGGACCCGTACGCGCTCCAGGGGTTGGGCCGTCTGGACGGTGATCTCCAGCGGCGTCAAGCTGCCCTGCCGGACCGCGGGCCACGCCGGCTGCACCGTGCCCGGAGCCGGCTGCACCGTGACGCGCACCCCCTCATTCGTCGCCTCGATCACCTGCCTGCCTTGTGCGGGCGCAGGTGCTGAGGGGCTGGCGGCATCGCAAGTAGCGACATCGAGGTCCGCTCGGTACCGGATCCCCGGTGCGCCGCTCGGAGCGGGGATGCGGACGCACAAGCGCCACGCAACCCGCGCCATCGCGACGGTCATCGAGGGCACAGCGTCCGAGGGGATCCGCACTTCCGCCGCGATACGGCGGGTCTCGCCCGCGCGAACCGACGTGGGCTTGAGCGTGGATGCGACGCTTGCCAGCACTTCCGGGCCCGTCTCGCGGATCGCGCTGCCGCGTCGCCCCATGCTGTGCTGCCGGTAGGCCAGACACTGCAGCTCGACCCAGCCCTGGCGAATGTCCAGCGGACGCTTCGCGGTGAGGTCCACTCCCCACTCGAACACCTCTCCCCTACAGGGCCGCCCGCGCAGTGAGATCGGCCGTTCGTGGTAGGATGCCTTAGCGCGCGCGGTCTCCGCGCGGCGACGGATGCCGCGCGTTACCGGGAACGCCAGTGCCAGAGCGAGACCGTAGAGAGCCACCGAGTATGCGGCGGTGAGCCAGGCCGAGTAGCGGCGAGCCCGCAGCTCCGGAGGCGGGAGGATCTCCTCGATGGTGGAGTCGATCGGTTCCCCCAGATCCGGGCGCATGTCGGCCAGAGCTGCTGCTATGTCCGGCACCGACTTCGCGAGCGTGCCCACGATCGCGGAGGCCCCCAACACCAGAGCGGCGATCACCCATCCGGCCAGCATGGCGCCGATGACGATGCTCGCGGGATCGTCCATTGGCCACTGACGGTGGCACTGGGTGCTGAGTGGGACACACCGGACAACCGAAGTGTCACGGGGGACGGCCGGATCCTTCGGCGCCTCTCGAGGCGCTTCCGGCGTGTCCACCGGCTCAAAGGCCGTTGGAGCGGGAAGCTCGAACGGGGAGGACGTCCCGTCGGGCGGTGGGATGACCAGCTCGCTCGGGTCCGATCGTTCGTCGTTACCCATGGGTCTCTTCCCCCTGTGGAAGGCATCGGCGTATCCGCCGGGAACGCAAGGGGTGGCACCGGCGCATTCGCTATTCCGGAGGACGTTCCTGCCCGGTCGGCGTCGCAGCGTCGGCCTTCAGCCAGTGCCGCCCGGCTGAAGCCGGGCCTCCACGAGGCTGCGCTGGAGGCTGTTCCGGAGGCCCGACTTCAGTCGGGCGGGCAGGGCCTACGCCCTCGCGGAAGGTTCCTCTACGCTCTCTCGATCACCGAATCGACCGCAGGAGCACGCGCTGGGCGCCGGCCTTCCCGCCGCTGCACAGGTCGGCGATCACCAGCTCGAGCAGCGCGGCGTCCTCGAGCCCTGTCGTGGTCTTCAGCGCGAAGTCCAAGGTCAACAGCTGCTCGAGCGCAGTCTCCAACTCCTCAGTGGTGAACCGCGTGGCCGAGAGCAGGCTCTTGTGGATGACGAATGGGTGCTGCT
>Ga0315288_10005137_pt1 | contig 16643 bp, 14 predicted proteins | sample YL17G11_20_MG_FD_203454 | JGI IMG/M metagenome (GOLD analysis project Ga0315288, IMG submission 203454) | Sediment microbial communities from Yellowstone Lake, YNP, Wyoming, USA - YL17G11_20 | ecosystem: Environmental > Aquatic > Freshwater > Lake > Sediment | place: USA: Wyoming | collected...
CAAAACACCAAAGGCTGCGAAAATTCTGCAAAAACTCCATGACAGACTGACAGCTATCTATAACATCAGGCCTCAAATTGAAAAAGATTTTGGTGATATCCCGGAATATTCTAATTCAGGGGATGTGGATTAGTGCTAACCTATATTTATTCAGGGAGTTCATGTGACATAATGAATCTGCTGATAAAAAAAATGGGAGGGCCGTTTATTGACCCTCCCTTACCGGCATCGCTGAGGAGTAGGCGGGTTCGGCGGAACTTCGTGAGAAGGACCGGGCCGGCCTTCGCGGTGCCGGTTTTATTTTAGTTTTCAGCGATTAGCTGTCAGAGTTCTGAATGGAGGTATTGGTCTTCGCTGAAGCTTGTTGTTTTGCGTGTTTAGCATAGATGAACAAGAGCAGTATGACGGCAACCCCAATAGCATCTGCCACCCAGTCAATCAAACTTGCTGTTCGGTTGACTAAAGGTTGTGTGAGTTCATCGACAGCTGCAAGCAATAAAATCCCAGATAAAAGAATCAATGCTGGGAAAAGTATATGGGAAATTCTAAGCGAGACGATGAAAAGAAAAGTTAATGCTCCATATGCTACAATATGCGCCAGCTTGTCGAGACCCCTTTCCTCTAATTGCGAAGGTATTATTTCCCTGGGGAGATGGGTAAGAAAGATGACCGTCGCAGTAGAAATAAGCGCAACTATCAGCCACTTGATACTAAAATAGTTGGTATCAGACTTCGCCATCGAGGTTACTTACAGTTTATCCAAAAGTATTTTGACAATACGCTCTGCAGCGCGGCCATACCAGAAAGGAGGTATCTGGAAACCACGCTTATGCCTGTTCAACGCCTGTCGGTATCCCTCAACAATCTTGGCCGGGTCGGTTCCCCATCTGTGCCACTTAATCGTCTTGTTCAGTTCTTCTTCCAGACGCTGTTAAGCTCAGAGATTTCCGACTGTTCATTTGGTGTAAAGACGTGGTTCTTTTTGTCAATGTCCATTGCGTTCTCAAGGTGCTGTTTTGCTTGGACAAAGTCATTAAGTCTCGCACAGACGCGGCCAAGCTGCAGAAGGGCTTTTGCCTGCCGGCGAACGTCAGAGGATGACAGTCTCACAAGTTCCTCAAAGTCGCTCCTCGCGTCAGCAAGCTGATCCGGCATGTTGGATAGAATGGTGCCCCTTGTATCGAGAAGATGCAGATCACCCGGCGCAAGGCGTAAACCTTTGTTCGCCAGCTCCAGCGCATCGGCGTATCGCTGATCGTGTTCCTGCAGAATCCAGGCAAGATCGTTGAGGGCTCGTATGTCATCTGGATGCTGCTCAAGCAACTGCCGGTAGTTCTTCTCGGCGCCTTCAGCATCGCCCGTCTGATACAGGCTGGAGGCCAAACCCAAGCGAGCATCCAGCGATGTCGGTGCAAGGGTAGCTGCATGCTCAAACAGTCTCACTGCCTCCTTCTTCAGGTCCATCGAATCGAGCGACAACAGCGTTGATGCGGCCCTCAGCACTGTTGCAGGATCCTGCTCTTTGGCCGAAAGATATGCCGAACTGATGTTCGCAAGCTCCTCGAGGCGCTTCTGAGACACCAGCCACAAGAATCGGGCATGGACAACTGCCTGACTGCTGGAGTCTAACCTTTCCGCCTGCTCAATCCATTGTCTGGCCTGCTCCGCGTCACCGGCGAGACGGTAGAGATCGGCAAGTGTCACAAGGGCTACAATACTGCCGCTTCCTTCCTTGGTTTGGCAGTAGGCCTCCAATTGGGGAATTGCCGTCTTGGGCACCTCCAGGGCGGCCAGAATATGCGACCGCGAGATCAGCAGTTTTTCGTTTGCCGGACTGCGACCTAGCGCGGCATCAACGAGCGTACGGGCTTCCACCAGCAGGCTGTGATCGCCGCTGCTCAGTGCACCATCCACGGTTACGCCTATGGCTTCCATGTTGTTCGGGTCTTGCTGCAGAGCCTGGTGAGCCAATTTGACTGCCATCGGGGTGTAACCAAGCGCAAGCTCCGCCCTGCCTCTGGCCGACAGCAACGCCGGGTTGTTGGGATTGGAGCCCAGGGCTTGAACCGCATAGTCACAGGCGGCCTTGTATTCTCCCTGCCGCATCGTAACAGCAATGAGCGCAAGATTGGCGTTGACCACCGTCGGTTCCAGTTTGACGGCGTTCTCAAGTTTCCCTCTGATAGTTGCCAGTGATTGTGGTGTCGGATCTTTCAGTATCTGCGCAGCCCGAATCGTTATCAGCTCCGTGTCCTGCGGCAGTTGTTTTTCGAGTGCCGCAAGGATCTCGAGTGCCCTTTCCCGGTCCTGTGTCTGGGCCCGCAGAAACAGCATCTGCATCAGCCTTCGCGTTAATCTCAAGTCCCCAGGATACGCACTCAGGCCTTTTTCAATTGCCGCCACGCCTTGGTCGAGTCCTTGAGTACCGGCATAGAAGTTGCCCAGCACTTCAAACCCAACTGGGCCGTTCTGGGTGAAGGTTGTCAGCTTCTTGTAGTCCTCCTCGGCACGGTCAAGCTGGCCGTTCTCGGCCAAGTATACCGCCCGCATCCAATAGGCGTCAAAGTCATTGTGAGTCTCCACATAGTCATCGAGGACTCGCAGGGCCTCTGCGCTCTTGCCTTCCCCTTTCAGGATCGATGCCCTCACCGCTACCAGCGCCCTGGTTCCCGAAGCGATGGCCTCGGCTTGCTTCAGGTACCCGAGGGCCTGATCAGCATCCTTTGTTTCCTGGTACACGAGTCGCGCCAGTTGTATTCGCGAGCTTGCATCCTGGTCGTCGTTGGACGCCCTAAGTTTCAGCTCATCAATGGCCCGCGAGAAGTCCTTTGCTCCAAGGGCCATTCGCACCTGCCAGGCACTGGCTACCCGAGGATTGATTTCAACCTGCTTGAGAACCTTCTCGGCATCCGATAAGCGGCCTTGTTTCTCAAGAAGGGCCAAGTATCTGTCGGCGACATCCGAAGCTGAGGGATTTGCAAGAAGCCCCCGCTGGCATGTCTCTTCGACTCGCCTGAAGTCTCCCAGTTTCTCATACATCGCTGCCAGGAGCAATACGGGCGCTGACCACACCGGGTCCTCATCGATGCAGTATCGAAGCAGATTCGTAATGTCCTGCTGCTTCGAAGACCAGTCATCGGATGACAGCCACAATGACGATTGATACAGACGCCATAAAAGCCCACTTTCTCCCTCAGCCGTCCGTATCTCCCTGATGAGTTTCTCAGCTATTGCCTGGTCAGCTTGGATTTCGCGGACTCCCAGAAGTAAGGAGCGAATATGTATTTCTTGTTCATCCTGCGCTGCCATCTCACTTAGAAGGCGTATACCGGTGGTCCGATCCCCGTGAACGAGTTCCAACAAGGCAAGTCTGACCGATAAGGACCTCTTCTCTTTTTTTTCGGTGACGGCATCTAATCCTGGTTTTAGGCAACTGCGGGCAGAATCATAGTCTGCATTTGCCGCATAAAGGTCCGCAAGAGAAAGCCAGGGTTCGGCCGCCTCAGAATGACTCTTGCAGGCTGCCTGGCAGAGGTCGATCGCTTCGGTTACCCGTTTGGTTCGACCGTAATGCCCCACAAGTTGCATCTGTGCCCTTAGCGGGTTTTTGCACTCTTCAATAGCAAGCTTCAGCTCCCTTTCAGCCTTATCGAGCTGTCCAAGATACGTAGCTATTATCGCCTGCAATGTGCGGATCTCAACTTGTTCAGGATTCTCTTGTCGCAATTGTGCCAGTTCAGCCGACAGCTCTTCGAGCTTCGCCGTATTTATACCTTGACCTTGCTCTGCCGCTAAGTAAATACTCGCACCAATACGAAGCAGTTTACAGGTGGTGTCCGCAGGATTTAAAGACTCTGCAATTCTCGCGTTTTCAAATGCCTTGTTCCAGTCTCCCAGCTTCGAGTACTGCCTTGCCAGTTCCCGCATCGCCTGCGGATCCTGCGGATTCAACCGACGATATTGGACGAGGGTTTTCACGGCCCGCCCGGTTTGGCCGGTTCGATCATAGGCCTCTGCCAACAGCCGCCACAGTCCGGGACTCGACAGGTCATTCCCAGCCACCGGCGCCAGGGCATCGATGACAGCATAGGGCTTGTTCTCAGCTCCCGCTACCAGGGCCTGGAGCCCGGCGAGCTTACGCGGGGACTCCGCCGACCCTCCCTGGGCACGCAGAAGGCTGATATACTCGTCAAGAGATTGCCGCGCCTCCAGAGACCTGCCCGCGGCTACATAGAGTGGGATGACAGATGGAAGAACCTGGATCCTGTGCCTTTTCTCCGTTAGCGATTTCAGCACCTCGTCCGCCAGCGATGATGTCTCTGCTGTGGTCCCTTTCCGTGTCGCCAGCTCCGAGGCGAGGAGGAACCTCGCGACAGTCCAGTCGTTGACGTCTATGAAGTGCTCTTCCAGCTTCTCCTGCGGTAGCTTGTCAATCGCCTGCAGTTCGGCGGCAGCCCGGTCCAACTCGCCATGGGCCATCCATTGCGTAGCTGATAAAAAGCGGATTCGTGGGTCGTCTGTGCCTTTAGAGTCGGCGGCCTCGAGATCCTGGCGAGCGAGTGCCAAAAATGCCGACCGGTCCGGCTCATTCGTGTCCGTAGCGCCGGCCGTTTGGCGGTGAAACTGTGCGCGACACACCAGTGCCTCGACAGAGTCCGGAGCATACTCCACAGCCTTGTTGAGCCAGTCCAAAGGCGTTGGCGGCTGCGGGGACTCTTCACCGCCGGCAGTTGCCTGCCGCTCGGGTGAGGTCTCGCTGGCCGCGAGCTGGCTCATCTGCACGCAGGCCCGTACGTATTCAACGTGCTTATCGCCAAGGGCGTCGAGCTTGTCGATGAATGTCTGGAGTGTCTGTCGTGCCTCCGCCGTTTTGTTCAGCCGAGCTAGCGCGTCCGCCAGCCACAGCGGCGCCTTTAGTTCGTTCGGATCGTGCTCGAGCCGCACTCGGGCAATAGAGGCAAGCTCCTCGAAATTCCCCACGGCGCCGTAGAGCATGGCGAGTTTCTCATAGGCAACGTCGTCGAGAGGGGCCAGTTCCACGATACGATGATAGGCCGAGATCGCTCCGGCAACCGCAGAGGCGTCGAGCGGCCGGATGGACAGGCAGGCCTGTGCATACTTCCTGAGAATTGCGACGTCATTGGGATTTCGAAGGATGTAATCTTTGTAATTCTTGACCGCTGCCTTCCAGTCCTTGCTTGCCCAAGCGTCATCGCCTGTGGTCAAAGACTTTTCTGCAAGTATACTCCTTCGGGTCTGACGGGCGACAACCAAAGACACTCCGGCTGCTGCCGCGACCAGGATCAGAAGGATCAGTAGCTTGACGTTAATCTTAGCACATCTGTTCTGATAACGCATGACATGTCCTCCCAAGAGAGTTAATAGTTTACTGCTTATCAAAATGTTATATCAATCTTTAGATAGCTGCGAATTATAATGGATGATTACGGGGACCGAAGTGTGGGTTATTAATGTATTTTAGCAAAAAAAGCTTGCATTCTTACGATTTTGGAATTTGAACTTAACACTTTGCTTGCCTTCCATAGCAAAAAACACTTCACAAAGTATCGGACTCAATCGCACATTACATTCGGTTCGCATTGGGAATACAGACACCTTCCACGTCTGTTGTATGCTGTAATTCCTCCACGTATTCAACAATCAAACCATTGCAGTCTGATGGGTGGTTACTTTGCTTTGAGGATAATGAACTGCCCGGCGAAACCCTGCGCGCGGGGCTTCGGCCGGCAGTCTTGTTACTAAACTACATCATTGTCTTCTGTAAGACTCTCATTTAAACTTACGCAACTTCAGGCCGGCAACACAAAAGCCGAGCATGCCAAGCAGAACGGCCCCCGGAACCGGAGTCATAATGAACGAATCACTCTTTCCACTAATCCCGATTGCCTGGACGTGTATTCCGATTCGTAAGCTCTCGTCCGACCATGGATTTGAAAAACCAAGGTTAATTGAGTTAATTACATCATCAAAAGTCTTGTCAGTCTGGAGATCGAATACTATCCCAACAGATTCACCGGGATTGACGCCATTATGCTGGACCGGCGAATCTGAATCCGCCGAAAAGCCCGAGGTTGTCTCGAATGGCGGCAACAGGTTTTGTCCACCTGACAAATCTTTCGGAGTCGCTAACTGAGAGAACGACACACCGGTGGAATTAATAATTGACGCTATTCTGAATAATGCACCATCATCAAAGTACACATCGCAAATGGAACTTGCAATAGGCGAAGTAACGTCATAGAGAGAACCGGTGGGACCGTTGTTGTAGAAACGAAAAAGCACCTGATTCGTCCCGTAAGAACTAACATCAACACAAAGCTGCGACCCAACAGAAGTTGACGTGTTGTTTGTAATCTGGGCGAAGCTATACAAATCAGCTTCTGTTGGTGCAGCGATTAGACACACAATTAAAATTAAAATCAGTTTACGCATTTATCATCCTCCCCCCACTTACTAAGCTAATTTACGCAACTTCAAGCCAGCAACACCGAAGCCGAGCATACCAAGCAGAACGGCTGCCGGAACAGGAACACGCACGAGCATATCTTGCTTCAGAACTCCGCTTTGATCCAGCCGCATCACTTGTACTGGATACAGCCCGTTATTGTTAGCCATCCAAACAGCAAGGGCATCGTTCTTCTGAACAGTATCCCCACCGACGTAAAAAGTTCCGAACTCCGCATCGAGCAAGCCGGCGAAATTGACAACTCCACCGGTCTCTTGTTCAAGTTTCCAGATCATCTGTTGAAGCTGGCCGGCGCTCGTCTGTCGACCACTACCAGGGGTGTAGGTGTACCCTGTAAGCGTGCCCTTGGCAAATTCATTGTAGAGGTAGGCAGTCCCTACGGAAATCGGGTCTGGCTCAGGACCGGCGACACCACCTTGCCAAGCCGAGGAAGACAACTCCACGTGGTAATCATTGTTATTGTTCACGTATTCGTCTGTCTCAACGCAAAACGTCTGGAAGCTCTTACTATAACCAGACTGCGTAATCTCGTTCTTCGTACTATCAGCGTAGTACTGCGTCGGGTCAAAAGTCCAGCCGCTCCCCGAGTCTTTCAATAGCGCTGTAAACTCGCCACCGGGATTCAACTGGTAGTTCGTATTCCCGTAGTTGATCCTCACATACGGATCAGCCATAGCCGGGACTGCCACAAACGCACACACAATCGTAATAAAAATCAGCTTTTTCATAACTTATCACTCCTCTCCTCTCAAGCTAACTTCCGCAACTTCAGGCCAGCGGCGCCCAAGCCGAGCATGCCAAGCAGAACCGCTGCAGGAACAGGAACAACACTCACCATGTCCAGTGCCGGCCCCCACCCGGGCGTGTCGATGGTCGTCGACATGAACCGCAGTGTTGTTAGGTCAGCATCGGCGACGAATGTCCATTCGTGCGGTGTCCACCCCATCTGCGCCCTGGACTTGCCCGTGATGTCAAAGCTGAACGCCTGAGTCTGCGTTGTGCCACCTATTGCAGAAACGTCCATCGTCTTTATCGTAGGTCCGCCGTCGGGATTGCCTGCCATAAAGAATTCGACCCGGTAGGTGGACCCAGGGACAGTGCTGATGACCTGCTCTATGCCCCCTGGACCAGGGCGCCCGTTCAAGTCCAGACTGCGTGTGCCGTCGGGGGCAGCCCAGTACCCACCGATGTAGTCAACGGCTCTTATGCCCGACCCAACGACCGTCCAATCTGTAATGGATATTGAATCACCAGCATTGAGTTCAAGAAAAGATCCGGGGGGTATGGTGACACCGCTCTCAAAGCTGCCATTTTCGACCATATCTGCCGGAACCGGCGCAGCTATAAACGCACACATTATTGTAATAAACATTAATTTTCTCATTCTCTTTAACCTCCACCTGAGGTTCGGGTGTGCTTCACGTTTGTAGGTAATCGTCAAGTCCACAAGATGCCTTACGGCAATGCCTGACGGCGCTGGGGCAGGTTGCGTTGACCGGTTGCGTCAAACGTAAGTCGTTGTTTCTGGCGCAACCGTAAGCCGATTGACGACTCGTCTCGGCGAAGGCGCCGAGCCGCAGCCGGGAACGAGCAGCGCCCCGCACCAGAAGCGGTGCGGGGCAGCGCAACCGATACCTGCTGCGCCAGTGCGTCAGCACGGCGAGGACGGTATACGCAACCACCTACAAAGATGAATCACACCCCTGATGTTCACACATGAACTTCAGGTTCTTTTTAAGGGTTTTCATGCAAATTTCCGCAACTTCAAACCTGCAGCGCCTAGGCCGAGCATGCCAAGCAAAACGGCTGCAGGAACCGGAACGACCGTCAGTTCTATCTCTGAAACAGTGAACGTAGTTCCATAGGTTCCGCTCATACCGATCTGCGGGCCGAAGAACGCAGCGTAGTCGGTGCTGGCGCTGAGCATGCCGATGACGTCGTCAAACGTGCCACTTCTCGCGTGGTCGTAGGAAGACCAATCGCCCGGTGGGGTTCGTGTGCGATAGTCCGCCTGGGTGTCCAGATCGAATGTGTAGCTGCCGTTGCCCCCGGACCCTGTCCAGTTCATCGGGGACAGGAGAATGAGCACGGTGGAGCCACCGCCGCCAGTTGGGCTAAGATAGAGGCTACCGTAGACCGCCCCTACGTTGTTCAGGCCACTAACCGTGTAGCCGCCCCCAGTGATATCGCCGACTTTATGACCTGGAGCCTGGGTATTGATCCTGGCGAACACAGAGGCTTCATCTTCTACCCCTGATGCACTTGGTGGAACATACGCGCTACCACCGCCCGGTAATGCATTAACAGTGGCGTTCCAAACCCAATAGTCACCCGCGTTTGTGAAGTTCCATGTGTACACGTCCGCCATGGCCGGCGCTGCTACAAACGCACACATTACTGCAATAAATACTATTCTTTTAATCATGATTTATAACCTCCAACCACTGATTAACGAATGAATCTGAAGTTAATTTTTTTGACCCCGCGCCAGATGGCATTCGAGGGACCGGAAGTTTGGATATTGCCGATAGTTGAGCGAGGCTTTATGCCAGACCACGGTCCCTGCCTAAGCACAGGGAAAAATTCATTTGATCAGGCAGTTTCGGGAGGTCCGCGGGAGGCAAGGACATTTGGTGTGAATAAAGACTTTCGCAAAAGGGACGCAATTGTCCCCTTGTAGTATTCCTGTGAAATATCTTCGGCTGTGCAGTCAGGCTGAACGAAACAACAAACCTGTGCAGAGCAGAGGGATTCTGGCCCTATAGCATGGCTGTGCCCAATCTGGAAAGGACCACCATCGTGATACCATTCCGGGATACAGCCGAAGGACAACTTCTTCACAAATGGAGCAGACTTACACAGGCCCAGGCCGATCAGGGCATACAAACATAGACTGAAGCTGCCCGCCCCATCTGTGAGGATTAGCAAAGGTTGAGTTTCAGAGGCCGGTGCAGTATCCGCACGTGCCTGTGGTAAAAACTCTATAGATAACTGGGCAAAATCCGCAACGACAGGGTAACTTGATTGGGTGAGACAATTCGTGTGCCCCGGATTAATTGGGACGCGCACATGCTGTGATTGTGGACATCCGGCGTCCGGAGCAAAAGTTGGAGTCATATCGGCATAAGCGGTCGCTGTGACAGCCAAACCGACAAGAATTGAAAGACCCATCCTTACCAGATGAATTATCATATATCACCCTTACATCCTTAATATTTAATTCATTCTACCAGAAATTTTCGCGCAATGTCAACAAGAAAGCATTAAATAACACGTTTTGCTGTTAAAATAGGTAAAAATACTTATTATCGACTATAACTATTGTTTTTACAATAACTTACAATCGAACATCAACGAAAACTCTCAGTTTCTACCGGAGTATTGTCGCGATTATGTCAGGTTATTCCCCCTTCTCGTTGATGAAAAATATTGTAAAGCTTTTCTGCGAAACAAACGTTGAACAGGGCGCCAGTATTGCTGTACCGGCATTCAGAGGCCTTTTTTGTTCATGTTCGAGAAGATGTCATCTTTGCACGCATACTGGGTTTGGCTTGCGCGCTTGCCGGCCCTTGCCGGGGACCGGAATCGGGCACAACCACTCTATCCATCAGCCAAATCTCGCCGAACAGCAGTAGCACAGCGACAGGCATCATGACAAAGCCGGCGAAATCGTGGAAGAACTTCTGCGCCGTCTCCACGCTGACGTACAGCATCAGCATCGCCGTGGCGAAAATCCGGATCATATTGCAGACCACCGCCACCGGGATGCTCGACGCGAGCAGGACGGCCTTCTGCCACCTCGGGCGCTTCACCATGTACGCGATGAACGCCGCGACAATGATGAACGCCATCAGCATTCGCAGGCCGCTGCAGGCCTCCGCCACCGCGATAGGCATATCGCCGTTTAGCATTACGACATTTCCCTCTTGTCCGACCCGTACACCAAACGCCTCCAAAAAGAAGACCGAGCCTGTCGTGGCAATTCTCTGCAAGGGTCCGCTGATCAGGTTGTGAACGATTGTAGGCAAAGGAACCATGAGAAAAAGGAAAAGCAAGATCCACAAGACACGTCTAAACACCTGCCACCCAGCCACCATAAGAACCAAACCTGCAATGGACAGCACGAGCGAGTACCGTTCCGGCGAAGAGCGGATAGACAACAAGCCGTAAGTTCGGGCAATCTCCGCCAGAACGAGGATGGCTATCCCTCCCCACCAACACGGCGCCAGCGTACACTCACCGATCGCTTTTCTCTCACGCCAGAGGAGAAACACAACGACGAGTGGGACGAGCTGACCTGCGGAATAATCGTCATCCGTCTGCCAAGCAATGAGGAGGTCTTTGCCTGTCGGCCAGTAGGACCACGTGGTGATGGCTATCAGCATCAATACTAATGCAATGAGTTTCAGGCGGTAATCCCGCGATTGATTCATTCCGGACATGTGCCGAAAATGCTGGCGGCAAATATAGTGTTTGACCACACTCCCTCTCATACTATTTTTCTTCGGGTAACTCCTGGGATTGACTTGAGTTCCGGTCCTTTTCGATGTCCTCAAACAGATGAGCTATGGATGGGGCCGAATCGACAGCAAAGGCACAGACCAGTCGTGTGGCTGCGACGGCAGTCAAATTCTCCCCGACGGAAGCAGCGATCTGTACTTGTGCAACACAGTTGACCATATTGGATCCGCGTCGCACTCGTGACCGCAAAACAGAACGGTTGCCGCAAAACTGACCGTCCGCCATGTAGTAACATAGAACCGTCTTTTTCTCCGGCGCCAACAACCCGCCACGAGAGAACTCGAGAACCCTGCACGGTAACATTGCCCCGTCGTCGAGCGGCAACTCCATGGATTGGTCATCCGTAAGCGTAGAACCAGCCATGACGTTGCAGACCTCAGGAGGGTGGCCTACCAATGTACCCGCCGTTACGCCGGATGCAGCCACAAATAGAGAGACGGACTCCCCGGCGTTGCCACGCGAATATCGACGGTTGATGCAAGCATCGGCCGCTATCTCACGCTGTATGGCTTCATCCAAAGGGACATCCTCACCCGTCCAATCGCCAATCTGCATGGGGAATCCCTCCAACGCGTTAGGGTCTATTGGACTGTTGCTCACGGGAGTCAATAGTCGTGCTGCCAGACCCCGATGCGTCAAGCCAGAGATGAACACCAGCAGACTGGCTGCGATCGCAGCAACAACAGCCGGCCTACATTTACTGTTTGGGTCGTCATTTATCACTCGCCAAGCCCTCAACTTTCAGGGACAACCGTCCCGCTGTTTCACCGTCCATTCCCAACTACTCGTTCGATTATATCGATGATTCGTACGACACTGCTCTTGCGGCTGACCTAAGCGTGCTTTCTCATCTGCTCTTCGATCCATTCATAGGTTATAGCGAGTCCTTCCTTAAGCGACCGCAAAGGCTTCCAGCACAAGACCCGCGCTGCCTTACTGCAGTCTGCGCAGCGGCCCTTATCGCCTTCCGGTTTGCTGCGGTCGTAGTGAATGTCTATGGTCTTGCCGCTAATGCTGATAATTATCTCAGCCAGCTCTCGGACCGAGGTGCAATGATTAGTGCCGAGCTGAATCGGCCCCTGGCCTAGTCCTCTTGCCATCATCAAGATTAACCCTTCAACCACGTCGTTCACGTGGATGAACGACCTGCCCTGAGTACCACTGCCCCACACAGTAAAAGGCTCTGACGGGTAGCGAATAGCCTTGACTATCAATGACGGTATCACCTGAGATGTATTCATAGAATAATCGGTGGGGGTGCCGTAAACGTTGTGTAGCCGAAGGATGCCTGTTTGCATGGGGGTCTCGCGTCCATAAAGTTCGGTCTGTAACTCACCAACGAGCTTGCTCCAGCCATAAGCTGATTCTGGGTTTGCAGGCAACATGTCTTCTTCGACGAGAGGGGGTGCATCCACACCCGTCTGCTTCTCTTGTGGATAGCTGCACGCAGTGCCAACGTAGACCAGGCGTTTGACACCTGCCTTAGCCGCCGCCTTGAGGACATTGGTGTCGATAAGGACATTGTCATGGAACACTTGTGTCTGATTGGCGAAAACATAACGAATACCTGCCACCACATCAGCTAGGTGAAAGACTTCATCAACGCCTTCGACGGTCCTCTTGCAAGCCACCGGATTTCTCAAATCCACTTCGAGGAAGTCCTCATCCATATTGATTACAGGTTCGCCATTCTCGGCGAAAAGGTATTCTCTTCGACCTCGCCACAGATTGTCTGCCACACGGACAACGCCCGCGCGACTTGCGACTAAACGCTTGACGAGGTTGGAGCCTATCATTCCGGCCCCCCCCGTTACCAAGATACGCTTCATTTTGCTCTGACCTCCTGCATGATTGATTACGGCTGGCCGTTAGCCATGGTCGCGACCTACTTTAGACAATCGATAGAACAGGTCGGGCCTCACGTTCATCATTTCGACGATTCTTTTGATATTACTGAAGATGCTGGCTGAGACAGTTCTGCACGGGCAGGGGAGGCAATCATTGCCGAGAAGAGCTCGACATACGTTTTCGCCCACCTTCTAACGTCAAGATAGTCTTCGATGTATCGCCTCGCGTTGGCACCAAACTGTCGGCAGAGATCGGCGTTCTTCGACAATAAGGTCAGCGCCGTTGCGAGCCCTTGAGAATCCCCAGGGGATATGGTAAAGCCGGCATTGGCATGCTCGACAACTTTCGGAGCATCGCCATTCAACGGGGCACAAGTGATTACAGGTCGCCCTGCTGCCATGGCACTGATAATTTTGGAAGGAACGACGGGTGTTTGCACCTTATCTTTAAGGGTGGCCAGAACGACATCAGCAGCCTGAAGCACCATGGGATATACTTCGTCGGGCTGCCAGTCGAGCCAGCGCACATTGCTGAGTCCCATCCGTTCACTCAATTGGACCATTTCATCATGCTGTGTTCCATGACCGACAAGCACAAACTCAATGTCGCATTCAGATTGCAGTTGATGCGCCGCATCGAGTATTACTCTCATATCTTGGTTGTAGCCCTGACTGCCGGAGAACAGAACCGTGAACTTGCCATCGAGACCTTGTTGGGATCTCCACGCATTCTGTCTTGGTCCTGGCTTCAGAACATCCGGGTTCATCCATATAGGCATTACCTCTACACGGTTCACCGCTTCATGGCGCTGCAGTATCCATTCTCTGTTTCCTTCAGAGTGCACGGTAATACAATCCGCTTTGGCATATACATAGCGTTCAAGCCACTCAAAAAACCATATGACTGTGTGGTTTGTCAGCACACCCAAGTCGATCGCGGTCTGCGGGAAGATATCGTGAACGTTGAGTATGAAGGGAGTACCCTTGACCCGGCGGAGAATCATCGCGCCAACACCTTCAAATAGTGTAGGAGCATGCACTATCGCGACATCAGCCTTGTTCGTAAACAGAGCGAGCACAAAGAGAGATAGTGCCGTCAAGACATAGTCGAGGGCTCTGGCGGCTGGAAAACATCGTGGCAAGCGAAGGGTCCTTATTCGTTTCACTCTAACGCCGCCGATGGTCTCTGTGAGCCAGAGCCTCCATCGATACCGGCGGTCCACGCTCTTGATGTTGTACCTGGGAAAGCCTGTAACGACGGTTACATCATGTCCCATCTCTTGCAGGCTTTCACAGAGGTCCTTGTATACACCTGGAGTGCCTCCTCGATCAGGGTGATAGTATAGTGTGATTAGCAGGATTCTCATATTCTCCTCCTATGGGTAAGGTAAGCGTGGTGACATTGCCCGCGCCGGCAAAGAGTGCAGGCGGCGGGAGAACCATGGTAGCTATCGAAAGAAGTGTGGTCTGGTTTCTACACCGGCAAACCTCTGTCTCTTCTGTGCAGTTCTTTGATCTTCAGGCAGATCTCATACTCATACATGGCTTTGAGCATCGCGATGGTGAACCCGGCCTTGCCGTCGAGGAATCCGGCCTTCAGGAAGTACATGTAGAGAAACAGCACAAAAGGCCGCGACGGCAATTGGTATGACAATCGCTTCAGAGCATCTCGTCGTCGTCGCATGTTTCGAGACAGTAGGCCTGCCCAGTCAATGGCAGCATCTTCGATGGCCTTGATGTTTTCCTGCGCCTCCAATGTGCTGGACCTGTTGTGCCTTTCAAACCAGCCATGAAAGCCTTTGCTAAAGAAGTAGTGGACAAAGTCATTTTGCAAATAGCCTATAGGCCCGTCAATCTTGGCAACCGGGTTTGCCGCTCGTTCCCAGCGGATATTGTCCGGCTTCCAAAGCCGGGCAAGCCATACGTTGTACTGGCCGCCATGTTTGAGCCACTTGCCAAACAGCACATTCCGTCGCCTGACATAATAGGCTACCTCGGGTCTGCCGGGATCAGATGTGACTTGTTGAATCTCTTTCGCCAATTCCGCTGTTGTGACTTCATCTGCATCAACATACCACACCCAAGGGTACTTGAAGTCAATATTCTCAACCGCCCAGTTCTGGTTATTCGCCCGGCCGTCGTATGGTCGTTGGTAGAATCGACAACCGTATGACTTTGCAATCTCCTCGGTTCTGTCCGTACTGAATGAATCCAAAACAACAATATCATCCGACCACGTTGTTAGGCTTTGTAAACACCGCGGCAGATTGTCTTCTTCATTTAGGGTTTGGATGAAAATTGATGCGGGCATTATCAACCTCTCTTGTTCTATTGGCGGCAAACTGTCTGGAAATCTTCTTGGTTCAATCGCCTATCGGCATTGACCTTCACATCTAAAGTCAATACCGCTAATGTCTGGACTTGTCCGCAACGGCCGCGCACAGAATATTAACACGAAGGCCCTCCAGCAAAGGAGTCGAGTTCAGAAACCGCTCCCACGCCATCAACGGATAGAACATTAGTCGGCAGCTAACTCCGTAGCTGGGTAACGTTTCGATACATCTAATCTCGGAAATGCGAAATCCCGCATTCGTGAGGATTCTGCGGCATGCTCTCCGTGTGTTCATGCGATAGTAAGTCGCCCAGGGCTCATGCGCGGTAGCGGGAAGGCAGCGAAGTCGATTAGACACTAAACGGTGGAACCACATTGGTGTCAACTTTGCCACCAAGGACACATAATGCCACAGATTGGGCGTGCGAAAGATATACACATGGCCGCTCCGTAATACACGATGAATCTCTCGGCAGACTTCGAGAGGATGCTCAATATGTTCAGCAACATAGCTAGCCACTACTGCGTCGAAGCTCTCTGACTCGCAGGGAATGTTGAGTCCATCGTAAACAATCGGTTTGTGGCAATAAGGATTCTTTTTCACATCAGGATCAATATCCAAACCGGTTACCTCTCCCAAGGTCGCTAGAAACCTTGACGTCGGACTGCCTGGTCCTGCACCAAGCTCGAGGATTTTGCTGCCAGGCTGGACATACTTAGCAATGAACTCTTGAAACTGTGTTCTTGCATCCGACCAGCCTGGGCAGCTACAGTAATACTTACTGAGCGCTTTGTACTGCCAAGACTGCGGGGCAAAACCAGATCGAGGATCTTTCTCCATAGACATATCGCATGCTGTGTGGCAGAAATCAGGTGGAAGAACCCTTCTTCCGCCACCGCTCTCCAGTGAATCCATCATACAAATCTTGGTTTAACCTTCAATCGAGGCCCTCGCTAACGTGGCTTAGGCCATTAACTAAAGTGCGAACGTGTACCTACTAAATCTTGTATCTGTTGTCCGCGATTCCAAATCTGCTGTTCGACGAATTGTATGTTAATGTCAGCCCCAGAATAAACCATGAATACACGTCGAAACTACTCCCGAAAGACAGCAGCCAATTCTCACTTGTACTATTCACAAGACCAAAAACCAGCAGCGATAGCCCCAGAGTCGCATAGGGGTCCCTTCGCTTCAGAAACGTGCTACCAACAGATACCAGGAAGATAATGAACAGGATGCCCCCCGGCCACCCATAGGCCTGAAATACGGCCAGATAAGAATTACATGAACTCAACTCACGGACGTATCCGCTCTCTTGAGTGGATAGTTTACTTCCAAATCTTGCGAGGGGGCCTTTGCCAAATATATTCCTATAGGACACATTACGCATGCCCGTCTCCCAAGATCCCAATCTGGTGCTGGTAACATCATCGTAGTCTCCGCTTATCCTCAGAT
>Ga0315288_10005139_pt1 | contig 16639 bp, 11 predicted proteins | sample YL17G11_20_MG_FD_203454 | JGI IMG/M metagenome (GOLD analysis project Ga0315288, IMG submission 203454) | Sediment microbial communities from Yellowstone Lake, YNP, Wyoming, USA - YL17G11_20 | ecosystem: Environmental > Aquatic > Freshwater > Lake > Sediment | place: USA: Wyoming | collected...
TGGATAAAGAAAAAGGAGAGGCTGGCCAGGATCAGAGAGCTCCTCCTCCCTCTCGATGGCCTCAAACCGCCGGCAATCGCCCCGGAAGCGGAGAAGGAAGCGGCCTTTCAGCCGAGCGAAAAATCAGACCTGGAGTCCATCCTCTCCGGTTGACGGCGGCTCCCGTCTATTTCTTTTTCAACGACCGGGGATATCCGTGAGCACCGGCCGGCCTGAAAGAAGAAGTGCTGGCTGTTTCAGGGAATTAAGCTAAAGGGGGTAACAAGGAGGGTAAGCCTGCCCAGCCAGCGCAGCAGGAATGAACGCATTATAGACTATCAAATTTATAAAGTCAATAGGTTCTATATATTTTTTTTAGCCGGCGGGTGGGCCGTTTCGGCGGCCAGCCGGGACAGGATCTCGACATGGCCGCGCGGCGTGTGGGGCGCGATCGAACAGGCCGGGCTGAGAATGTATCCTCCCCCCTCCTGGCCGATCGCGATCCGGCGCCGGACGTCGGCCTCGATCCGTTCGGGAGGGCCGGCCAGCAGAGTGTGCACGGGATCGATGTTCCCCTTGATGAAGATCGTCCGGCCGACGCGGACCTTGGCCTCCGCCAGGTCGACGTTGCCGAGCGGCGGGGGGTCGAGACATTCGAGGCCCGAAACGCCGGTTTCGGCCATCGATTCCAGCCGGTCATGGATCGCCCCGCAGGTATGGAGATAGACCGGGACGCCGAGCTCCCGGCCGGCCCGGGCGATCCGGCTCTCGTAAGGAAGGACGAATTCCCGGTAATGGCGGGGCGAGATGAAGCCCGCGCCGGCATAGGGCGAAGAGATCTTGATCGCGTCGAGTCCGAGCCGCGCCTGCTCTTCGGCGATCCGGACGACACCCGCGGCCAGCCGGCCGAGGACGGCCTTTGACCTGTCCGGCTCCTCGACCATGGCCAGGAAACCGGCGCTGAAACCGAACAGGTCCAGAAAATAATCGAAGGGTGAGGTCACTTCGCCGTGGATCGAATAGCCCTCCCCCGCCTCCGCCTGGACCGCCCGGAAAATATCATAGGGATGTTCGGGGTCGATGGCGAATCGCAGACCCTGGGACACCGGGATGAAATCCAGGCGCGCGGGGATCGAATCCGGATCGAACGACGCGATCGAGGGAGGGACCCTGTCCGCGGCCGGATAGTGCAGCGGCAGGTCATCCCGCGGGAAGACCGTCCGGCCGCCGTCCTTCCAGTGAACGACCTCCCGGTCCGCATCGCGGACGACCCGGACGATCCCTCTCTCCCAGTCCGGGCTGTGCCCGTGGAGGCTGATGAGGATCCCGTCAAAGGCGTATTGCCGCCGCAGCCGCAACAATCCTTCGGCGAAGAGCTCCCGCGACAGCCAGAATTCCACGGGCGAGAATCCCGTCTGGAGCAGCATATGGCCGATGCTCATCTGGCCCATGACCGGCACCCGGTCGGGGATTCCCATCCCCATCGCCACGGCCATCCGTTCCTTCGAAGTCATGCGCAGGATCACCCACCTTGAGTTTAACAAATCGCCGGCGCAAATTGAACCCTCCCCGAAAACGCCCGATGATCCCCGATCCGCTTCCAGTATATCCTCGCGAAAATCCGTTGACACGTCGGCGCCGAATCTGATATTTTGCCTAATGAAAAGGAGAGGTGAGGACTCCGCTGTAACATCATGTCCATCCTGATCGGTCTCGTCTTCGGCTTCGTCGCCGCCATACCTCTCGGCCCGGTCAACGTCTTCGTCATTTCCCAGACCATCAAGCGGGATTTCTTTCACGGCTTTATGGGCGGCCTGACCGCCGCCGTGCTCGATATGATCTACTGCCTGATCGCTCTCCTGGGTATTTCTCAGGTCACCTTCAACCTGGACCGCTATCTCGGGTTGCCGATTATGAAGGTCATCGCGGCGCTCGTCCTCATCGCCCTGGGACTGCGTATGGTCCAACAGTCCAAGACCTACAAAGAAGCCGTCCCCGATAAAAAATCGATGTCGTTCTCGCCCCACGCCATTCTCGGCGTGGTCCTCCTCTATATCTCGAACCCGGCCCTCTACGCCTTCTGGATCGTCGTCGCCGGGACGGTGACCAGCCATTATTGGGTCTCCGAGACAGGGACGAGCCCCATCCTGTTCGCCCTCTCCGTCGGGATCGGCGGCCTGGCCTGGTACTTCATCCTGACCTATTACGTGGCCAAATATCACCATCAATTCAAAGCCAAGACGTTCCGCGTGATCTTCCTCATCCTGGGCTTGGTCCTTTTCGCCATCGCCGCCTACACCCTGCTCACGCTGTTCGTCAAACTGAAGCTGTGAAGCGGATCCATCTCGTCTGCAACGCCCATCTCGACCCCGTCTGGCTTTGGGAATGGCCGGAAGGCGCGGGCGAAGCCTTGTCCACCTTCCGGACGGCCGCCGATCTCTGCGAGCGGCGGGAGAATTTCGTCTTCTGTCACAACGAGGCCATCCTCTACCAATGGATCGAGGACTACGAGCCGGCCCTCTTTGAAAGGATCCAAAAGCTGGTCGCGGCGGGCCGCTGGAACATCCTGGGAGGGTGGTTCCTCCAGCCGGACTGCAACATGCCCAGCGGGGAGTCCTTTGTCCGGCAGATCTTGCTCGGCAAAAGATATTTTCGGAAAAAATTCGGGGTCGACGTCAAGACCGCCGCCAACCTCGACCCATTCGGCCACGCCCGAGGACTCGTCCAGATCCTGGCCAAGAGCGGCTATCATTCCTATCTCTTCTGCCGTCCGGACGCGGCCTTTCTGACCCTGCCGGACGATGACTTCGTCTGGGTCGGCCATGACGGCTCCGAGGTCCTGGCCGCGCGGGCCAAAGCCCATTACAATTCGCAAGGGGGGAAAGCGCGGGCCAAGGTCGAGGACTGGATGAAGGCGCACCCCGACCGCGACGTGAGCCTCCTGCTCTGGGGTATCGGCGATCACGGCGGCGGCGCCTCGGGGAGAGACCTCGACGACCTGGACGGACTGATATCCTCCGCCCGGGAATTCGAGATCTTCCACTCCACCGCCGAAGCGTATTTCGAGGAGCTCGGACGGCGAAGGAACGCCCTGCCCCGCGTCGCCCGAGATCTCAATCCGTGGGCCGTCGGATGCTATACGACCATGGCCCGAGTGAAACAAGGCCATCGACGGCTCGAGAACGAACTCTTCTCCGCGGAAAAGATGGCCGCGATCGCCTCCTTCCAAGGATTGATGATGTACCCCGGCCGCGACCTCGCCGAAGCGCTCCGGGACCTGGCCTTTTCCGAGTTCCACGACATCCTCCCCGGGTCGTCCATCGGGCCGGGAGAAGAGGGAGCGGTCCGCCTGCTCGACCATGGCCTGGAGATTTGTTCTCGGGTCAAGGCCAAATCCTTCTTCGCCCTCGCCGCGGGCGAGGAATCCGCTGAAGAGGGAGAGATCCCGATCCTCGTCTTTAATCCACACCCGTTCAGGATCCGGAGCCTCATCGCCTGCGAGTTCGAGGACCACGAGCCGAACTTCGGCGGCGGCTATCTTTTTCCCAGGGTCTTCGATCAAGGACGGCGTCTCCCCTCCCAACCGGAAAAAGAGCTGAGCAACCTGAGTCTCGAATGGCGCAAAAAGGTCGTTTTCGCCGCCGAGCTCGAGCCGGGACGAATGACCAGGTTCTCCTGCCGCATGGAGAAGACCGGTCAAAGACCGAGACCGGGGATCGCGGAGGAAGGCGGGATCATCCGCTTCAAGACCGACGACCTTGACGTCCTCATCAACACGACGACCGGCCTCCTCGACCGCTATAAAACCGGGGACGGGGATGTCCTGGCCGCGAACGCGTTCAAGCCCCTCGTCATCGGAGACAATGCCGATCCGTGGGGGATGAGCGTCCGCCGTTTCCGGGAGGTCGTCGGCGAATTCACCCTCATGGATCCGGCGGCGGCGGCCTCGTTCGCCGGCATATCGAAGGCCTCCTTGCCCCCGGTCCGGGTTATCGAGGACGGCGAGGTCCGGACGGTCGTCGAAGCCCTCTTCGGCTACGAGCACTCCTCCATCGCCATGAGATACCTTCTTCCAAAGGCGGGGACCGAGATCGAGGTCGAGCTCAGGGTCCATTGGAACGAGAAGGACAGGATGTTGAAGCTGTCCCTGCCGACCCGGCTCGGACCCGGCCGATATCTCGGCCAGGCGGCCTACGGCATCGAGGAACTGCCCGACAACGGCGACGAGGCCGTCAGCCAGAAATGGGCGGCCGTCGCGTCCCGGGACGCCGAGCTGGCCCTGACCATCATCAACGACGGCGTCTACGGCTCGGATTTCTCGGACGGCGAGCTGCGGATCTCCCTGCTCCGCTCGCCCGCCCACTCGGCCGACCCCGCCGAAGGCCGGCCTTTGCTCTATCATGACCGCCACATCCCGCGCATCGACCAGGGCGAACGCGTCTTCCATTTCTGGATTAACGGAGGACGGTCCGGCGAACGGCTGAGCGCCGTCGAGGGGGAAGCGCTGGCGAGGAACGAGGTCCCTTATGTCCTCGCCTATTTCCCGCCCGGGACAGGCCGAAAGGCCAGGCCGGGCGTCGTGCTCAGCGACCCCGTCGTCCAGCTCGCGGCCCTCAAGCGAGCCGAGGACGGAAACGACCTGATCATCCGCCTCTTCGAACCGACGGGGGTCGAAAGAACGACCGAGCTGGACATGCCTTTCCTTCAGGCAAGAACAAAGGTCAGCCTCAAAGGCTTTGAGATCAAAACCTTGAGATATCTTCGGAAAACGAAAGAATTTCGGAACGTCGATCTGCTCGAGAATGAAACCTGACAATCCCGGATCCGAGCCGGTTTCGATCGTCCTCTGCGGGATCGGAGGCATGGGCGCGGTCTACCTCCAGTCTCTGCTCGAACGGATCGAAGGAGGGGCTTTCAGGATCGCGGGTGCCGTGGACCCGGTTCCGGAACGATGCCCCCAGCTCGCCCGGCTGAACGAGATGGGGATCCCGATCTACCCGGACCTGGAGAGTTTCTACCGCCGCCATAAGGCCGAATTCGCCATCGTTTCTTCGCCCATCCCGTTCCACGGCCCGCAGACCTGCCTGGCCCTCGGCCGCGGCAGCCACGTCCTCTGCGAAAAACCCATCGCCGCCACGATCCAGGACGCCCGGCGGATGGCCCAAGTGCGCGATTGGGCCCATCGCTGGCTCGCCATCGGGTACCAGTGGTCGTTCAGCCCGGCCGTCCAAGCGCTCAAGGCCGACATCATCCGCGGCCTTTTCGGCAGGCCGATCCGATACAAATGCCTTTATCTCTGGCCGCGGGACGACGCTTATTACGGCCGAAACGATTGGGCGGGAAAGAAGCGGGACCGGGCGGGCGCCTGGGTCCTGGACAGCCCGGCCAACAACGCCATGGCCCACGATCTTCACAACATGTTTTATGTGCTGGGGAGCGACATCCCGCTCAGCGCCGTCCCCGTCGAGGTCGAAGCCGAGCTCTATCGCGCCTATGACATCGAGAACTTCGACACGGCGGCCGTCCGCGGCCGGACCGGCTCCGGCGTCGAGTTCCTCTTTCTCCTCAGCCACGCCTCCCGCGCCGACCGGGGCCCGGTCTTTCATTTTGAATTCGAGAGAGGGGCGGTGTTCTGCGAGGAACGGAACACGGACATCAAGGCGCGGCTGGCCGACGGCTCGATCAAGACCTACGGCTGCCCCGACCAGGAGCCCATGAAGAAGCTCTGGGACTGCCTGGGATCGGTGAGAACCGGCGCCCCGCCGGTCTGCGGACCGGAAGCGGCCATGAGCCAGATCCTCTGCCTGAACGGCCTGCAGGATTCGATGCCCGAAATCGTCGACGTCCCGCGGGATCTTTTGGTCAGGGAAGGCTCCCCCGGCCGGGGCAGGATCCGCGTCGAAGGGCTGGACGAGATCTTCGAACGCGGCTACGCTTCGGCCAAACTGCCCTCGGAGCTGGCCGTCCCCTGGGCCCGCCGGGGCCAAAAGATCGACCTGAGGAGTTACGACCGGTTCCCCTCCCTTTAGCAAGGGCCATGCGCGTCGTCATCGATAAGATCGTCTATCCCGGACGGCGGATGGCCTCGCTTGAGGGCCAGGTCGTCTTCACGGATGAGGGGCTTCCCGGGGAGCTGGTCGAAGCCGAGCTCGTCCGTCAAAAAAAGAATTTCCTCGAGGCCCGGACCGTCGCGATCCTCGGTGAATCCGGACGCCGGATCAAGCCGCTCTGCGCCCATTATCGGACCTGCTCGTCCTACCAATCCCTCCGTTACGAAGATCAGATCGAGCTCAAAAGGACCCAGCTTCGGGAGATCTTGGAGGGGACCTTGGGTTCCATCGAAAACGAACTCGAGATCATCCCCTCCCCGGAGATCTGGCACTATCGAAACAAGGTCCGCTATTCCATTCTCTGGGAGGAGGGCAAGGCTCATCTGGCTTATCATCGGCCCGGATCGCGAGACGAGTTCGTCAAGATAGAGGACTGCCATCTCGTCGCCGAGCCGATCAACGAGCTGCTTAAAACCTTGGTCAAGGTCATCGAGGAAGAGCGCTTGAGCTCGCTCCGGGAAGTCGAGGCCAAAGAAAACCGGGCCGGCCGCAAAGAGCTTCTCCTGAACCTGTTTTGGACGTCCGCGCAGGATTCGAAGAGTCTCGACCCGATCCTGGCCCGGCTTCTCTCCCGCTTTCCCCTGGCCGGCGTCGTTTCTCATTTAATGCAGCGGGGGGCGGAACGGGAGATCGTGGAATGGGGCCGGCCCTGGATCGAAGAACGGATCGGTGAGGCCCGATTCCAGATCGGAGCCCGCTCGTTCTTCCAGGTCAACGTGGGGATGCTGGGAACCGTCATCGAGGACATGAAACGGCTGGCGGCGTTCCGGGGCACGGAGCGGCTCGGCGACTTCTACTGCGGTCTGGGCACGTTCGGGATCGCCTTGGCCCGCGAGGTGAAAGAGGTCTACGGCGTTGAGTCCGATCCGGCCAACATCCGGTTCTTGAAGACGAACATCGCTCTCAATGGTCTCTCCCAATTCAAGATCTTCGAAGGCCCGAGCCGAGACTGGGTTCCCTGGCTGCTCGAAAAGAAACTGGAGGCGGCGGTTTTCGACCCCCCGCGCAAAGGCCTGGACCCGGAGGCCGTGGCCGCGCTTCTTCGCGATCCGGTCCCCACGATCATTTATCTCTCCTGCAATCCGACGACTCTGGCTCGGGACCTCAAAACGCTCCTTCCCGCCTATCGGATCAAAGCCGTCCGCGCTTACGATTTTTTCCCGCACACGCCCCACATAGAAACGCTGGCCATACTGAACCTTCGTTAACCCCAAGAAATTCGTGGCCTGGAAAAAGGGGGACGACGCATTCTGTCCCTATTTATCATCTATTGCGTATTAGGGAGTTACAATACCTGATCACCCGATTCCGACCTAATAAAATGCGGACCTGGGTATGGCGCCCCCCTATTTATATGCCCGCCAATTGGCCGCAGGCGGCCTGGATATCCCGCCCTTTGGAATGACGCAAAGTCACGGGAACCCCTCCGGCCTCGAGCTTTCGCCGGAAATCCAGGACGCGTCCTTCTTCCGGGACTTCGAACGCCAGGCCGATGACCGGGCTGAACGGAATCAAATTGATCTTCGCTTTGAGGCGGGCGGCGATCCGGGCCAGGCGCGCGGCATCCTCCGCCCCGTCGTTGACATCTTTGATCAGAACGTATTCGAGGGTGATCTTCCGGTTCCCTTCCCTCAAGTAATCCTCACAGGCGGCAAGGAGCTTTTCCAGGGGGTATTTTCTATTGACCGGCATCAGCCCGGACCGCTTGGCGTCGGTCGCTGCATGGAGGGAGACCGACAGATTGACCTGAAGCCCGAACTTCTTAAATCTCTCGATGCCGGGGATGATCCCCGCCGTCGAAACGGTCATTCGCCGCGCGGCGATGCCGAGCCCCTGCGGGGAATTGAGGATGAGGAGGGCCTTGATCAGATTCTCATAATTATCGAACGGCTCACCCATGCCCATGAAGACGATGTTAGTCAAGGCGGTATCGATATGGTCCCTGAGGAACAGGACCTGGCCGACGATCTCCGCGGGCGTCAAGTGGCGGACGAAACCGCGGCGGCCGCTGGCGCAGAAGGCGCAGGCGAACTTGCAGCCGATCTGGGTCGAGACGCAGACGGTCGCCCGGTGGCCGGCCGGGATCAGCACGGACTCGATGCGGGGGCCGTCATGAAGGCGGAAAACGTATTTTTCGGCGCGGTCCTTGGACCGGAAGACACCGAACAGTTCGAGCGTTCCGACGATATAAGCCCGGCCGAGCTTCTCTTGGAGATCGCGGCCCAGATTAGTCATATCCTCGAACCGGGTCGCGCCCTTTTTATAAATCCAGTCGAAGATCTGGCCGGCCCGAAAGGCCGGCTCGTCGATCCGGACGAGCTCATCCCTCCATTCATCGAACGAAAGGTCTTTGATGTCCTTCATGGACCGGCTTCGCTATTTGATCGAGACCATGAGCCAGAGCAAAAGGATGATGATCCCGACCAGGACCCAGCTCCCGCCGAACCCGATGACGTCCATCCAGCCCGGCTTCATGATCTCCCATTGGGAGCGCGGCCAAACTTTGCCCGCCCTGAACTTGTCGGGATGATCGTAGGCGTCCTGGACGGCCTGGGCGTCCAGTTCGGGCGTCGGCTGGACGGGCGTATGGATCCGGCCGAAGAAACGGTCCAAGGCTTCTTTCGGCGCCGGCCTGGTCACGAAACTGATCAGGAACAGGAGCAGGAAAGGGAACAGCGCGTCGAAGAAGAACCGGGCGGCGCTCAGCCGGGCTTTGGTGAAGTCCGTGAGATCGATGCCGATCCAGCTCAAGACCCAGACCTCGGCGTTGAAGCGGCCGATGCCGATCTTCGGGGAACGGGGATCATCCGGATCGATCCGGGCCACTTTTTCGAAAAAGACCGCCGCCCGCTCGATCAGGTGCGCTTTCCGGATCTTTTGGCCGATCCGTTCCGCCCGCCCCTCGGTCACGTCCTCCTGCAGCGCCCCGGTCGTGATCATCACCGTCTTGGATTTCGTCTCCAGCAGGAAGGCGGGATTCGTCCTGGCCCAGGTCCACGTCTGGAAGACGTTGGGGATCACGGCGAAGATGGTGAAGCAGGCGAAGATCTGGATGATGACCGCCCCTTTTGTCACGCGACGCCAGATGAATCCGAGCCAGATCGAGGCGCCGAACACCGCCGGCAGCGAGATGAAGTATTGAAAGAGATAGAGCAGGTTGCCGACGAAGAGGGCCGTCCCGACGCCGCCGACGAGCGTCAGGGCCAGGGCGATCTTGCCGACCGTCAGGTAATGCCGCTCCGTCTTCCGCGGCGCGAGCGGCCGGTAGATGTTCCGGATGAAAAGCGCCCCGTAGGAGACGGCGTTGGCGCTCAAGGTGGACATGTTGGCCGCCAGGATCCCGACGAGCATGAGCCCGACGGCGCTCGGGAAGAGGAGCTCGCGGGTCATGACCCCCCAGATCAGGTCGGGGTCGTGGAGCTTGCCGCCGAACAGGCCCACGGCCAGCAGCCCGGCCAGGGCCCAGAAGATCATCAGGAACCGCTTGAAATACATGCCCATGATCATCCCGAATCGGGCCGTGTTCTCGGTTTTGGCCGATCCCGCCGTCTGCATCATGGGCGCCGAGGCGATGATCGAGACCAGGTTCGCCAGGATCATGGCCAGGATCGTGTACCAGGCGTATTCCGAGGTCGTTACCGAGCCGAAGAGATTGAACATGAAATCCGGGACCCGGGCATGGAGCCCGGCGAATCCCCCGATTCTGGCCAGGCCGAGGGGGATGAGCATCACCGAAAAGATGACGATCAGGAATCCCTGGACGACGTCGGTCCAGACCGCGGCGATGAAACCGCCCCAGACGGTATAAAGGCTGACGACGACGGCGAAGACGAGATAGACGACCATCGGATCGGTGTAGGATAGGAAAGCGCGGAGCTCGCCGTGTTTGCTCCGGTCGTTGAGCTCCTCGTAGCGGGCCTTTTGTTCGGCGGTAAGTCCCGCGTCCAGGGCTTTTTTCAATTCCTGATACTCCTGGAACATCTCGACGCTCCGGCGCTCGGCGGCCGTGTAGCTTGCCTCGGGTTTGGGCGTGAGCGCCTGGATCATCTTCCCCGCGACCATATAGCTCACCCCGCCGCCGATGAAGGCCATGACCAGGGTGAAGACGGCGAAGGCCGCGGCCAGGAAGCGGCTTTTGAAGCGCTCGGCGAAGAAATCGCCCAGAGTGAGGAGCCGCGAGCGGCGCATGAAGGCCGTGGTGAACCAGTAAAAGGGCGTCAGGAACAGGACCAGGTATTGGATCCACATCCCGCCGACGCCCTGGCGGTAGATCTCCCGCGTGACGGCGACGGCCTGGTCGGCGTTGGTCGAGGCTCCGAAGTTCAGGAAGAACTGATAGAACTTGCCGAGCTTGCGGCCGGCCATGAAAAAATCGCCCTCAGTCTTCGTCCGGCGGGAGGCCCAGCGGCCGAGGGCCAGCATGGCCGCGAGATAGACGATGACGATGGAAAAATCCAGCCAATGGAGCCCGAAAATTTGCATGCGCCCATTAAACACAAACGGTAAAACAAAGTCAAAACTGGGATTTGACCGGCCCCTCGCTATTTGCTATAAGTGCTTTTTCCATGCGCGGCCTGTTCGATTCGCTGACCTCGCTCCCCCATCTCGGGGAGACCCTGTCGGTCCTGTCCGCCCTGATCTGGGCCTTCGCCATCATCATCTTCCGCGTCGTCGGACAGCGCGTCCATGCCTTGGGAATGAACCTGTTCAAGAGCGCGCTGGCCGCGTCGCTCTTCGCCTTGACCATGGTCATCACCGGCGAGGCGTTTCTCCCGAGCCTGCCCGGGCATCACTACCTCCTCCTCTTCCTGAGCGGCCTCCTGGGTATCGCCGTCGCCGACACGCTGCTGTTCATCGCCCTCAACAAGCTCGGGGCCGAGCTGACGGCCATCGTCGACTGCGTCTATGTCCCGTTCGTCATCGGCCTTTCGATCCTCTTCCTCGGCGAGCGGATGAATCCGGTCCAGTCGGCAGGCGTGGGCTTCATCGTCCTGGCCGTGTTCCTGATCACCCGGCGGAAGAGCGAAGCTCAGATCCCGCGCCGGACCCTGCTGACCGGGATCGGGGCCGGCGTCCTGTCCATGTTCTTTTCGGCCGCCGGGATCGTCCTGATGAAACCCGTCCTCAGCCACGCCTCCCTGATCTGGGCCAGCTTCGTCCGCCTGACCAGCGGAGCCGTCTTCGTCGGATTGACCATCGCCGTCCGGCCCGGACGGCGGGCCATCCTCGCGCCGTTGCGGTCGGCGGGAAACATCCGCCTCCTGGCACCGGCCTCTTTCCTGGCCTCGTACCTCTCGCTGGTGATCTGGATGGGAGGGATGAAATACACGCAGGCGTCGATCGCCGCGGCGCTCAATCAGATGAGCACCATCTTCATTTTCATCCTCGCGGCGATCTTTTTGAAGGAACGCATCACGCCGCTGAAGCTGGCGGCGGTCATCCTCGCCTTCGCCGGCGCGATCCTGGTGGCGATTCCCCTCTAGTGTGGTGTATCAGCCATGACTTACCAATGTTGTCATTCCGGACTTGATCCGGAATCCAACTTAAAAAGGCCTGGATTCCCACCTACGTGGGAACGACGTCTGGATTCCCGCTCCCCACCTTCGTGGGGACAAGTTTACCCCTGCGGGAATGACAGTTCCAGAATTATTGTAAAGCCGTTATAGAGACGCAACACTAGAGGCTATTGCTGGTTCTGGGCGAACTTCAGATCGACCCAGAAGTCGTATTTCTTCGGGAGGCTCCGGCGCATGCTCGAGAGCTCGGCGCTAGGAGCTCCAAATCCGGCGTTTTCCGAGCTCTGGTTAGCGCCGCCCACCCTGGCCGTGGCGCCCTGGTCTCCAATGCGGGCCGCTTGAGCCTTGATGAAATCGGAAGTCGCGCCGCCCCATTCGAAGCCGAGCTTGAAAGGTTTTGCGGCGTCGAAAGGCGTCTGCGTGGTCGGATCGACGAACAGAGACACGGGGATGACGAACTCATAAACCATATCCCTGAGGGGCCTTCCTTGCCTGTCTTTGCCGCCCGATTTGCTGGGAACGAAAGCCGTCCTAAAGGTCGCGATCCCCTTCCCCGGGTGGGGGAGGACATTCTCCTTCTTATCGACGGCCTCGCAGCCATACAGCATGAAGGGCGTCTTGGAAGCGATGAACTCCTTTTTCTTTTCCTCGGGGACCGTCTGGCCCTCCTTCTCCAGCTCCTTGATGAGCTGTTCGCCGTTGACCTGATGGGGGAAGAACTTCAGCCCGTAGACCTTTTTCTCCTTCCCTTCGAAATTGAGCCAGAAGGTCAGGCCGGTCTCGTTGATGGAGCTCACGGTCTTCGATTCGTCGAAAATGAAAAGACAGTAAAGGTGGGTCGCGTCGTTTTTGAAACCATATCGAACCCATTCGCTGGTGTTTTTTTCCAGAACGTCCTGGTCCCAATCGGCGTTCTTGCCGTCGATCTGGACGGGCGTCGGGGTCCATTTGCTCTCGACGATCTTGTCCTTGGCCAGGAACGGGACGGCCGCGGTCAAGACCGCGATCAAGAGAAAAAGCGGTTTGAGGCATTTCATGAGGCTCTCCTTGTTAGGACCTATCAACCCCTAAATTTTAAATCAATTTTTCGGGATTTACAAATGCAAGGGGAGGGCCCGCGTTCCGGCCGTCACTTGGCCATCAGCCGACGGACGATGTCGACGGCGCTGGCCGCGTCGGGAGCGTAGCCTTTGGCTCCGATCTGGTCCGCGTAGTCCTGGGTCAGGGGGGCGCCGCCGACGATCACCGGCACACCTAATCCGGCCGCTTGGACCGCCTGGACGACGGACTTCATCTGGATCATGGTCGTCGTCAGGAGGGCGGACAGGGCCACCACGTCGGCCTTGTTCTGCCGGGCGGCGTCGACGAACCGGTCCGGAGCCACGTCCGCGCCGAGGTCGACGATCTTGTAGCCGGAGCCCTTGAGCATCATGGCCACGAGGTTCTTGCCGATGTCGTGCAGGTCGCCTTTGACCGTGCCGATGACCACCAGGCCCTTCGGCTCGATCTTATCCTTGATCAGGTAGGGTTCGAGCTTGGTCAATCCGGCGTTCATCGCCCGGGCCGCCACGAGGACCTCCGGGATGAAGACCTCGTTGTTCTTGAACATCACCCCGAGCTTTTCCATGCCCGCGATCAGGCCTTCGTTCAGGATGCGGCGGGTCGGAAGGCCTTCCGCCAGGGCTTGGTCGACGAGCGTCTCCACATCGTTCTTCCGGCCGGCCATCAAGGCGTCCTGGAGTTTATCTAGCATGGCTAAGCTCCTCTCCGTTCAAGTCCTTCCCTATTGCGATTCGACACTATAGCACAGGCCCCGCGGCAGTTCAAACAAGGGGGGACGAAGTCCCCCCCTCCTCATTTCTTCGTTTCCGGCTTGTAGAGCGAAGAGACGTCTCGCTTTCCCTTTTCGAGATACGGGACGCCTTTCTCCATCCATTCCGGCTTGGGCTTGCCGAGGAGAAAATGGTCGAAGAACTCGTCCTGATGGACGGTCCAATGCTTCTGGTTCTCGCGCTCCCGCAGGCCGTGCTTCTCGCCGTTGTAGACGAACATGTAGGCCTCTTTGCCGAGCCGGCGCAGGGCGGTGAAGAACTCGATGCCCTGGTACCAGGGAACGGCGTCGTCTTCGTCGTTATGGATGGAGAGGTAGGGTGTTTTCACCCGCTCCGCCCAGAAGACCGGCGAGTTCTCGATGAACTGCAGGGCCCGGCCGAAAAGGGTTGCGCCGATCCGGCTCTGGGTCTTCTCGTACTGGAACTCGCGGACCATGCCTGAACCCCAGCGGATCCCGCCGTAGGCGCTGGTCATGTTGGACACGGACGCGCCGGCCTGGACGGCGGCGAAGATATCGGTCTGTGTGACCAGGTACGTGATCTGATAGCCGCCCCAGCTGTGCCCTTGGATGCCGATCCGCTTCGGATCGATGTAGCCCTCGTTGACGACCTTCTGGATGGCCGGCAGGACGCACTTCATCGCGCTCGAACCGGGATAGCCGATCTCGTAGACGATGTCGGGCTGGAGGAGAATGTAGCCGTTGCTGACGTAGCGCGCGGGATTGATGCTCGTCCCCGGTGACGGCACGCCGTGGTTGTGCAGACCCTGGGCCAGTTTCTCGTAGATATAGACCATCAGCGGATACTTTTTCGAAGGATCGAAATTCTCGGGCTTGGTCAGGATCGCGTCGAGCGTCACCCCGTCGGAGTTGAGGTAATGGATGAGCTCGGAGTTGCCCCAGATATATTGGGCCTGCTGCGGATTCGCATCGCTCACCTTTTTCCTGTCGGTGAGGTCCGGGCCGCTCACCCACAGGTTGGGAAATTCTTCGAACCGGGACAGGGTGAAAATATACGTCTCGGCGTTCTTGGCCTTTTGGAGGGCGCCGAAGCGCTTATCGAGCATGACCACCTTGGCCGGGTCAGCTTGGTTCGCCAGCGTGATCCTGTAATACCCGGAAGCCTTGGTTTTGTCGTCGGTCGTCGTGAGAAGGACGGGGGTTTTGGTCGGGACGGTCTTCTCGTCCCGGTCCAGGCGCATATAGCGGAACACCAGCTCGTTCTTCCGGCCCTGGCCGTTCGTCGCCGTCCGGCCGCCGGTCCCGTCGGGCTTCACTTCCCAGATGTCGTAGCGGTCATAGAGGAGGACCGTCTTGTCGCCCTCGGTCCAGCCGCCGCTCCCATACGAGCCGGGTTCGCTCGGGGTATCGGCCTCCTCCTGATGGAAGTTCACTCCGAGCTTCGCGGTCAGGTTGAAGGTTTTCCCGTCCAAAAGACGATAGGAATACCAGTTCCTGTCCATTTCATTGTAATAGAGGAGATACTGATTGCCCGGCGAAAAACCAAGGTTGCCCGGAAATTTCTCGAAGAGCTTTTTCCGCGAGCCGTCCATGATGCTGACGAGATAGAAATCGCCATAGCCCTGGTCCCAGGAGACAAGCTTCCTATAAGGAAGGTCGGACGAGCCGAGGACGAGCTTGGCGTCGTCGGACAGGGTGATCGCCGGCATATCGGGGGCCGCCAGCGGGACGAGCTTTTTCTCCTTGAGATGGATGACGGCCCGGTAAGACCGTTTCTTCTCCTGGTCGGCGTTGACCTTCTGCATGGGCTGAAGATCGGCGTCTGTCCAGGACCAGATATCCACCTTGCTCGGCTCGGGAGCGTCCTCGGCCGGCTCGGGTTTGGGCGGAGCGGCATATCCGAAGAACAGCTTCGTCCCGTCCTTGGAGAAGCTGAGGGCGCCGTTCTCGCTGACCGCCATACCCTGCGGCATGCCTTTCGCCGCGCCGGACGCGGCCTCGGCGGCCGCCACGGCCGGCTCGGCCCAGTGATAGAGCTTGAAGAGGCTGACGTCGTTCTTCCATTCATCGCGGTCGCTCATGAACGCCAGCTGGGTTCCCTTTTCATCAAAGGCGAAGCCTTTATAATTGCCCTGGCCTTTGAAGAGGGCGATCGTCATCCCGTCGGCCGCTTTCCGGACAAAGGCGCCGTCGTCCTCCGGCTTCTTGGACATGACGGCATAGGCCAGCCACGTTCCGGGCTTGTTCCAGACATAGTCCGTGACCTCATTGATGGTCACGCTCTTGCTCGTGGCCAGTTCGCGGATGACGAGTTCGCTGCCGGGCTCGTGCTTCTTTTCCTTTTTTTTCTTGGCGTCCTTGGCCTCTTCCTTCTTCTCGGCCGCTTGCGCCGCGGGCTCCTTTTTTTCGGGTTCGATCTTGGCCGCAGGCTCTTTTTTTTCAGGCTCTTTCTTCTCGGCGACTTCTTTCTTGTCGGCGGCCTTCTCCTCGGGCTTTTTCAAGGGAGGCTCCAGAAGATAAGCCACGAAAGCGCCCGACTCTTCGGCCACTTTGTAGCTTTTGACCCGCTCGACCGTGGTGATCTCTCCGGTGGCCAGGTTCATGATGCCCAGGGCGTTCTTGGGCTGTTCTTCGGGTTTCTTTTTTTCCTTCTTGGCCTTATCCATTTCGTCTTTGAGCGGAAGGACGGTGAAGATAACGAATTTTCCATCGACCGTGATGACCGGAGCGCTGCCCCGCCCAGCCTTATTTTCCTTGTCCATCTTCAAATCGCGGACGACGAGCTCGCCGTCCCCGTCCTGGGGGGTCAGGGCATAGGCTAACCAGACACCGTCCCGGGAGATCTGCGTTCCCTGGATCGAGCGCCAGCCGTTATAGGCGTCGTACGTTATGGGCTTTTTGGCCGTTGCCTGGCCGGCCGCGTAGGTCAGCGGCAGCAGAACCAGGATCGCCACGGCCAGAGTCCATTTCAGGATCGACGGATGTTTGCGCATGGGACCTCCTAAAAAAAATGGGGACGCGCTCCGAACGTCAGGATTCGGCCCATGTCCCCGGCTCTTCATGAGAAAGCCGACTATAATAAAAAGGAGCGATCGATGTCAAATAGCTCGGGGAAGAAGCTCGCTCCCTGGCGGAAATCTTGACGCCTGCATCGTTCGGTTTTTTCGGCGGCGAGTAGATCGCACAAAAATGTCGTCGCATCGACGGGATCGCCCCCGGCCCCCTGGGGAACCAGTCCCGTC
>Ga0315288_10005140_pt1 | contig 16638 bp, 16 predicted proteins | sample YL17G11_20_MG_FD_203454 | JGI IMG/M metagenome (GOLD analysis project Ga0315288, IMG submission 203454) | Sediment microbial communities from Yellowstone Lake, YNP, Wyoming, USA - YL17G11_20 | ecosystem: Environmental > Aquatic > Freshwater > Lake > Sediment | place: USA: Wyoming | collected...
GCAAACACCAGCTGGACGTGGAACAAGTCCCTCACGGGACGGTGTGGAAAGTCGACAAGCCTAAGTATTTTAGGTGAAATGGACTTTTCGTACAGGTTGCTATTCTCCAGAACCAAGCCGTGCTATGTATGAACCAGTCCCAGACCTTTTGGTTTTGGAGACGGAGCTACCCTTTGGAGTGAGTCATGATACGGCGCAATCTGAGTTCATTAGTTTTTTTGGTCCCCTTGTCTCTGGCATTGCTGTCCTGCAGCCTCGAGCGTAGTGATAAGCACTCGCAGATGAGCACATATGCGTCCGATACCTTCGAAGACTTTTACGAACAAGTGGCCGCCGGCGCCGAAACATGCGCGGATCTCCAGTGGTTATCGGATAATTGCGGGGATGCACCGGGCGGGATTTGGGGAGATGGGGGCCCGGGCAAACTCGGTAACGCAGTCGCGTCGTGCCGATTGGCTGTCGACAGCCGCAATCTCACGCTCCAGTGCTGGTAGGGCCGAGGCAGGGCTTACCCTAGCTTTCAGCTCTTACCCGCGGGCAGCCAGCGAAAGCAGATAAAGCTGGTATCGTCCGCGTTTTCATCGTTCACAAAGCTATCCACATAGGGCCTCAGTCTTTGGACAATATCATCGGGCTCGGTCGCTTCGAGCAGCTTGCTGCGCAGTCCTGATTTTCGGATGGCCGGAATATCTATCGTTCGGTTTTCCAGGCAGCAATTTTGAGGATAAGATCGTCAGTAAGCGAGCCTTCAAGAGCGGCATTCGCCAAGGAACCTTCGACTTTCTCGGTTTCTCATTTTTCCTAGCGCGATCGCGCAAAGGAAACGTTACCGTCAAGCTGAAGACTAGCCAAAAGCGCATGCGGTCGAAAATCGCTAAGGTAAAAGTGTGGATGAAGGAAAACAGACACAGCCTTAGGCTGAGGTCTTTATGGCTTTTGTTCACGGCCAAGCTAGCAGGACATGCTAGATATTTCGGAGTTTCATTCAACTCTGCGAATGTCTCTAAGTGTAGGCGACTTGATGAACGGGCGGCTGCTAATGGGGAGACCACAAGGCATGGCCATAGAGTCGTGATTTCTGACCGCGCAGATGACTCCGCGTCGTCAGAAGTGCTGCCGGGTAGTCCTAATCGCGAATCATATCCAGGCGTACGCAACTGACTTTGAGTCCTGGATCAGACTTCGCACATTGCGCTCCATGACAGTTAAAAGCGCCCCCAAAACCTCTGCCGCCATTTTTTATGCACAGATGGCTGCCGTACCAGGTGGGCCGAACACGGCAAGGCACCTGAAGGTCGGGGCCCTTTTTTGCGCATTTACCTCGGCGGTCTTCACAGTTTTGGATCGGGCCATAGCCCTTGCCATTGTTGTCGACACAGGCCCATGGGTTGGGAGCTGCGGTCGGATCAGCCGCTGGTTTTGCGACGGGAGCCAGCGTCCTATGTTGTAAGGGCATAGGCCCTGACATGAGGGTGACTGATGACTGATCCGTCATCACAGCTTGCACATAGCTGTGAATGCCGGAGCTGCTGAGATCGACGAAGCGGTCCTGCCAAAATCCCGCCGATTCATTCAACTGTCCTGACTGCGTGGTGCCAACGAGTGTCCCTTTGTCGTCGTAAAGAGGCCCGCCAGAGTCGCCATGGTTGATGGATGCGTTAGACACAGATGTTGGTCCACTGGCGGTTGTGACTGCAATCATATTGAACAGCTGTTGAACTCGCACATTGTCAGCGACCTTATTGTGACCTATCCGTCTTTCGCCTAGAGATAAGGCCTCCCACTCAGAGGTGGCGTCCCCATATCCGACCATGGTCACCACAGAGTCGACATCCGGCGGCGTATTAACCGCCGAAGTCACCGGTGAAATCATGGCCGACGGCGCTGTCCCCTTTGGAAAGAAAATGAAGGCAAGATCATAGGGAACAGGCCCTCCCCCTTCCGGACCATTATAATAAGGGTGAGTCGAATATTCGATCGAACTAGGTCTGGTTTGGCTGAGAGGAGCGAGTTTGGAATAGACGACAAATTTGGCTGCGTCGTCCATCGTCGCGCAGTGTCCCGCCGTTATTAAAAGATCATCGCGCACAAATGTCCCGGTGCAGTATGCGATGAGATCATCATTCACATCTAAAATCGTATAGCCTACCGTTGCAGGAAAGCTTTGAAGGTCAATCTCGCCACCGACCACCTTCAGTGCACTCGATCTTGCGGTGGCGTGTTGGCATTGAACAGCACCAATTGCAAGAGTCATAGTCAATAAGCGACTTAGAAGAGTCGTCATCGTTTGCCTCGTGAGAGCTAAAGGTACTTGCTTCAACCCTAGAGGAACGGTCGTCTCATGACATCTTCTAGCAAACAAGCGCCAGCTCATATCGTATCCAACCATTTACTGCTTTACGATGATTCCGCCGTTTAGACTACCGACGTTGTTGTTCCACTGGTACCCATCCATAATGCCCATGTAAAAGCGGCTCGCACCCGGTGGAACGACTATTTGACGATAGGAACCATCGCTGTTAACGCCAGTGCCGATAAAAAATATCTGGCCGATCTGAGGCTTCAAATTGGTGTAATTTCGTGCGGCAAGAGACGTGAAGTCGAGGGCAGGCGGAATGGCTAGAGTCGATGGATCTACGGACCCAAGGAACACGCCCAGCAGGCTGTTTAACGGTGCGGTGATTTTAGATTTACCCAAGATGCCGCCCAATGCATGGGACTCAATATCATCTTGGTTGCCGTTAGCATCGGTCGCGGGCGCATTGCCATGGGCAACGCTGCCTGACACGCTAAATGAGATGGTTTGCCCTGGTACCAAGCAGGAAGGATCGGCTGGAGTGACTAAAGTTGGACTTTCGTCCGGGGCGACGTCTTTGGGATTTGATTGGTCGCCGGTCGTGTAGGTAATCGCGGTGCCATTCGGTACTCCCGCTAGATATGGATTTGCGGTGGCCGGCACGTGATATTGTTGGCTGCAAGATTTAAATGCTTGAACGGCGGTCCATACGGCATAGAGAGTGACATTGGCGGTGGCAATTGGAAATGTGGCGCCGGCCGTCGTATAACTAGTTCCTGCGCCATTGGCCTGGGTATTCCAGCCGGCAAAGGTAAAACCTCCTTTTGCAAGTTTACCACTGTTGCTGAGCACGGTGATGACTTGTCCGGCCTGATACTTTTTAGGATCGACCGGCACGCTACCCTCGCTATTGCCGTTACCGTTGTAGGTCACGGTGTAGGGTGCATCAGTCGCGACCGCAGGAGGAGGTGACTCAGGTGTCGCTGCTGCCGTCGGCTCGGCTGGTGGAGGTAGAGAAGGAGTGGCTGAGGCAGCGTCTTGGTTGGCGGTCGCAGGAGTCGATTTCGGTGCGACTGCCGGAGACTTTTTGTTAGGACCAGCAAAATTAGTACCGCCACCGCAGTTGGCAAGTAAGAAAACTAGGCATGGCCCCACCAGAGCTGATGTAACCCGATAGTTTGTAGCGTCTGTAAGTTTGGCCATTGTTTGGGCTCACTCGTAGGTATTTTTATAGGGTGAATGCCAATATGGAATACTGCGATCCAACACTGTTATCGGCACATTTGACGAAATAATTAGCAGTAAATAAATAATGTAATATATCCAGAAGATTGGATACGAATTTGCGGGTCATCCTAAGATCTGACGAGTGAGATCTGACGAGTGATATTTGGCGGGCACCGTGCACGTCACGTTGATTTGGGGATCAGCCTTAATGGAATGGCCAAATGAGCCATGACACACTTGTCATGACCGATTTGACCTTAGGGAATCACTAACGGACCGGCTTATCCAGGTAACGTTGGTTTTCACCACACCTATTTGGCTACCACGCCCCGGTGCTAGCCATCGACAGCCATGGCTCTCGCGGTGTGAGTGGCGCATCTTTTTGCAAAAGTTCGACCGAGATCGCGTCCGGAGACCGGACAAAAGCCATATGTCCATCGCGTGGTGGCCGATTAATCACGACCCCGTCGGCGGCGAGCTTGGCACAAATGTCGTAGATATCGTCCACGGCAAAGGCCACGTGACCGAAGTTGCGGGCGCTGCCATAGTCTTCGGCACTGTCCCAGTTGTAGGTCAATTCTATTTCCGGTGCGCCCTGAGCGGTGGCGAGATAAATCAGGGTAAAGCGCCCAGTCTCTGACTCGCTGCGGCGTGTTTCGACCAGGCCGAGAAGGTCGCAGTAGAAGTGTAAGGATGCTTTGAGGTCTCGGACGCGCACCATGGTGTGGAGGAATTTCATAGCGGACCTTTATAAGCTTCCTAAGAAGTTTCATCGTCATGACCATACAAGATGACTGCTGCAATTGGTATGTCAATGGCCGTTGTGACGAAGGGTCGGACGCCGGCCCAGTCTTCTGCCACGGCCCTCGCTTGCCCGGCCGCAACCAGTGCTAGCGTGAAAGCGCTAGTTACAGCCGGTGACTGACCCCAATTGCCTCCATCCCGACGCCGATGGGCCTAAGGCTAGATCGCTTCTTTGTTACTTTATATCTAATTTACAGGGACTTACATGGGCATGGGATGCCCAATGTGGGGAGATACGTCTGCTGTCTGTCAGAGTCAAGGAAACGACAGGATTAAAGCTAAAGTTTATCGCCGTATATTCCGATATGTAGTATCATCCAATATTGGATAGACCGATAGGGTGCCATGATCGAACAGACTAATATCAAACAAATCTTTGCCGACCTCGACCAACAATTAGGTGCTGAGACCTCGCACATGGGTACCACCTGGCGGCTCATTATCTGTGGCGGGGCAGCACTTATTTCACTTGGTATCCGGTCTACAAGTACCGTTGATATTGATGTTCTGGAGCCGGACCTTGATGTTGCGATGAAGCTAGCTGCGGCGATTATTGGTTCAAAGCACGGTCTCGCTCCGGATTGGATCAACAACGGTCCAAAAGATCTGGCTATACATTTCGCAAAGGATTGGCACCAGCGACTTAGCGAAGTTTATCGGGGCAAGCGGCTAACCGTGCAGGCGATCGGTCGGCCAGAATTGATCTTATCCAAAGTGTTTGCCGAAGCTGACCGCCAAGAAGACCTCGACGACATCCTTGCATTGCAACCAACAGCTACCGAGATCGAATCAGCAGCGCGGCTTGTAGCAACTTTTGACGCTCACCCAGACTGGCCAAAGCACGTCGAGCGAACAGCACAGAGAATTCTCAAGCGCATGAACATTAGTTCGCCGTAGAGGACCCTATGCAATCAACCATTCAGCCGGCAAAACCACAGCTATCGCGCGATGAGCTGACTCGCCTTTGGTCCAAACTTGGCATTGCCTACGCTACGCCGCCGATAAACGTTCCCGTCGACCCCGAGCGGACATTACTATATAGCCTGGAACACGTCAGGCATCAGCGTAAGACCTTGAAATTGATCGCCGCCTGGCTCAGTACGTATGGCGACCTTATTCACGTCGAAAGAGTTGTATGCCTGATGCGAAATGGTACGTGGATAGACGATAGTGCCGAGATGCGTCCTGCGCGGACCCTGGCAGCTCTTGCGGATAGGCTAGTCGAGCAAGGAGATCGGCGCTGGAACGCTGTCATAACCGAGGCGAAAAGGACACTAGGTGAGTCGCCCGGGCGACTGCCAGCGTCCGAAGACGAGGTCTTCCTTATTGGTCGAGACGGGACTGACGCACATTTTTATAAATTTGGTATTTCGACTTCGTCACTCATGCTAGGCGGTGACGTCACAGACCGTTCAGTAAACAAAAAGATGAGAACACGTGAACACGTATTGAAGGAAAACCCCTGGCTTCGTCTTAGATCTGCGGTTGGTACAAACTGGCGAGCAGACGTGCTTTTCATCATACTAGCAGGATTGGCAAAGAATCCCTTTCAAGTAAGCCGCACTCTCGGATGTTCATACGAAACAGCCCATAGAATTTGGAATGCCGCTGCTGCGGCTAAAGTAAATGAACTTTTCCAAACCGACGCCTGGGGCGAGCGCCACGGACCGCTACCTGTGCCTTAGCGCCGGCCAGATGCTCGGCGTTGCTGAGACCGCCCCTCTCGGGCTACCTCGGCCATTGCTGTGCCACATGCTTTAGATCTGGAAGGTGCAGGTCCCGAATCCACGGGCTCCCGAAAGATTGTTCACGCAGCGGATGTCGCTGACGGTTGCGCTCACAGTGCCGCTATGCGCACTGCCTTTTTGTGCGCCGTGTGCCGACAAGATGCCTAGGAGCGTGCTGGACTCGCTTGCGAGTGCAGAAATCGTGCTGCCATCGAATTGTGTGATGGTGCACACGGGGTTGCCTGCAGAGGCGCCGCTAACAGTGCAGTCCAATTTGGTGGCTACCACAAAGGACATGTTCATATCCCCGAGGCGGCGCGGAACACCGGCAGATGCCAGCGCTTCGGTGAACTGATCCGCCTCGCTGCCATGGAGAATGACGACGCCAGGGTCACCTAGGCCTTGCGCCATCAAATGCGCTTGATTGGTCTTGGGTGCGCCACAGGCCGTTGCGACTAACATGCTTGCTACTACGATCGATTGGGGGAATTTCATGATGCAGTCCTCTCGCTTTGTTTAATGGCGTCGCGAATGCCTGACGCGGGCTGTATCTATCACATTTCATTAAAATTTCAATGAATTGGCCAGTCAATTGGTGGGTGCGGTTCCGGAGTTATCTGTAATCATTGGTGATTAGTGATGGCTGTGGTCCAAACACCAGCACCGCAACCTATTTCAAAAGCCTTGACTGCGGCGCTGAGCGGCGCAGCGATATCCATAAACTGGACTGCACTAAGATGCCATGTTTCCGACGGCTCTAGCGACGCTGGCGCCGCGAAAGGCTGGACGTGGAACACGTCCCTCACGGGACAGTGTGGAAAGTCGACAAGCCAAAATATTTTAGGTTAAATCGACTTTCTGGATAGGTTGTTAATGAGCTTGTGCAGGAGCGGCTGGCTTTCTTCTCAGATCGCATCACACTTACGGCCTCAGCCGCGGCCAGCCCACGGCCCAAACCCAAAAAGCAGGACGCTAAAGCAGCCGATACCAAGGTCCTCTCCGTGACGGATGAGGCAAAGTCGGAGCGCAAAGCTGAGGACGTTGCGTAGACCGGAACCTATGTGCCGCTGCGACCAGCGCACTTTAGTTCGTGCCGCTGGTGTCCTGATTGGCGCCTGTGGAGGCGATGTCTAGGCATGAGATAGTGACACGTGGAAGCGGCGTGTGCTACCTTTTGCCAAGTATTTTTCCAGCAATTGCAGGAGGCCTCCAGTGGTCTACAAAAGAAGCTTGTCAGTTCTTTGGTGCGTAGCGATGGCGTGGGTGGCGACTCCGGCGGTTGCCGGAACATACGGCACCGCCGGTTGCGGGCTCGGGTCCGTTGTCTTTGGCGCTGAGCCGGGCTTTGCCCAGGTCTTTGCCGCAACGACTAACGGGACATCCTACACTCAAACCTTCGGTATCAGTTCGGGGACGTCCAACTGTGTCCCGGCGGCGAAGGCAGCAGCCTTCAACAGCCAGCGACTCTTCCTCGAGCAAAACTTCGCCTCCGTGGCCATGGACGCCGCCCAGGGTGATGGCGAGACGCTGCGTGGCCTCGCTGCGACGCTTGGCTGCAGCGATCAAGCCTATCCAGAGGTGACCAGCGCGATTAAGGCGCACCACGCCGCGATCTTCCGTGCTGCTGGTGTCGACAAGGTGCTCTTTTCCATGCACAAGGTCCTTCGCTCGAGCGAGGGCGTCACGACCGGTTGTACCAATATCATTTGAGGCTGGCGCCACTTACACAGGAGCATAGAGATGAAGATCCTAACATCGTTGATCTTGAGCGTCATGCTTAGCGGCTCTGCTGCCGCGGCAGACTACGGCATGGCTGGATGCGGACTGGGCTCGATCGTCGCGCGTGAATTGCACTGGGGCGACAACATGGTGCAAATTTTTGTCGCGACCAGCAACGGCACCGCGGGCAGCCAGACCTTTGGTATTACCAGCGGAACGTCCAATTGTGGCTCTGCTGCCTCGCCGACCGTGAGGGGCAAAGTCCTTGGCCAGAATAAGGCTGAACGGACGGTCTATTTACATTACAATCTGGCCCAAGTCCGCGCCGATGCCGCCCGTGGCGACGGTGAGTACATCGCCGGATTGGCGGACCTGTTTGGGTGTCGCAATCAGCTGACCGGCTCCTATGTCGGGTTTGCAACCATGAGTCAGCATAGGCATGAGAGCCTGTTCAATTCCAACGACGCAAAGGTCGTTCAAGCAAACTTCGAACGCGCGCTGTCCCAAGATAGCGTGTCCTGCGGTTAAGGGCCTTAGACGCGTGCGGGCGGCGCTAGGCGTCGCCGCGCGCCTGCTGTTCCTGCTGATCATGGCGGGCGGCTCGGCGCTGGCTGGCGAGTCCGAGCTGGCCCTTTCGCCCGCCTGGCTCCGGGCGCTCTACTATGTGCCGCATAGTTTAGGGCGCAGCGCTGGGTTGGTCGCCACGCCCGGTTTTTATTTAGCGACGACGGGTCGTAACGATCCGCAGCAGGAACTCGCGGCGACTCTTGCAGCGTTTCGCGCGCAGGTCCCGACTAAGGCCGATGACCACGCCCTGTGCCGTTTTCCGCGACGGCGCCAACTCATCGCCGCGGCCATGCCCGAACTGGTGACTAGTTGGCCGGTCGTGGCGTGCACCGCCTACCGCGACTGGCGCGAGGCCTTCCCGGTCGACGGCGCTAGCCTCGTCTTTTCGTCCAACTACCTCAACAACCCGTCGTCCATGTATGGCCACACCTTTCTGCGCCTACAGCGAGGCAACGGTACATCCCAGCATAGTTCGGATCTGCTCGACTACGCCGTCAACTTCGCCGCCAATCCGGACACGGCAAATCCCCTGCTCTACGCGGCCTACGGCGTCAGTGGCCGTTTTTTCGGCGGCTTCTCGCTCATGCCCTACTACCTAAAAGTGCAAGAGTACGCCAACGCCGAGAGTCGCGACCTGTGGGAATACCCACTGCGCTTAGACGGAGCTGGACTCGATGCGCTCATGGCGACCCTGTGGGAGGTCGGACCACATGGCATTCGCTACTGGTATCTGGACGAGAACTGCTCGTTCGTGCTGCTCGCCGTGATCGCCGCGGCCGATCCGAGCATCACGGCGGTAGACGAGTTTCCTTTGGTGGTGGCGCCGAAGGACACCGTCGCGGTGCTCTGGCGCCAAGGGGCCCTTGGTGAGCCCAAGCGGCGGTTCAGCGCGCACTCGCGGCTCACACTCAGACGTCAGGCGCTAAGCGCGGCCGAAGCAAACTTGCTGGTGCGGCAGATCGGGGCTGCAAAGCTTTTTTGAGGTGGCCGCCCTTCCTCCTGCGAGTCGCACGCGCGTGCTCGACGCTCTCCTCGAATGGATCGCCTACGACGAGAAGCTGGCCGGCACCCGTCGTTCCGAAAAGCACCAGCAACTCTGGGAGGACACCCTGGCGTCCCGCGCGGCCACGCCTGGCAGCTCGCCCCTGGTGGTTGCGGCGGACCCCCACCAGACTCGCCCCGACTATGGCCCCAGTTCTCAGCGCGTCGCGCTCGGCATCGACAGCGTTGCTGGCCAGGGCACGGATGCTCTCTTTGGTTTCCGTTTTGCCTTGCACGACCTAGCCTCGCCGACCATCGGCTACGCCAAGGACCAGGAGATCACCATGGGTGACTTTCAGCTCCGCGCGCACCGTCAAAGCAGTGGCCGCTACGCCGTGGTCCCTGAGTCCTTGACCCTGATTCGCATCCTGTCGATTCCCGCCTTTGACCGGGTCACGGGTGCCTTTGCCTGGACCTTGACGATCGGTAGTGAACGGCGGCTCGACAGCGATGGCGATGCCTGGCTGATGCACCGCCTCGAAGGTGGCGCTGGCATCGCCGGGGATTTCCTCGGCGGCCGGATCTACGCCATCCCTGTCATCATCGCCGGTAGACTGAACCCTGCCACGGCGCAGCCGGGGCTTGGTGCCGGCCTGCGCAGCGGCTGGACGATGTCGCCAACACCGCGCCTGCAATGCGGCCTACGTGCCGATAGTGACCGCAGCAGCGATACGCCGGTGCAGCCTTGGTGGCGTCTGTCATCCTTTGCAAGCGTCGCCGTCACGACGCAGCAGGAGCTACGATTTGAGGTATTTAGGCAGGCCGCGCAGCCTTGGGGCGCCCGCGCAGTGTGGTTTCGCTATCTTTAGAGCCGCTATAGGCTAGGTGGTGTGGCGAGTGACGGATGGGCAGCAAGTCAGTCTAAAAACATATCTATGTTTAGATGGGTCGCCTCAGTGAAATGCACCGCCTTGATCTGCAGCGCCCTTGCCGCCTCGATATTCTTCAAGGAATCATCGATGAAATGCGTGTGAGCTGGGTCTAGATGGTAACGATCTAGGATCAGTCGGTAGATCGCCGGGTCGGGTTTCACCAGACGCTCAACACCGGAGACCACCACACCGTCGAAGAGTTGTAGGAAGTCAAAGCGAGCTTGCGCAAGCGGAAAGGTTTCCGCCGACCAATTGGTCAGCGCATACAAGGGGACCCCGCGGTCTTTGAGTTGCCTGAGCAGCTGCACGTTTGCCTCGATGGGCCCACCTAACATCTTAGGCCACTCTGCGCCATAGGCCGCGATCATGGTGCGATGCTCGGGAAAACGCCGGCTCAGATCCTCAATGGCCGTGGCAAAAGGTAGGCCGGCATCGAGCTGCTCGTTCCAAGAGGGCGCGCACACATGAGCTAAAAACCACTCCATGGCCGCAACGTCGGCGCCAAAATAGCCGCGGTAGAGATTGCGCGGATCCCAGCGAATCAAGACATTGCCTAGGTCCCAGATGACCGCGCCGCGCCGCCGGGCGGCACTTGCCTCTGGATGCGCGTGACTCATATGCCGGTCTCCAAAATGTCGTCGTCTCTTTGCTCTAGATCCATGATCTCACCAGGCGTCTTGAGTTCAAAGCCAAAGCGCATGAGTTTGGCCGCGTAGACGGCGTGACGTTCGCGTAGTTGGCGTAGGGTGTGACGGTACGCTGCGGTGACGATTTCGGTGCGAATCCGGTAGCGCATGGGGAGTCCCGCCATAAGGTGCGCACACTCTTCATCCGGCTGAAAGACGAGAAAGTCGACATCTGGATAGCGTTCGGTCAAATGCGTCAGAGTCTGATGGAAGCGAGTATGCACCAAGGCCTTGATCGTCTGCAGGATCGAAAAGACACCGCCGCGCTTATCGACTGATCCGGGGACGAGGGTTGCTAAAGGTTTCATCGGATCGATGATTAGGATCAAGCGACAATCGCGCTCGACGAGTAGTTCGAGGTTGCAGGTTTTGGTGACCTGGCCATCGATGAACCACCTGCCATTTATTTTGGCCGGAGTAAAAAACGGTGGCAGTCCGCACGAGGCGCGCAGTGCCTCACTGATCGGAACATGACGCCACGGGGCTTTGCCAAAGGTCACGTGTTCAAACGAATCCTGATCGGTGGCGCCGATATAGAGCTCTGGCTGGAGTTGATCAAAGGCGTCTTCGTGGCCATAAGCGGTGATGCAGTCGCGAAAATAATTCTTCAGCGCCTCGCCTTTGAAAAATCCGGTGGGCACCGATTGCATCAATTTGCGCGCCCATTTGGTCGGGTCGAGACCGGCCCATGCGACAGAGCTACTGATCAGTCTCCGACTGATCACTCCGGCCGCTACGTCAAAAAGCAGGCTACCGGTCAACGGTGCTAAAACGTCGGACTTGCCGTGCATGGCGCGAATGACCTCGGCGGTCGGCACATTGCTTGCCATCAACGTGGCGCAGATCGACCCGCTGCTGATCCCCGAGTAAACATCGACTGAGCGAATGGGACGGCCGATGATGGCCTTTTCTAGGGCATGTAGCACGCCGACCTGGTAAAGAAAGCCTTCGAGTCCGCCCCCGCTCAGCGCCATGCCGACGCGCTCGCCACGACGCACGCCTTGGGTGAGGATGCGGGCTAGCCAGCGCAGGATGTGCGCGGTGTTTGGTGGAGCGACATAGACGTCGCGCACCTGCACGCGACCGAGTTCAAAGGCGCGCTGGGTATCGTTTTGTTCTTTGGCCAAGATGGCGACGACGCGGCTCATCGGGAAGAGAAAGTCAGGCCCCCACAGCGCGGCGAATGCGACCATATCGTCACGGATCTGCCGAAGCGCCGCGCGTGCTTCGATCCCGTCCATGCGTTCGTCATAGATCAGTAGGTCGACTGGATTGCGCCGCAGGTGCGGGGTGATGGCATCAAGATTGCTGACCAGATGGATGTTTAAGATCAGTTTGTCGAGTAGAGCATGCTCGAGCAGGTAGGACTCCGCGACGTCGGAGGGACTACCTAGGATCTTGGCGCCGATCCGTGTCAGCGCGGTCTTGGTTTGCTTAATCTGCTGCGGTGAGGCCACGTACAGGAGATGATGAAGCACGCTTGACTCCGGCTATTTATGGGCGTGAAGGCGCAGCGTCGTGAGTAGGGACGGGGCGCTGATGTAGCCGTTGATCGCTTCTTTAAGGTCCAGTTCGGTGCTTGGCGGCAACAAGATCAGGGTTGGTAAACTCTGTACGCCGTAGCGTAGTTGGATCGCGTCATTGGCGGCGTTTGACTCGGTCAAGTCGAGGTGGAGCAGCACCCAGTTTGCCTGGAGTTCGGCCCGGACTTCGCGGTCGGCAAAGGTGGTGACGTCCATTTTTTTGCAGGCTTCACACCACTCGGCCCACAGGTCAATCAGGATGGGCTTATGGCGGCTCTTGGCGGCGGCGTAGGCCTCGTCTTCCGTCTGCAGCCAGGTGAGATGGTCGGCCTCGGTGTCCGTGGTCACGGTGGTTCGCCATTGCCACGCCGCAAAGATGCCCGAACCGAGCAACAAGGCAGGAATCAGGGTAGCGAATTTGTTGTTTTGCAGGGTCTGCGACAGGAGGACGACAGGACTCACTAAGGCGCCGAGGATCAGTCCAGTCAGTGTGATTTCATACCAATGGGGCTTCATCGCTTGAGCTAAGTCGTAAAAGGGAATCCTCAGGTAGTAAAAGCCTAGGGCGATCATGACGCTGCCAAACAGCAGCTTAACGCTCAGCTGCAGCAAGGGTGCGACCTTGATTTTGGTGACGTGGCCGATGGCGCCTCCTAGGAGGATATAGGGCAATGCGAAGCCGCAGCTATAGATGCCGAGCAAGGCTGTCGACTGCGCGACGCTGTTGCCGCTGCGTGCGGTATAGGCGAGCAACGCCGCAAGGATTGGGCCGGTGCATGGAGCTGCGACTAAGCCGGCACCCATGCCCATCATGACGGTGTTTAGCGGTGAGGGTTTGCCACTGCCGAGTCTGCTGCCGAGCGCTTGCAGCTGCGACAAGTCGCCAAAGCCAAGCATTCCCATCGCCAGAATAAACATCACCGCGGCAAAGCCGACATTAAACGCCTTGCTCGCAAGGAGGCTGCCAAACAGTCCCCCGCTCAGAGCCGCGACTAAACCGAGTGATGTATAGCAAATGACGATACCGCCAGCATACAAACTCGCATTGGTGTAGTGGCGCGAGCCTTGACGCGCAAGTAAGCGCAGAGTGATCGGTACCATGGGGGCGACACAGGGGGTCAGGTTCGACAGCACGCCGCCGATAAACACAATCGCCATGAGCAGCGACAGCGAGGTGCCGCCGCCGAGCTGGGCGGCGAGACGCGTCTCAAAATCAGCATCGGCTGGGGTGCCAGGCCTCAAGGTGCCGGCGGTGGCGCCCTGCTGTTCGCTTGGCGCTGCCACAGGCAGAGATGGGGCCGCGGTGGAGGCGACGGCGAACGGCACGTCGATCGGCTGACTGTAGGGAAACAGGCAGATACGGTTGGTGCAGCCGACAAAGGTCACGGTGATGGGAAACTGCGCCGAGGTCCACCGCGGTGCCCCGGTCAGAGTCACCGTGAAATCGCCGCCGGTGTAGACGTCCACTTCCTCGTTGGCGATCGGATCCATAAAGCGCTTGCTAGGTGGTGGCGTGATCTTGCTGATGATGAAGCCATTGGGGCCGGTAAAGCTCAGATTCTTCGCGTAAATCTGCCAATCAGGTCCGGTCGGCTGCATTCTCAGACTGACTTCAACGCTGCCATCTGGGGCCTCAACAGCCCGGAATGCCTGCCAGTTGATGGCGTCCTGAGGGTTGATGTCGGTCCCTTTCGCGGCGGCGTCGGCGAAGTCAGGGAGGGCGTCTGCCGCGACGCTAGTTTGGGTCGTCAGCGCGACTGCGGCAAGCAGGGCCAAGGCGAGGCGGTGAATGGATGAATGGAGCATAGGCATCAAAACTCTCCGCAAGAGCATCACTAGGTACAGGTCGGGGGACCTTCATGATGCCCTAGGCCTGGCATCAACCGCCAATGTTTGCTCAATAAATTGCAAGGTGCAAGGTACGTCCTTGACCGGTTAGGTAAGTTCCTTTATGTAAGGGGCTTCGGTTTTTGGATTAAAGCAAAGCTTAGGTGGGCTCCTCTCCATGAATTCTCAGAAATTTAAGCAATACGACCCCAAGCACGAGTTCAAAAGCAAGCTCCGCAAGGGCGATGAAGTCCTCATCCTAGCTGGCAAATCCCGTGGTGAAATCGGCAAGATCGAGACCCTCGACAAGAAGACCGGCCGCGTCTTTATCGCCGGCAAGAACCTGAACAAAAAGCACCAAAAGCCCAGCTTGAACGATCAAGAGGGCGGTATCGTCGACATTCCCATGTCGCTGCATATCAGCAAAGTCGCTTTGGTGGATGCCAAGACTAAAAAGGCAACCCGTCTTGGTTACAAGCTCGAAGGCGATAAAAAGGTCCGCTTCGCCAAGAAGTCTGGCGCCGTCGTCTAAATCGACTCGTTAGCTAGGGGATTTGACTGCGGCTATGCTGCGGGCTCGCCCTAAGGCGCCGTACACCACCACCACCACCTCTGCATCGCTGCTGCGACTGTACAGGTGGTGGTGGTGCTTTTACCGGTGTGAGACCGCCGATTGCGACGGATTGAGGTCGCGCGCCGGGGAGTTCAGCGTTGCGAGAAAGCGGACGATTGCCGCCATTTCCTCGTCGGTGAGGTCGAGTCGATGCAGTTGTGGATCGCGTTCGCCGATGGCTGGTCGGCCTTCGAGATCGTTGAAATAAGTCACGACCTCCGCCACCGAAGTGAACCGGCCATCGTGCATGAAAGAGCTACGTTTTGCGTCGTTGCGCAGGGTTGGCGTGCGGAATGCGCCAAGGTCCTCGCGCCCCTCTTTGCCGGCCGACACGGCCCGCAGCGACTGACACGCGGTGGTGCTCGCGTCGGCCGATTGTGCCAGGTAGATGCCTTTGCAGTTGAACGGATCGCCTAGGGCGATCTGGAGGCCGGCGGCCCTCCCTGCGGCGATGTCGGTGCCTCGTTGCGGCAGGCCGATATTGTGGAACAAGCCGTCGCTAAATCGCGGACCGCTGTGGCAGGTTTGGCATTGTCCTGGTCCGTGAAACAGCTTTAGCCCCGCCAGCTCGGTGGCGCCGAAATCCTGGTCGAGCGACTCCTGGGCACTGCGTCCTTGCAGCAGCCGTGCGGCAAAGCGGTCATAGGGTGAGTCATCGCTGACCTGATCCAAGAGAAATGCGGCAAGGGCCTGGCCAACCTTGGCGAAGACCTGGTTTGCACTCACCTGCTGCTCTGGGCTTAAGCTCGCGAAGGCCGCACTCCACTGCGGCGGCACCGGGGCCATGCTGAAGGCGCGCCGGGACAGCTCGATGGCAGGCGTGGCGTGCTGCTGATTGGCCTGTGTCAAGATACCGTCGAGAAGCGGAAACGAACCGAGCGTCGCCAGGCCAAGTGCAGCGACTTCGATCGGCAGTTTAGCTTGGCTGGGCTCCGGTCGGCCGGCTTCTGGAATGCCCGCCAAATTCGCCGGCCACGCACCGAAAGCCTCTTCGTAGGACTCTCTAAAGCGCTGCTTGACCAAGGCCAGGACCGCTAGGCGCGAACCGTTCATGCCCTGTGGATCTTCGAGCGCCTCCAGACAGGCGGCCGCCAGGCTATCACTGCGTCCGTCGCGGCCAAACCAACCGTCGGCATTGAGATGCGCTAGGTCGGGCGCGTTCGCGGTGGTTTGCCCCACTTGAGGCTGGGCTGCGGCCGTTGATGCTGCGGGCAATCCCTGGTCCTGGGGACTGCCGACACTGCCGAAGGTATGGCAGCTACCGCAGGTACGGTCGGTGTGGGGGCTTAGGCCGCTACTGCGAAAGATCGCGCGGCCCAGTGCAGCCAGAGCTGGTTGGCGCTGACGAACGGTTGGCGGCAAACGGCTGCGTCCGACGACCTGGCGTAGGTCCTCGTCGCTGATCGCCACCTCGCGCAGTCTTGGGGCTGGCCGTGGCAGGAGCAAGACGATGCCGACCACCACCGCCACGCCAAGGAGGATCATAATCACTGGTCTGCCGCCTTTGGGCTGCTCCGATGCGGGTCCGGACAGCGACCGCGATAGGATCGACGGAAGGCTAATTTTCTTATTGAATTTCAGCATGGTAGGCCTATGTGTAAGGGCATTAGCCGCAACGCCTCGGGAGGTCTTGGGTTGCCGCTTGATGCCACCCGGGCTATAGGACTACTCCTGCTCAAACTTAGATGCTCCCGCGCAGCGAGATTGATCGATGAAGACAGACGGACCAGGCGGTA
>Ga0315288_10005142_pt1 | contig 16636 bp, 19 predicted proteins | sample YL17G11_20_MG_FD_203454 | JGI IMG/M metagenome (GOLD analysis project Ga0315288, IMG submission 203454) | Sediment microbial communities from Yellowstone Lake, YNP, Wyoming, USA - YL17G11_20 | ecosystem: Environmental > Aquatic > Freshwater > Lake > Sediment | place: USA: Wyoming | collected...
AGTGAAAATTAACCAAAACCCCAGTCTAAAAATGACTTACGAAGAAAAATACTCACCCTCCAACCCGAAAAACAAACCCAATTCAAACCCAAAAAAGAGTCAATCAGACCCAATAAAGACCCAATTCAAACCCAACCAAAGCCGAAACGCAGCGAATGTCTCTACGGAAAAGTTATTTAAAATTCTCAAACCGCAATCCCTGGCCCTATAAAAAATTCGCCTGCCCGCCTATTGGCGAGCCGAAGGCCTCGCGGCCTTCGAGCCGAGGGGGCTCGTCCACCGAAGGCCCTCGGCTTCGCCGAGAGGCGAGCGAGACCTTGCTTCGCGGGCTAAAGTCGGACCCGCCAAAAGGCGAGCCGCAGGCCTCGCAGCCTTCGAGCCGAGGGGTCTCGCTAAAGGGGGACAAATCTGAATCGCACCCGGGGCAGAAGATTTTGAAAGATTGCACTTGACGTGCGGAGCAAAAATGGTTTTATTTCATAAAATGCCAGTTGAAGATGTGTTTCGGCCTACGTTAATGGCCGGGGATTTGGCAGGACGGTTAAAAAGGAATTTATAAGTCGAACTTCTGGAAAGGACTTAGTATGAAGGCCACCAAGCTATCGGTAATAATTGCTTTCTTCGCTTCAATGCTCATAACGAACGGCTGCGTCTCGAAAATGCAGTACGATGACCTCAAGCTACAGAATGATTCACAACGCAGACGCATAGCGCAGCTTGAAAGCGACCTGCAGGCAAATACGCTGGAGTTAGACAAGCTCAAACGAGCATTAGACGCGACCGGCGGACGAGGCGGTATAGAAATGACTGCGCTTCAGCAGAAGATAGCGGCATTAGAGGAAGAGCTTGCGAAGAAGAAGGCGCTGATTGCGGCAATGCAGCAGCAATTGCTTGGCGGCGGGCCGCTGCCTGCGGAATTGAGCAGTATGTTAGAGGACTGGGCTAAGGGCAGTGAGCTGGTTACATTCGATGCGAACCGCGGGATAGTGAAGTTCAAGAGCGATTTGCTGTTCGAGAAGGGAAGCGACGTGGTCACACCGACTGCGGCGGAATCGGTGAAATCGCTATGCAAGATACTGAATACCGAGCAGGGCAAGGAGTTTGACATAATCATTGCCGGCCATACGGACGACTTGCGCATCAGCAGGCCTGAGACGCGGGAAAAACATCCGACGAACTGGCATCTGTCGGCACACAGGGCGATATCGGTGCTTGACGTTATGACGGGTAGCGCGATTGTGTCTGAACGTGTAAGTATTCGCGGCTTTGGGGAATTTCGGCCGATAGCGCCGAACCAGGCCAACAAGCAGGGTAATCCAATAAACAGACGGGTTGAGATTTACATTGTACCCAAGGGTGTGTAGCAGGAACGCAGTCATAGCGGCTATCCCGGAAAGATAGAAAAACGAAGCAGAGAAATGGCGGAACGGACTCTGATAATAATCAAGCCGGACGGTGTTCAGCGACACCTGATTGGCGAGATAGTCGGGCGATTTGAGAAAAAGGGATTCAAGATAGTCGGGGCCAAGTTCCTCAAGCCAAGCTATGAAATGGCTACTCGGCTTTATGCAGTTCACAAAGGCAAACCCTTTTATGAAGGTCTGGTCAAGTACCTATCGTCTGCGCCGGTGCTGGTGATGGTCTGGGAAGCGGATGGCGTGATAGCGATGGCACGAAAAATGCTTGGCGCGACGTTCGGGTACGATGCTCAGCCGGGGACGATTCGCGGGGATTTTAGCTGCTCACGCGGATACAATCTTGTCCACGGCTCGGATAGTCCCGAATCAGCGGTTTATGAAATACCTGTGTTCTTCAAGACGGAGGAGATTGTCGATTACGAATTGACCGACGCCTGCTGGCTCTACGGCAAGAACGATTAGAAGACGGTCTTCATACAAATCTCCCAAGATTCCTGATACAGATTTTTTTAATGAGCCAGACGACCAGTTTGGGCGTATGAGGAAAGAAGTTGTCAAAGGGCTGGATGTCGGCGATATCGGGTCGCTCATCTTTGTCATACTTGACACCGGGGCAGCCGGAATCGCAATAAAGTCGGCCGTCTATATTGTACCAGGGGTATTCCCGACACCCTTTAGGCCTATGGGGATAAATCGAGCATAACCCGTTTTTGAGAAGCGTGCAGGCGCCGCTGTCGGATTTGACAAACATTGCATTTTTGTCTCTCATAAGTGATGAGGGACCTATGAACTCCGCTTCCTGCGGCGTGACTACAGGGGTACCAATGACCCTGCAGCATCTTGCACAGCGGTCTTTCAGGCACACCAGGCGGGTGGATTTGGTCTGGGGGATGAAGTGATAAAATCCCTCTCTTCTGGCCTTGATGACACTTTTAATGAGAATCCAGTTTACGTTTTCAGCCAGAGTTCTGCGAATTTTGTCGCAGACGACGCCGAGACCAAGAATAAAAACAGATAAAACCAAGCTGATGACAGGCGAGAGGAACACCAAATCCGTATTGCGTGTGAGGCGACCGTAAATTGCTGCCGCCCAGCCCGCCACAAAGCCCGATGAGACCGCAACCGTTGCCGCAATCGAGAGATTTTTTAGTCGGGGCCTATCCCAAAGCAAAGCCAGGAGTACAAGAGGGCAAAGACCCAGTTGAGCACCGTAAATTGCGAAGACGAGGTCGGCAATTGAGAAGCCGATGCTTGACAGCAACTGCACCAGAATGGTTGATACCAAGGCCGTAAAAACAAGAATGGCCCTGGAAATGCCCAGCTCCCTTTTGGACTCAAGGTGCTGCTGAAGGGCGCCCTTTCCTGGTCGCAGGAATACGTCGGCATAGAGTGTATGTGAGACGGCAATCAGTTGAGTAGAGGCCGTTGAGAGCATAGCGCCGTAGAGACCGAGAACAGTGATGAACAAGACGGCTGACGAAAAGAAACCGCCTGTAGAACCGATTGTTTTAAGCAGGGACACAAGCGAATTTGTACCCGGTGAAAGAGGAACAATCATAAAAACAAAGCACGCAAGGAGCGCCAGAACGGCCCAGGTCACGGCCGCACTAAAAGCACTGCGGCCCAGGCCGGCGGTTACCGTTCGGTGTTTCTGTGCACCGGCTATGCGCTGCCAGATGCTCATATCCGAAATGAAGGTGGGGACATTGATGACAAAGATACCGACGAGGAAGGACAGGACTTCTTTTGAGTAAGAAAAGTCCAGAATTCCGGGAGGCATTTTAGCAAGGTTTTCATTCCAGCCGCCGTGGGTAAGGACATAGTAGATGTAGAATATTGGCAGGCAGGCGAGGAGCATCCATATAGAAATCATCTGGACTCTATCGGTGATAATCACGGCGCGGAAGCCCCCTACCGCCGTGTAAAAGAAAGATACTATACACAGAGCGGCAACGACAATCGGTGCAGAGATATAGGGAATCAGACCTGCGAAAAACCTTGAGCCGACCATCAGTTCAACAGCGAACGCTCCCAGAAAACCCAAGCTGGTACAGACAGCTCCGACGTGCAACAAGACCTGCGAATTGAATTCCCTGCCAAGAAACTCGTGCAGAGTCGGGCGATGGTCATAAGCGGAGATGCGTATCCAGATTCGGTCAGCAAACAGACGAACAACAAAGAGTCCCGCCGCCGTTGTTATCACGGTCCACAACAGCCACAGACCCAGATACTGAGCCAACTCAAAGAAGGCCATTATAACGGTAGCGAGCGAAATGGTGGTGGCAACTGTACTGGTGCTGAACTCGGCGGGGTTTTTAACCTTTGCCTGCCTGTCGGCGGTCAGAGGCAACAAGTCGGCGACACCCTTTGTCTTTCTGCCGACAGCCAGACCAATGGCGACATAAACAATCAATGCCAGCAGAAGCGCGGTTATGACGATGAAACCCATACTCATCGCGGTCTATGGCGAACCTTCAATTCGATACTGATTCTTTTTTTCAGCCCGGCAGGGACAAGCGGGTATGCACCTTTGGCGACCTGGGCAAGAACTCGCAGCTCGGAACCGGGATACAGCTCGACAGACCAGCCAAGCTCAGACAGCGAGCTGAAGACGGCCACCTCTTCGAGAATGTATTTGCAGGAGAGTCGCAGCGCCTGTTCTACACCGACGGCGGGACTCGGATTGCGTTTTCTCAGCCGCTTGACGAAGGACAAGGCATCATATTCTATCGACGCCCTGAAGTCCTCGTCGGACTCGAAAAGCTCATCCAAGACGGCCTTAGACCTGCTGAACTGTTCGGAGTGCAGGTGCTCTTTCCATCTTGTGAGGAGGACGTTTCGGGCTGCAAGCCCTTCGAAAAGCCCGCTTGTCCGGGACAGAAACAAGTCGCCCAGGCCGAGTGCAAGCTCACCTGCCCGGTTTTCGTCACAGCCGTTGACGATTCGTTCATTGAAACGGCATAAGTAATCGCCGACTATGACCAGACAGTGCTCAAATTTTTCCGAGGCCCACAGCAACATTGCGCGGAGTGAATCACCCTCGAAGAGGGGATTTTCCAAGCTTATGCCGAGGTAGCACTTTTTTCGTGAAAAGAGCTCCTGCTGCGAAATTTTAGGCAGTATTCGTGCTATGCCGACCTTAGGCAAGGGGATTTCTTCAGAGCGCCAGTCCGATGTCACTGCACAATTTCCTTATTTTGGAGAGTTTTTCGGATGTTTCATCGTAACCCAGGCTTGTGCCGAACAGGCCTGGGCCGGTGGAGTCAGGGGTGGCGTTGTCAATGAACGGGACTACGTAGCCGTTTACCATAATATAAGCCCAGAGATTGTTCATAGGGACAGCGCCGTGCAGCAGAATCTCATCAATGTCGGCTGCCTTGTCCCGGGCGAACCGAATTATGAGTTTTTCGTTCACGACACTATCAAAGGTCTGCAAATGACGTTCGTACTTTATACGTTCGGCCTCGAATTTTTTTCTGAGGTTGTCGGCGATTTTATCGTGAACCCGTTTAGCCAGGCGTGGGGAGCCGTCACGATAGATTATCACGACTTTCCGGAAATCCTCTTCCCAAAAGTAACCATAGTCAAACGTGCTGACATCTACGATTATTTCCGGCTTTCGGACGATACCGATTATATGCGAGAACCTGTTTCGATGAAGTATTTCCCACCTGGCCAGTTCTTCGGCGGTGACACGCGGGGCAACGTTCTTGAGATTATCAATGAGCTGCAGAACGGCGTCGAGATAGAAAGGCGCTACACCCTGGAGAATATTTCCTATTTTGCCGTACAGTCGTCCGGACAGAGGATGATCGTAAGTTGGGCTCATAAAGTTATCTATGTCGTCGGCGCTTAGGGTCACCGGCTCGGTCGTCAAGAAACTGCACAACTGGTCTTTAAGGCCGCCGGTGACAATCGCGTCTGCAACATCGGCAGAGTTGCCGGTTTCAATGACTTTCCAAAGGGAATTAAGCTTGTTGAGCACTTTGGCTAGCGCGGGATTGGCCTCTATCAACAACGCGGTGGTCGTTCTCATATCCATCAGCGACTGCCTTGCACCGTCGAGTATCTGAATCGATACCAGCAACTGGCACAAGGGAATAAACTGGACGGCAGGAAAGGTTTGCACCACTCTTATTGCCCGAGACGGCTGAAGTATTGCAGAGCCGGCTTCGACCATTCGGTAGTGTGAGCCGGCCAGGCCAAGCTTTGAGGCCGCCTGCGAGGAAGAAATCCCGCCCATCTTGTCCCGCATACCGGAGAGCACTAAGCCGAGTGCTTGCGCGAGGGGATTTTTGATTCTCTCAGCCATTTTCTTTTTCCAATTTTCTCTATGTACCAACTCAAACGGGGCGGTTTTACCGCTTGAAACCAAACAAATTTTACAGAGTTATGTAAAAAAGAGCAAGCTAAAATGTCAAAATCTTTAGGCATTGGCGAAATATTGTTTAGCGTAAGTACAGTATTAAAAAGGGATTACGATTCTTTTTGGCGTATAGCAAAAATAATTGAACAAAAATGCAAAAAACACTTGACAAATATGAACCACCCCATTAGTATAAAAGTAGAATGAATGGATAAGGCAAATGAGATTATAATACGGCATAAAAGCAAAGGAGGTGTAATATGTGGACGACCGAAATAACAAAAAGAGGCAGAGTTGTAATTGCGGCGTCGGTTTTACTGATTGCACCTTTGGTCGGGACGGTATGGTCCAAGGGAGGACGAGGAGGAGGCGGCCAGGCGGCAAGTCCGCCGGCGGCACAACGGGTAACAAGCCCCCCTGCCCAGACAAGAATCTCGGCGCCTTCAGTTTCAGCCAGACCAGGTATGGCAGACGTTTCGAGGGGCAGCGCGTTTCGACCCCAGCCATCAATCAGTGCACCACGGCAACCAACGCCGAGAATGCAGTCGTATGAAAACACAATGCCAAGGGTACAGCAGCCCAGTATGTCAAGGCCGCAATCCCAGCCAAGCAGACCGCAGGGTAGTTTACAACCTTCAAGCCCGGGCGGACAGTTTGGGTACAATCAGACCCCATCCCGGACAGGCCAAAGTCGTTCTGTATTTCGTATTCCTGCGACCGTAGGTAGTGTGGAGGTCAAAAGGCCGGGAGACATAACTTCGAACAGTCCGCCGCAGGTGGTGACTAGAGGCAGTGGGATTACCTCCGGCTCAAGGTCGCAACCCATCTCGCCGGTAGTTTCTTCCAAAACCACATCGCCCAACTCAAGCATATCAATCCTACAACCATCGCCAAAGCAAGGACGCGAGGGCAGAGCAATCGTTGACCCTGATAAAACATCCCGCATTGGAGGCCCGCTTGATAAATTGGCAATAACCAGGCCGGTGACAAGGCAACAACCGGTTACAAAACAGGATAGACCGGCCGATACGGAGAAAAAACCCAGTGTTCAGGAGCCAAAAGTTCGTCCCTTGATACCTGCCGATACGAGAGACAAGCCCGGTCAGGAAAGCAAGCCGAAATCAGACGGCCCAACTCCGCAAACAGATGCAAGTCGAGCGACATTAAAGCAGCCCGGCAGAATGATAAAGGATTTGAAAGATGTGAGGACTCCCGTCCAAAAGGACAATCGCACCAAGACGGAGATAGAAGAGAGAACAGGGGACAGCCGGACATTGAAAGAACCCGATAACATCGCCAAGACACGGCTCATGCCGACGCCCAAGGTCGGTAGGGACACTACCGTTGACAAGAAAGAAATCACCAGAAACAACCGAAGCTCTGTTCCTGTCGAGCAAACGGACCGAGGCACGAAGCGGTTCAGACCTCCGGCTACTAATAAGGTAATATATGAAGACCATAGTGGTGCGTTCGACCACAGGCATCACTACGAGCATACTTACCGAGACCGGCACAATCGTTTTTGTCACCGCATCATTTGGCCCAGGTACTCGTTCCCTGTATGGTATGACTGGGGACCGTACTGGAACGTCCATTATGTGTATCCTTATTATTGTAACAGATACGTATTTGTGAGCTTAGGCGGCTGGTGGCCGGAGTACTCCTACGTTCGCTATTACTGGTATCCGTCCCACTCGTTCTGGTGGTACGGCTATGAGCCGGTCGCCCAGGAAGTTCAGAGTGACACATACAACTATTACACATACAACTATTACGGCCAGCAGGATACAGGCGCCGGATACAGCGACACGGGCAGCAGTGGTGTTGTGGACCACACGACATCTGCGGACATGCGTGAGAAGCTTGCGAAGCAGCAAGCAGCAGGGCCGGCTGCTGAGACGCTGGCAGATACCCTGTTCGATGAAGGCGTGAAGGCGTTTGAGAAATGCTCATACGAGGAGGCAGGCGAGAAATTCGCCAAGGCAATGGAGCTTGCGCCGGAGGATATGATACTGCCGTTTGCTTATGGACAGGCATTGTTCGCTGAGGGAAGGTACAACGAGGCAGCCGATATGCTGCGCATAGCTCTGGCAAAGGTATCGCCGGACAAGCAGGGTGTTTTCTATCCGCGAGGATTGTATGTTGATGAGAATTTATTAATAGAGCAAATCGACAGATTGGCGCAGGAGGCCGCAAAAAGCCCATCGGACACTAATCTACAGTTATTGTTAGGTTATCATTGGCTGGGTATTGGAGAAGCCGAAAAATGTATCGAGCCGCTGACGACAGCCAAGCAGGACAACAGGAACCTTGCCGCGGCAACGGTGCTGCTCGACCTGGCTGAGAAAATCAAATCAGGCGCGAGTCAGTAATCTGGAGGAGTGCAAAGCGATGGAAGCGAGGGCGTTGACAAGATTGATTGTGACCATCGCGCTGACAGCGGGCGGTTTATCGGTCGCGCAGGCGGGCAACTGGCAGGAGTTCCGCGTGTATCCAACTTCACAGAGCCAGCAGAATCCGGACATCTGGGGCAATATTGTTGTCTGGCAGCAATATATTTCCGGCGACTGGGACATATACGGCGCGGACATTACGAACCGCCAAAGCCCATCGGTTTTTTCGATTGCGGCATTTGCAGACGACCAGACGGAGCCGGCTGTTTATGGTGACATAGTTGTCTGGCAGGATTATGTCTCGCCCGACTGGGGCATTTACGGAGTTGATTTGCAGAATCCGACAGATATTTTCACAGTTGCGGATTATGACTACGACCAGATAAGGCCGGCGATTTATGAGAACATCGTGGTATGGCAAGACAACTATTACGGCGACTGGGATATTTATGCAGCAGATATAACTGTGCACAACAATCCAATCGAAGTTTTAGTTACGCCATTTGAGGGTCATCAGCAGCTCCCGAATATCTATCAGGATACCGTCGTCTGGCAGGACGGGAACGCGGGTGAGTTCGATATTTATACGACGAACATAGCCGACTTCGACAATCTCGTGCACCATCTTGTTGTGGGTTTTGACGCCAATCAGCAGACGCCCGCAATCAGTGGAACAACGGTTGTGTGGAGCGATGATTTCTGGGGAGATGACGACATATTTGCAGCCGACATAACCGAGCCGGCCAGGCCGATTGACTTTGCGGTCACAATGCAAAGCTCGGATGAAAGCAACCCGGACATAGATGGTTACATCATCGTCTGGCAGGACGACCGGTACGGCGACTGGGACATTTTCGGGTACAACCTCACGACGGGAAGGGAATTTTTAATCACAGATGAGCCGCATAACCAGATTAATCCGGCTATAAACGGTAACCTGGTGGTATGGCAGGACGACCGGACGGGAACGTGGAACATATACGCGGTCGAGCTAAGCGGCCCGGAGTTTGCTCAATGCACATCGCGGCCTGAAGGCGACCTGAACGGCGACTGTCAGGTTGATATGCGGGATTTTGCGATTATGGCGTCACACTGGCTTGACTGCAATCTCGACCCGCAAGGGAACTGCGGGCAATAGACGGGATTTGCCGGCTGGTACGGTTACTCGGAATGGAAATATGAAGAACAAATCATCGAAAATGGTTTTTAACCGGAGAATAAAAACGCCGGGGGAAACGAATACACTGTAAATCCGCAAATACACCCGGGCAGCAAAGCCACGGAGGGTCTCCTCCCCTTCCGCCGGGTGAAACAAGGTCTTGGCGAACGGTGTCGCCAAGACCTTTCATATTCGAACAAGGATAGAGACGTTATAGAGAGAGGATTTTTTCGACAAGAGCAAAAGCGGCGCGCGGCCGGCCAAGGCGCCGGGCGTTATTCTGCATAACAGCCAAACGCTTAGGATTTTCAAGCAATTTATCAATCTTGTAGGCGAGAACGGGCAAGCTGTTGCAGCGAATGGCGGCGCCTTCTTCGAGTAAATGGTCGGCATTTCGTTCTTCTTGGCCTCGAATCGGATTGACTATGACAAAACCCAGTCCCTTGGCGAGCGCTTCGGAGGTAGTTAGTCCCCCGGGTTTACCGAGGACGAGGTCCGCAGCCGACATATATTCATCCATTTCGGTTGTATATCCGATGGGTACAACGCGAACGGGACAACCACGAGGCAGCTGCCTGCTGAAGTCGAGGAGGCGAATTTTGAGGTTTTCATTTTTGCCGCAAACGGCAACCACCTGCAATTTCGTTCGGACTTTTACAAGCGATTGCAACAGTAGTTCGACAGGTCCTACGCCGAAGCCCCCTGCCGAGAGAAGGAGCGTTGGGCGTGAGGTGTCGAGATTGTGCTTTCGGCGCATTGAAAGTTTGTCTTTTTGCTCAGCGAATATGGGGTCGATGGGAATTCCAGAGACGGTAATTTTATCAGAGGGGATGCCAAGCTGCTCCAGATGTACCCTTGTTTCATCGAGGGCGACAAAATAGTGCTCGTAATGATGACACAGCCACATTGCGTGAACATCAAAGTCGGTAATGACGATGGTCTGGCGTGTGCTGAGGCGGTTTTTGGCTTTGAGCCAGGAGATGATTTCTGCCGGCAGAAAATGGGTGCAAACCGTGATTTCGGGGTCATAATCGCGGAGCATTTTGACAAAGCGCCTGGTGTTGAGCTTGTCAAAGACGAGGCGTCGGCGTTCGTTCTGCCAGGGTTTGTCCAGGCGGTCGTACAGCCAGCCGAGGACTTCGGGGGCCTTATCAACCAACTCAATGTATGCGTTGGAATAAAGCCGCTGGAACAGCTTATTGGTATATTGCAGGGTGTCGATATTACGGATTTCGCGGGCGGCATTGAGGCGGATGAATGCCCTCTCGACGGCCTGGGCGGCCCTAACGTGCCCTGCTCCGACAGATGCAGATAAAACCAAAACCCTTTGGAACATAACGAATCCTGCGTCCATTTTCATATACCGGAAGGTTTTGCATACGACTGAAGGGCAAATACTAATCAATCAGCATACTGACTGCAAGTCCAAAGGTCGCTTTAATGCTGCAATGGCCTGGCATATTCTTTGGTCAGAACAGCAGCGATTTTCGAGAGTATTTCTGCAGGGTCGACAGATTTGGAGATAAAGCCGTTAGCCCCTAACGGTATTGCCTTTTGCTCAAATTGCTCGGGTTGAAGCGCCGAGAAGAACAGAACGGGAATTGACTTCGTATCCTCAACCGCCCTGAGCTCCTGGAAGACGGCATAGCCGTCTTTGCCGGGCATTCTCACATCAAGAATGATGAGGTCGGGTTTTTCCTCGTGTGCCACCCTTATGGCCTCTTCGCCATCTTGAGCTGTGACTACGTCGTAGCCGCCCGCTTTCAATCTAAGCCCAAGGATTTTGGTAACGTCCGGCTCATCATCAGCAATTAATATCTTCCTGGCCATTTTCGAGCATCTCGATTAGTTCGGCTAAAATACGACAATGAAACACCCTTTAATGAGCGATGGGTATGATTCCACGGGTTGCCCTGCCTCGCAGTTATGACACTCTGCATTACAGGCAATTATGTTATACTGTCCCACAGAGATTAAACCGTCGCGGCCTAAAATGTCCCCCAGAAGAACGCCCTTCGAAAGCTGCGCATTGCGGAAATATACAAACTTTGGGACTCCTGTTTTCAGTTTTACCTTAAAAGCGTTTGCCACTTCCGTTATATAAGTCAAAACCAAAATACTAACCGCCTCTTTGAAGATGGAAAGTTTCATCTTGCCGTCTATGCTTTCCTCATTTCTTTTCTTGAGGTATCGTTTCAATAACAGCTCAGTCAAGACCTTGTTGCCGGAAAGCGGGAACACTGCCACAACGACACCTTTGAGACCGCCCCCATCAATAACCGGTGCATCGGCGGGACTTGCAAAGGGTACATAAGTGCCAAAGCACTTTTCTTCCACATCAACAGATACCGTATTCTGCTCAAATGTCCGAACACCGCCGAATTCAACCTTAACCTCTTCACCAGTAAGCTTTTGCAAGGTGCTAGTCATTTGGCGAGCAATATCCGGACCAATTCTCTTTAAGAAATCGGTTCTGTTTTCCAATTCAGTATTTAAGATTTCCATATTCTGCTATGGCCCCATCTGCATAAAACGGCAGTTATTTTCAAATTCTGCCTGCAACTGCTTGTTTTACTGTTTCTTCTTCGCCAAACCTTACCTGGATTTCTCTGGCAGAGCCGCTCATCAGGTTTTCTGCCCTCGAATGTCGTTGTCGGGTGTCAGGAATACACCTTTCACACCCTTCTTTTCTTTTTCCCAAGCGATTTTCTCACCTAACTGCCACTAAGTCCAAACCCAAGAGGACCTTTTCCTTATTGCTTAAATCTCCGATAATCCTATCTATTGGAGGAGGTAAAATCTTAATTAAAGTCGGTGTAGCCAGAATTTTATCATCCTCTTGCCAAAGTGTTACGCTAATTTTCAGCCCATCGGAACTTATGATAAAAACAAGTAAAAAAACAATCCCACTACTTTGCCGGCTTCTTGTACCTTTTACTTTGTTACCCCCATTTTGCGCCTTGCCTTTTTATTTTATCGGCTGATAATCAAGCAAGCTAAAGTTTCGATGCAAGAAAGTGGATAACCGGATATATTTTTTTTGCATTACCCTATGAACCTCACTAAAATACAAAAGATCAACATATTTGCCCCCTAATTGAGTAATCGTGCTGTTTCTTTTTACTTTACCTCATGTTGCAAGCTTGAAGCTGGTATGTTAATCCACTCAAGTCCGATAATATGCAGGTATGGGGATTTGACTGGAATATCTTTATGCGACACTTGACCACGTTATGAAGCCGTAAATGTATATTGTGGTTATTTGGCAGCTTTTTTACCCTCGATTGGACGTGACCAATAGGAAAAAGACCACCTGGTGAAAACCTCAGAGAATTGATTTTATTCAACACAAGAAAAATGACGAAGAATGCCATTAAACAAGGCAATTGATTAGAACCTCTAAGTTATTATCGTGAATATTTGCTTAAACTTAAGAGGTTGATGAATTGTTTTTTTGAAATTGGGGGGAGTACATAGGGGTAATAGACGTAGTTTATACAATAGTGTCCGAAACCATCCCCTTCTGCTATTGGGAGCATAGCAGGTCAAAAGGAAGCTAAAATGGAAAAGACAAGAATACTGGTAGTGGACGATGAGCCAGATCAGTTGAGGATTCTCGAAAAAATGCTCGCGTCACGCGGTCATACAATCATCACAGCCACCTGCGGCAGCGATGCCATAATCCTTGCGAGGACAAAGCACCCTGACCTCATTATCCTTGACATCGCACTGCCGGACATTCTCGGCGGACAGGTCGCCGCCACGCTAAAGCAGTACCCCCAGACAAGTGGGATACCCATCATATTTCTCAGTGCGCTGTTTTCAAAGGCAGATGAATCAAAAAAGGGTCACACTATAGGCGGCAATACGATATTCGCCAAGCCCTGTGACCTGAACGAACTTCAGACCACCATCGAGCAGCTTGTTCGTCAGCACCAAGTTGGCTGGGACGACAAATCCAAAGGGCGCAAAGACAGAAAAAAGATTCTGATCGTCGACGACGACAAAGATTTCGTGCATATTCTACAATTGCGGCTCGCTGACAGTGGTTACGATGTCATCTTCGCAATGGACGGCGTTTCTGCGATTGGCGTGGCACAGCGGGAGAACCCTGACGTCATCCTTGTGGATATCGGGCTTCCAGCGGGGGACGGCTTTGGTGTGATAGAGCGACTGGCAGCAATCGAGAAGTTTGTATCAACGCCCATCATCGTGATCACCGGCAAGGACCCCTCGATGGTGCACCAGCGTGCAACACAGGCAGGCGTCAAGGCCGTTCTGCTAAAGCCCATCGACGAAGAGGAGCTGCTAACCACCATCCTGAACGCCTTGGAGAAATGAATTATGAGAGGACACCGGAGATAATGTCTGTGCGAATAGACAAAAGAGAAGACAATAAGAAGAAGATACTGGTCGTCGAAGATGAACCGGACATGATTATGGTCATCACACACTTCCTCCAGCACGCGGGCTACGAGGTTCTAACCGCCGCAGATGGAGAAGAAGGGCTTGAGAAGACAACGAGCGAGAAACCCGACCTCATCCTATCCGATACAAAGATGCCGGTTATGAACGGCTGGGAAATGCTCGAGAAACTGAGGGAGCAGCCAATGTCAAAACATATACCGGTAATAATGGTGACTGGACATTGCGAAGAATTAGATATCGCTGCCGCTGCTGCTCATAACATTGCAGATTACATTGTAAAGCCGTTCGACCCGTCAGTTTTGCTTGAAAAGATTAGCGATGTCTTCGCTTCAAACCACATGCAAAAAACCAAAGCAGAGGACGCCTAATTGACTGAAAACAGGGCTGGGGAAGCTGTTAGATGAAGGATTCACAACAAAATGTAAGGCCGAAGATACTTCTTGTAGATGATGAGGCCGATTTTTGCGCCATAACAGCACTTGGGTTAAAGAAACTTGGGTATGACGTTGTTACTGCTTTGAGCGCCTGCGACGCTTTAGACATAATGCGAACGAACAGACCAGACCTGGTTTTGATGGACATCTCGCTCGAGGGACAGTTCGATGGCATCCAAGCTGCTGAGCAGATACGCTCGGACTTCGATACCGCTGTCATTTACCTGACTTGCCACGCAGATGATTTCATTGTGAGACATGCCAAAATCGCAGAGCCATTTGGCTATATCGTAAAGCCAGTGGAATTGGGGGAACTAAAGGCCACTATTGATGTGGTGCTTTACAAGGCGAAAACTGAAAGCGAGATGAGAAACCTGAACAGGAGGTTGGAAGAGGCCAACCAGAAGTTGCACGATTTCGCACACGTTGTTTCGCACGACTTGAAGGCCCCGTTACGTGGAGTCAGACGCCTCACAGAGTGGATAGCCAGGGATTGCGGCGGCAGAGTCACGCCGGATGAGAGTAAGCACATCCAACAGATTACAGAGAGAGTGGACCGAATGTATTCCTTGATAGACAGGATACTCGAATATTCAAGTGTCGAAGACAAAGACGAAGATAAGAGCATGGTCGATTTAGGCAAACTGGTCAATAGTGTCATAGAAATGATCGACTGTCCAGAGAACGTTACTATTACCATTGAAAATCAGTTGCCTGTTTGTGAATGCAACGAAACTCGCATAGCTCAGGTATTCCAGAATCTTTTGGGCAATGCCGTCAAATACATAGACAAACCCGAGGGCAGAATAAGAGTAGGTTGTATCAAAGAAGAGTTTTTCTGGAAGTTTAGTGTTAATGATAACGGCCCAGGGATTGAAAAGAAGCACTTTGATAAGGTCTTTGAGTTGTTTAAGACATTAGTGCCGCCGGATAAAGGCGGGGGGACGGGAATTGGCCTTGCGACGGTGAAGAAGATTGTCGAGATGTATGGCGGCAGCATCTGGCTCGAGTCGGAACTGGGCAAGGGCAGTACGTTCTACTTCACCTTGCCTAAGCGTGAGGCAACGAGTGAAAACGAAAAAAGCGCAGCTACGGCTCCTGTGAGAAAACAAGCATCTGTCGGCCTTTAAGGGAGCTGCGATTATGAAAGCGGCAACAGACATCGGCAAACCGGAGTATGTTTGGAATAAGGGGGTATAAGCATGAACCGAAAAAAAGTACTTGTTGTGGACGACGATAAGGACTTTGTACACATAACCAGCGTATATCTCAAGGCATACGGTTATGACGTGGTAGCAGCGACGGACGCCGTCGAGGCCGTTACGTTTGCTCAGACCACGCACCCTGACATTATTATCCTCGATATCGGTCTGCCCATGGGAGACGGTCTTACCGTGTTGAATCGACTCGCAAGCTCAGCCCGTACCACCCTTATACCGGTAATCATAGTTACCGGCAAAGACCCATCGCTAAAGAAGTCCTGCCTTGCAGCCGGAGCCGTGGAGTTCTTCGTAAAGCCATTCAATCCTGATGTCCTTATGGCTTATATTGATGGAGTGTTTCACCAGACGGTCCGGTCAGACAAAAAGTGACGGGGATTGGCTTTGCGACGATGAAGAAGATTGTCGAAATGTATGGGCAGCGTCTGGCTCGAGTCGGAACTGGGCAAGGGCAGTACGTTCTACTTCACCTTGCCAAAAAGTGAGGCAACGAGTGAAAACGAAAAAAGCGCAGCTACGACTACTGCGAGAAAATAAGCATCTATCTTTAAGGGAACCGCGATATGAAAGCGGCAACAGACAAAGGAGCACAGACGTCACTGGATAAGCGTTTACTGAAGGTCTTGCTGGTCGAAGATGAGGCAACAGACAGGAAATCTTTGGAGCGGATTCTAAGGACTTGCTCATCGCTCGTTGAATTTGTTGTTGAGTCAGCAGTAAGTTTGTCAGAAGCCATTAGAAACCTCGCTGAAAAGAAATACGACGCCATACTGCTCGACCTTGAGCTTCCTGACAGCAGTGGAATCGAGACACTTCGGCAAACCGTGAAAGTTGCGCCTGACATACCTGTTGTGGTGCTCACCGAACTGGATGATGAACAAACCGGTTTCTCGGCGTTAGAGGACGGCGCAACTGATTATCTGGTCAAGGACCTTCCGCTGGACGTCGTACTCGTGCGAACAATCATATATGCGATGCAGCGAAAGAAGATACAAATGCAATCGCTGAAGCTTGCGCACGATATCGATAAGCGCATGAAGGAGCTAAATTGCCTCTATGGAATATCCAAACTCGTCGAAACCCCTGGAATCTCATTACAAGCCATTTCATAACCTAAGTATTTGTAGATTTTAAACTTGCGCCAGCAAAGGACTTACGTAAACTTGGCCAATGAAAGGAGTTTTTTCTATGGCCAAGGCAAGGTGGAAACTAACACAA
>Ga0315288_10005143_pt1 | contig 16636 bp, 11 predicted proteins | sample YL17G11_20_MG_FD_203454 | JGI IMG/M metagenome (GOLD analysis project Ga0315288, IMG submission 203454) | Sediment microbial communities from Yellowstone Lake, YNP, Wyoming, USA - YL17G11_20 | ecosystem: Environmental > Aquatic > Freshwater > Lake > Sediment | place: USA: Wyoming | collected...
GACCGCCGAACTCACCATCGTTGTCCGGAACGCGTCGCGTGAGATTCCGGCGAAATTCCCGCTCGAGGTTCTGATCGACGGGCGCCGCATCATGGAAAAAGAGATCGAGATACCGCCGGATGCCTACTTCAACGCGACGGTCGCCGTCCCCGCCGAGAGAGCGGGCTGGATCGAGGGGGTCGTCAAGAAGCGATCGGATCGTCTTTCGGCGGACGACACGAGGTACTTCACGCTGGACGTCCGCGAGAAGACGAGAGTTCTCCTCATCGCGGACGGGAGGAGCCTCTACCTCGAGCAGGCGCTGAGCCCCGGGGGATCCGAAGGGGACATCGCCGTCGCGAAACGCGGCTGGAGAACGTTCACAACGCTCGATCTGAATGCGGCGGAGGTCGTTCTTCTCGGCCCCGGGAGAGGTCCGGCGCCCGCCGACGTCGAGATCGTCGACCGGTTCGTTTCCGGCGGAGGCACGGCGATCGTGCTGCTCCTGCCCGAGCTCACGGGGGCGGCCGAGCGGCTCAGCCGGTATCCGCTCCGTTTCGAATTCGCCGACATGCCGCAAGGATATTTGACGATCATGAAACCGGCGGTGGCGCCGGGGTATCTGGCACCCTTCGACGACGAAGACCTCGTCTCACTCGCGCGGTTGAGATTCAGGAGCGCCGCCCTTGTGAGCGGCGTCGCCGCCGGGGCGGCCCATTTGAAATTCACGACCGGGAACCCGTTCATATGGGAAGAGAAACGCGGTGAGGGCGCGGTCGTTTTCGCAGGCATAGACCCGCGGCCCGAGGCGGGGGAGCTCGTTCTCTCGCCATATTTCCTCCCCCTCGTGCAGCAGCTCGTGCTGACGGCCGGAAGGCGGCCGCCCGCGGGCGAAGGGAGCCTTGTCGGCGAGCCGATTCTCTGGAAAGGCGCCATCGAGGGGGACGCAACGTGCGAGCTTCCCGGCGGAGAGATCCTCAAGCCGGAACGCGTCGAGGGCGGCGACCCGCCGGGGCGCACCGACGGCATCCTCATCCCGGGCGTCGACGCGCCGGGCTTTGTCACGATCCTTGCCGGGTCGCTCGTGAAGGCGAAGATCGCCGTCAACCCTGACTGCCGCGGGGAGGCGGACCTCGCGTACCTCTCGGCGAGCGAGGCGGCCGATTCGCTCGGGCTCGCAGACCGGCTCGTCGTCGAGGAAGACCGCTCGCTCGCCCCGGCGATCCGCGCCGCGCGGGAAGGCAAGGAAATCGCCACGCCGCTCCTTCTGGCTGCGATGGCGCTGTTCGTCGCGGAGCTCGTCATCGCGCAGCGGGAAAAAGGGGAGGCCGCGTGATATGTGGGATGAGCTGAAAGCCACGATCGATCGCCTGGGCGCGTACCGGGAGCTTCTCAAGGGGCTCGCGGCCGAGGGAGCGCACGTCCCCGTGGCGGGGCTCTACGGCAGCGCGCGCTCTCTCGTTCTCGCCCGCCTGGCCGCGAAGCAGGGCTTGACATATCTCATCATTGCGCCCGACCCCGTGCGGGCGCGCGACGTCGAAGAGGATCTGCGGATCTTCGGCATGGACGGTGTCATCCCGTATCCCGAGGACGAGATCCTTCCCTATGATTACCACGACCCCGACCGGAGCCTCACGGGATTGCAGATGCGCTCGCTCGAGGCGCTCGGCGCGCTCAGGTGCCGCGCGCTCGTCTGCACGCCGAGATCCATTCTCAAGAAGGTTTTCCCGCCGGGGCTGTTCCGCGGTCTGCTCGTCGACATACGCTGCGGCGAGGAGCGCGACCTGCACGAGCTTGCCGAAAGGCTCGTGCGCCTCGGTTACGAGAGGCACGAGACGGTCGAGGCAAAGGGGCAGTTCGCCGTGCGCGGCGGGATATTCGACGTTTTTGAAGTGTCGGAGAACGCTCCCGTGCGCATGGAGTTTGACGGGGACGAGATCGCCTCGATGCGCGACTTCGACATCGAAACGCAGCGCTCGACCGGGCCGCGGGAAAGCATCAGGGTGTACCCGCCCAATCACATCGCCCTCGCGAGCGGGGGGGTCGAGCGTCTTGTGGAGCGCATACGAAAGGAAACGGCGCTCGCGAGCGATGAGGAGCGCGCGAGGCTCATGCTCCCGGCCGAGCGTCTCGAGAAGGGAATCTCGTTCTTCGGGATGGAGCACTACGCCGCCGCGATCCACGAGGTTGTGCCGCTCTTCGCGCATTTCGGCGCGCCGCCGGTCGTCGTCCTCGTCGACGCGGAGGATATTGAGACGGCCCTCAAGGATTTCAGGGAGGAGATCGCGCGGCGATACGCGCGGACGCGCGAGGAGGGGAACCTCTACCCTCCGCCGGACGAGGTGTACGTGAGCGAGGGGGAGTTTGCCGAATGGCTCGGGGGCCGGCGCCGCATCTCGCTCCACAAGCTCGAATGGCATGAGGCCGTCCGCTTCGGCACCTCGGCCCCGGGGGACTACCGGCGGAACCTGAGCGGGCTCGTCCGCGACGTGCAAAAGGAGCTCAAGCGCGGTAACCGGGTCTATTTTTTCTGCGCGAACAAGTTCCAGAGGGAGCGCGCCGAGGACCTCCTCGAGGACGTCGCCATGGAAATCGACTTTCCTCTCGGCGGGCTCTCGAGCGGCTTCCGATGGCCCGATGCGGGCGTCTTTTTCCTGAGCGAGGAGGAGGTGTTCGGGCGCTACCACCGCCCGTACCACACGCCGCCCGCCCGGAGCAGGTCGCTCACGTACGATCCGTCGCATTTCCAGCCGGGCGATTTCATCGTCCACGTGAACCACGGCATCGGGCGCTACATGGGGATGCGCGTCCTCGACATCGAGAACGGAAAGACCGAGTGCCTCGATATGCGCTACGGCGGCGACGATCATCTCTTCATTCCGATCGGCCAGCTCCGGCTCGTGGAGAAGTACGTGGCCGCCGAGGAATCCTCCCCGCAGCTCGACCGGCTCGGGAGCGCCTCATGGGCGCGCGCCCGCGAGCGGGCGCGCAAGAGCGCCGAAAAGATCGCGCGAGACCTCCTCGAGGTCTACGCGGCGCGGCAGCTCGCCAAGGGTTTCGCGTTTCCCCCCGACAAGCCGTGGCAGAATGAGATGGAGGCCTCCTTCCCGTACGAGGAGACGGAGCACCAGCTCCGCGCGACCGGGGAGGTCAAGGGGGACATGGAGTCGCCCCGTCCGATGGACCGGCTCCTCTGCGGAGACGTCGGTTTCGGCAAGACGGAGGTCGCCGTGCGCGCGGCCTTCAAGGCGGCCCTCTCGGGCAAGCAGTGCGCGATCCTCGTGCCCACGACCGTGCTCGCGATGCAGCATTTCAGCACGGTGAGCGAGCGCCTCGAGGGCTATCCGGTGACCGTCGCGATGCTGAGCAGGTTCATCTCGAGCGCGAAACAGAAAACGGTCATCGAGGCGGCGAAGGAAGGGAAGGCCGACATCGTCATCGGGACGCATCGGCTCGTCTCGAAGGACGTGGAGTTCAGGGATCTCGGGCTCGTCATCATCGACGAGGAGCACCGCTTCGGCGTGCGCCAGAAGGATTCGTTCAAGCGGCTCAAGAAGTCGGTCGACGTCCTCAGCATGACGGCCACACCCATCCCGCGCACCCTCTCGATGGCGATCTCGGGCATCCGCGATTTCTCCGTCATAGACACGCCCCCGCGGAATCGCCTCCCCATTCATACCGAGATCCTGCCCTTCGACGACGAGAGCATCCGGGACGCTTGTATGCGGGAGATCGACCGCGGCGGACAGGTCTTCTTCGTCCACAACCGGGTGCAGTCGATCGCGGTCATGGAGGCGTACCTGCGGCGGCTCCTTCCCGATCGCGTGCGGATCTCCCACGCTCACGGCCAGATGCACGAACGGGAGCTCGAGCGCCGCATGATCGATTTTCTCGAGAGAAAATTCGACGTGCTCGTCTGCACGATGATCATCGAGGCGGGGCTCGATTTCCCGAACGTGAACACCATCATCATCAATCGCGCCGACCGCTTCGGACTCGCCCAGATCTACCAGCTCCGCGGGCGCGTGGGGCGTTCCGACCGCAAGGCCTACGCCTACCTTCTCGTCCCGCGCGGACGCACCCTCACCCCGGCGGCGGTGAAACGGCTCCAGGCGATCAGCGAGTTCGACTACCTCGGCGCCGGCTACCGCATCGCGATGCGCGATCTCGAGATCCGCGGCGCCGGCAATCTCCTCGGCGTCGAGCAGTCGGGGAACATCGCCGCGGTCGGCCTCGATCTCTATACCCGCATGCTCCGGGAGGAGGTCGCACGCCTCAAAGGGGAAAAGGTCGAACAGGAGAGCGAGATCCGTGTCTCGGTGCCGCTCCCCGCCTATCTGCCCTCGGAGTACGTTCCCGATTCGGAGGAACGGATGGACATCTACCGGCGGATCTCGAGAGTCGAATCCGCGGCGCAGGTCAAGGAAATGGCGGATGAGCTCCGTGATCGCTTCGGGCTCCTCCCCGAACCGGCGGCCAACATGCTCAAAATAGTGGAGCTCAAGGTCCGCGCCGGCCCGGCGGGCATCGCAAAGGCCGAAATAGATCGCTCGGGCGCCCTCAAAGTGAGTTTCTCGAATGACCGGCCGCCGAACAAGAAGCAAATCGCCGGTATCGTGGACCTTTTCCCGGGACGCCTCACGTTCCACACGCGGGCGGGTCTCGGAATGACGCTGCAGGGGGCGCGCGCGGGGGAAGGCAGGCCGGATGCCATAACTGATCTGGAAAAACTGTTGAAAGTACTGGAATTTTCTGATAAATAGAGTAGTTTAAACGGTATGGAGATCCCCTCGCGCGAAGGGGGTGTCGGACATAATTGGGCTATCTGTGTGACCGGCTCCCACGGGGAGCCTTTGATTTCACGAGAGAAACCGAGGAATCGAGAAAGGAGCTTGCTTTGAAAAAAACGATTCTCTGCATCGCGGCGCTTTCACTCATTTTCGCCTCCGGGTGCGGAAAGAAGGAAGAGCTTGTCGTCGCCAAAGTCGGCGACCGAAGCATTACCCTTGGCGCCTTCGAGAAAGCATCCGAGACGATAGATGAGAACTACCTGCCCAGAACGAGTGACCTCGCGGGCAAGAAGGAGCTGCTCGACGTCATGATAAACAAAGAGGTCATGGCGCTCAAGGCGCTCTCGGCGGGATACGAGAAGGAAGAATGGTTCATCCGTTTCTGGGAAAGGTACAAACCCCAGTACGTCGTCGCGGCGATGGAGAATATATACGTTCTCCAGAAGGTCAAAGTGACCGAACAGGAAGTGAAGGACTACTTCGAAAAGATGCACCGTGACTACACCTTGAGCAAGATTCTCGTCGCGAACGAGGACGAGGCGAGCTCCATCCGCGAGCAACTTGCGAGCGGCGCCGATTTCGCGGAGCTGGCGAAGAAATACTCTCTGGGCCCGGAAGGTGCCAGCGGCGGCGAATTGGGAAGCAACGCGATCGGCGGCTTGTACTACTGGATCGAGGACGCGCTCTTCAACATGAAGGAAGGGGACATTTCGCAGCCCCTCCGGACGGGGGACGGGTGGGCGATCCTCAAGGTGCGGCGCATCCAGCCGATCACACCGGAAAAGGACATCGTCTACGCGCGCAAGAAGCTCGAAGGGGACATGCAGAAAAGGCTGCTCCAGGACATGAAGACGAAAATCGAGAAGGACATCGGGCTCGTGATCTATCCCGACGCAGTCAACATCGTGTACAACAACCTGCCGCCCGACATCAACCCGGGGGACCTCATAAGCGGCACGATGAGGCGCGATAACGCCCCGAAGCTCGAGATCCCGGAGCAGTACCAGGGCATGCTCCTCGCCCAGTACTCGGACGAAGCGTACACGCTCAAGAATTACATGAAGATTTTCAATGAGATGAGCCTTCCCGAAAGGCCGACCCACCGGCAAGGGAAGGAGAGCATTGTTACGTCGATCCACCGGAGGATCTGGGCCGTTACGCTGCCGGTTTACGCGGAAAAAACGCTCAAGGTGCTGGACACTCCCGAGGTCGCCAAGGATATTCAGAATAGGAAGGAAATGGTCCTCGTTAAAAAGCTGTACGATGATCAGATAACGAACCAGCTCAAGGTGAGCAGCCTGGAAATCCAGGATTACTATAACGCCCACAAGAACGAGATTATGTCCCCCGAAAGGCGCGCCTTCTCCATAATCCTCGTAGGCGACAAGGCGAAAGCGGAGCATGTGGTCACACTCGCGAAGGAGGGGGAAGAATTCGGGCGGCTCGCGATGAGGCTATCCGAAGATCCAACCGCCGTGGAAAACAAGGGCACCACGGGTCTCGTCCAGAAGGGGAACTACCCCGAGTACGACGCGATAGCATTCTCTCTACCCCAGGGTCGGGTCTCCGATCCGTTCCAGGTTTCGAGGGGATGGGCGGTCCTCAGGGTCGATCAGATCGAGGCTCCCAAGGCGACCTCCTACGCGGCCGTCGCCGAGGACTTGAGGCGGCAGATGGAGGAGGAACGGGGCGACAAGCTCCTCAAGGAAAAACTCGCGACGTGGCGCAAGGACTATCCGATGAAGATCTACGAGCGCAACCTGAGCAAGGCGGATCTCAAGAGATTGAGGCCGTCGGATGCCGTGCTTGAGCAGAGGGAGCGGGAAGAGCAGATGAACCTGCAACAGCAGCAAGCACTTCCGCAGGGACGGTAAGGCGGGCGCACCATTACTATGATCAGAGCGCGGGAGGCGACGGGCGTTCTTCTCCTCGTGCTCTTTGCCGCGCTCGGGTGCGGGAAGGGTAACAAGGCGGGTAAAGAGCCCGGGGAGAGGACGGGAGAGATCGTCCGGGTCGGGGCCGCCGTCCTCGCCGGCGATGACATCGCGAAGCTGGTTCCCGAGGATGAACGCATTCCCCTGACATTCGAAGAGCGGCGGGAGTTCGTACGGCGGTGGGTCGATACCGAGGTCCTCTGCCAGGAGGCGGTCCGTCGCGGCCTCAAGAACGACCCCTACGTCGAGGCCCGGCTCTTGGAGCTCGAGCAGCAGTTCCTCGCCGACTACCTCGTGTTCACCGAGCTCCGCAAACGCACGCACGTGAGCGAGGAGGAGATCGAGGCGTACTACGCTGCGCACGAGCGAGAATATCTCTACGAGTACCGCGTGAGACAGATCCTCGCGAGCACGCTCGAAGACGCCGAAACGGCGAAGAAGCTCCTCGCGACGAAGAGCTGGGCGTGGGTCGCCGGCCGTTACTCGGTCGATCCTGTCGCGAAGCGGGGCGGCGACCTCGGCTATCTCACGAAGGGCAACATGATCCCCGAGCTCGAAGCGGTCATCTTCGGCATGAAGCCGGGGGAAACGACCGGCATCATCAAATCGGATTTCGGCCATCACATCTTCAAGCTCGAGGACGTTCGCGAAGCGCTCGTCGCGATCGGCCTCGAGGATATGCGAGAGCAGATCATGAACACCCTCATGCTCGAGAAACGCAAGAGCGCCTACCGCGAGTTCCTCGACTCGCTCAAGGCGCACGCGGTAATTGCATACAAGGACAAATCGTATCTGCGCGCACTTGAGAGCGAACCTGCGGTGGATATGCTCGGGCCCGGCGACGAAACCGATACGACGGAGACGCCCTGAAATCGAAAGAGGTGGAATGATGCATCGTTGGAAGATACTCGCGGCGGCGTGCGCGGTCTGCGCGGCGGCTGCGGGGTTCGCGGCGGTTCCGTGCATGGGTGCGGCAGCGGGGCCGCCGCCCCCCGACACGGTCGCCGCGGGGGCCGTCATTGACCGGGTCGTCGCCACGATCGAGGACCGCGCGATCATGCAGAGCGATGTGGACAACGCGCTCAGGCGCTACCTTCTCGATGCGCAGCGCACCGCCGTTCCCGCCGACGAGGAGAAGGCGATCAAGCGCGAGGTGCTGAGCAGCCTCGTCGCCGACGCGCTGCTCGCGATCCAGGCCGAGAAGGACAACATCAAGGTCGAGGACAAGGAAGTAGACGCGGCCATCGAGCGATCGATCGAGGAGAGAAAGACCGCGCTCGGTGGGGACGAGGCATTCGCGCGGCAGCTCGCGGCGGAAGGGCTCACCATCGAGGGGCTTCACGCGATGTACCGTGACCCGATCAGAACCCGCCTGGTCATCAATAGGTTCATACGAGAGAAATTGGGGCCGGACATCCGCGTGACGGAGGCGGACGTGCAGGAGTACTACAAGGCGCACGTCGCCGAGCTCCCGAAGCGGCCGGCGACGGTAACGGTCGCCCACATTCTCATCGTGCCGAAACCTTCGGAGGCGGTGCTCGCGAAGGCGCTCGAGAAGATCACGATGATCGAGGGAAAGCTCAAGGCCGGCGGGGACTTCGCGGAGCTCGCGACGGAGTTCTCCGACTGCCCGAGCGCCAAGTTCGGCGGAAGCCTCGGCACGCTCAACCTCGACGATCTCAACAACCCGCCGTTCGCCGAGGCGGCGCGGAAGCTCGCCGCGGGACAGATGAGCCGGCCCGTTCTCACCGAGTTCGGATACCACCTCATCAGGATCGACAAGGTCGAGGGGGATCAGGTCACCGTGCGGCACGTCCTCGTGCGCGCCGAGGCGACGCCGGAAGACGTCACGGACGCCGCGAAGCTCGCCGAGCGGGTGCGGAGCGAGATCGCCTCAGGCGCCGATTTCGCGAAAGAGGCGGTGCAGCACTCCGGCGATTATGCGACGAAGGACGCCGGCGGCGTCATCGGCGAGGTCCCGGTCGAGAATCTCCCCGACCAGTTCAAGGAAATCATCCAGGGCGTGCCCTCCGGCGAGGTCGCCCCCGTCTTGAAGGAAGCGCGCGGTTTTCGCATCGTCAAGATCCAGGGCCGGAACGAGGCGCGCCCGTACTCGTACGGCGAGGCGAAAGAGGAGCTCCGGGGACTCCTCGAGAACCAGAAGGTGGAGGAGCGCATCGGCGCGTACATCGAAGAGCTCAAGAAAAGCTACTCCGTCGTGATTCAGGGAGAATAGTCCCGGTGAGAATCGACCAGCTCCTCAAGACCCTGTGCCTCGTGAAAACGCGCAGCCAGGCGCACAAGGGATGCGAGGCGGGCTGCATTTCGATAAACGGCAAGAAGGCGAAGCCGAGCGCGGAGGTTCGCCCCGGCGACGTCGTCGAGATCCGGTATCCGCGGCGCGCGGTGGCGATCGAGATTGTCGAGGTGCCCGCGGGGCAGGCGGCGCGGAAGGAATGCGAGCGTTTCTACCGCCTCATCCGGGAATCCCGTATTGAAATCCATACCGGCGAGGGCTGGGATGTCTGAGGACAAGGTGCGGCTTGCGCTCACCGTCGGCGACCCGGGGGGCATCGGACCCGAGATCACAGCCGCGTTGCTTGCGCAGCGAAAACTCGCCGGCGCGGAGGTATTTGTCATCGGGGCGTACTCGGCCCTCTCGAGCTGTCTTCCCCTTCCCGCGTGCACAACGGCGCACGTGATACCGCACGGGGAGGCGGCAAAGCTCGCGTCTGCCGACTCGTTTCCGGTATTCATCGATACGGGCGTCGAAGCGAAGTACGCGCGGGGCCGCCCCACCGTCGAGGGGGGCCGCGCGTCGGGCCTCGCGATCGAGACGGCGGCGGCGCTCGCAAAGCGCGGGATCGTCGAGGGCATCGTCACGGGTCCCGTTTCCAAGGAAGCCCTCGCCCTGGCGGGCTACTCGCGGCCGAGCCATACCGTGATGCTCGCGGACCTATTTGACGCCCCTGACTGCCAGATGATGATGGTGTCGGGCGCGCTTCGCATCGTGATTCTCACGAGAGATATTCCGTTGCGCGATGTGCCTGCGGCGGTGACCGGGAAGCGGATCGAGACGGGCGTGCGCGTCGCCGCGGAGGCGCTGCGCGAGCTCTTCGGCGTCGCGAGGCCGCGGCTGGCCGTATCCGCCCTCAATCCCCACGGAGGGGACGGCGGCGTCCTCGGGGACGAGGAGATCCGCGTCGTCATCCCGGCGCTCGAGGCGATGCGAAGCGAGGGCTACCTCGTCGAGGGCCCCTTCAGCGCGGACACATTATTTTACAAATGGGCGGATAAAGGGTACGATGCCGCCATCGCCCTGTACCACGACCAGGGAATGATACCGTTCAAGATGGCGGGGTTCGAACGGGGAGTCAACATGACGATCGGGCTTCCGGTCGTGCGGACGTCCGTCTGCCACGGCACCGCGTACGATATCGCGGGAAGCGGATCCGGCTCGACGGGAAGCCTCGAAAGCGCATTCTCGCTCGCCGTGGAGTGCTGCCTCGCGCGGAGGAGATGGCGCCGCGCGCGGAAGGTCTGATATGGAGCAGGATCAGAGAACAATCGTCGGCGTCTACCATCTCTCGAAGACCTTCGGGAAGCACTTCAGTCTTCACGATATCAATCTCCAGGTCGCCAACGGCGAGTTCGTCTTTCTCGTCGGGCCGAGCGGCGCGGGCAAAAGCACGCTGCTTCGCATGATCTACATGGACGACGTCCCGAGCTCGGGACAGGTCGTCGTCGGTCCGCATGTTTCGACGCGGATGAAGCGGGGCACGATACCGGAGCTGCGGCGCAGGATCGGCATCGTCTTCCAGGATTTTCGCCTCCTCGATGACAAGACCATATTCGAGAACGTCGCCCTCGCGCTCAAGGTCGCGGGCGCCGGCCCCGCCGAAGTCAAGCACCAGGTCACCGACATCCTCATGCGCGTCGGGCTCTACCACAAGCGCTACGATTTTCCACACGAGCTCTCGGGCGGGGAGCAGCAGCGGGTGGCGATCGCGCGGGCCGTCGCCAACCGCCCGTCGGTGCTGCTGGCGGATGAACCAACGGGAAACCTCGACCCCGTCGTGACGCGGAGCATCCTCGAGCTCCTCTTCAAGATCAACGCGGGGGGTACGGCCGTTCTCATGGCCACGCACGATCTCGACCTCGTCAAGAGCTTCGGGCAGCGGATCATCTACGTAGAGAGCGGCCGCGTCGTGAAGGACAAGGACATGATCTACGTCGGCGATCTCCGCGAGAGGATCGCAGGTTCCGCGGTGAGCGAAAAGGCGGACCGCCTCAAGGATCGCGACATCACAGGAGACGGAGGGCATCGCCGGTGAACCTGAACCAGCTCCGATACGTGATCGACGAATCGATGACGATGATCTCCCGGCGGAAGGCGGCGAACGCCATCTCGATCGTGATCATGGGCCTGAGCCTCCTCATCCTCGGAGTCTTTCTCCTCGTCACGCTCAACGTGCAGGTCGTCATCGACAGGGCGAGCGAGGAGATGCGGATCTATGTCTATCTCCGGGACGGCACGGACGCGGCCGCCGCGCGGGACATCCAGATGCGGCTCCTGCGTCTCGAGGGAGTGGAGGAGGTTGTCTTCGTCTCGCGCGACGAGGCCCTGAGCTCCTTCCGAGCGACGCTCGGGGAAAACAAGGACATGCTGGAGGCCCTCGAGAGCAACCCCCTTCCCGACGCCTTCCGGGTGAAGATAAAGCCCGAGTATATCCGCTCCGAATACATGGCGAAGCTCACGGGGGAGGCGGGAAAGTGGGCGGGCGTCGAGGAGGTTCGCTACGGGGAGCGGTGGCTCGCTCGCGGCGAGAAGCTCGTCAAGGGCTTTTACCTCGCCGATCTGGCGATCGGGGTCATCATATTTCTATCGGTCATCTTCGTTATCGCCAATACGGTGCGCCTCACCGTGCTTTCGAGGCAAAAGACGATCGAAGTGGCGAAGCTCATCGGCGCGACGAACGCGTACATCCGGATTCCGTTTCTCGTCGAGGGCGCGCTCCAGGGGGCGGTCGCCTCGCTGCTGGCGGTTGGGCTCCTCGCCGTGATCCACCTGTTCGTGAAGCGGTACCTGCCGGGGGTTCTGTTTCTGCGCGGCGAAGTGGTCGCGGGCTTCGTCGTCTTCTGCGCCCTGCTCGGTGCGTTCGGGAGCTACGGGGCGATGCGGCGTTTCCTCAAAGTCTGACGATGTCGATTCGCAAGCTGAACATGTTTCTCAAGGGTGATCGAAGAATGCTCGCCGCTGCCGTCGCGCTGCTCTGTGTCACGAGCATCGCGGCGGCGCAGGAGCAGCAAGGCGATCTCGACGAGCGGCTGAGGGCGAAGGACGGCGAGCTGCGGAAGCTGCGCCAGGAGATCGCCGAGCACCGCAAGAAGATCGAAGAGGTAGAGAAAAAGGAAAGGGACATCACGGATTACATCGCGAGGCTCGATAAGGACGAGAAGCTCACAAAGCGGCTCCTCGCAGGGCTCTCGGAGAAGGAAGGCATGCTCGGCGAGCAGGTCGAAGCCCTGCGGCGGGATCTCGATTACAGCGGGAAGGTGTACGATCGGCGACGCGCCATTCTCGCGAAGCGTCTGCGGCAGATATACCTTGACGGCTCGCAGTACCAGTGGCAGGAGCTCCTCCAGGCGAACGACTTCGGTGATCTGCTCCAGCGCTACAAGTTCCTCTCGGCTATCGCCGAGCGCGACGCGAACCTCGTCGAGGAGGTTCGCCAGCGCAAGACCGATATCGCGCACCGGGAGGCGAATATCACCGAGGCGCTCGCCCAGGTGACCGCGGCGCGGCGGGAGAAGGAACGGGAGCTCGCCCGCCTCAATGCGAACGAGCGGACGCGCAAGGGTATGCTCGCCGAGCTCAAGACGAGCAAGGGCAAATATCAGAAGAGAATCGACCAGCTCGCGCGGGCCGAGCGGGAGCTCCAGTCGATCATCGAGGGGATCGAGAAGGAGCGCACCGGCGCCGCGCCGGAGGCCTGGGAAGCGAACGCCGAGAAAGACTTCGCCGCGCTCAGGGGACGCATGCTCCCCCCCGTGGCGGGGAGCCTCGTCCGCGGCTTCGGGGAGTCGAAGCATCCCGAGTTCGGGACGGTCACGTTCAATTCGGGCGTCGATATCGACGCCCGCGCAGGTTCTCCCGTTCGCACGGTCGCCCGGGGGAAGGTCGAATTCGCGAACCTGGTCCCCGGGGTCGGCAGTTGCGTTATCGTCGCGCACGGCCAGGGATACTACACCATCTACATGCATACGTCGAAGATCCTCGTCAAGCAGGGGGCGATGGTGAGCTCGGGAGACATCATCGCCGAGGCCGGCGGGACGGCGGATTCGGCGAGCCCGTTTCATTTCGAGATTCGGAAACTGAAGAAGGCGCTCGACCCGGCGGAATGGCTCAAGAAATAACGGGGACGCCCGGGGCCCCGGCAGAACGGCAAGGCAGGTCGATCATAGATATTCTTGCTGCAGCGGAATCGATCGCGAAGGCGCAGACCCGCGTTTGGCCGGTCCTTGACGGCCTCGCGGCATCGGGAAAGCTCCCGCCGTCCCTGATCTTCGCCGGGCCCGAGGGGTCGGGCAAGGAGCTCCTGGCATTGGCGCTCGCCGCACGGCTCAACTGCGAGGGTGCCGGGCCGGGCGCCGCATGCGGCGGTGAAGCAGGGCGTTGCCCTGCCTGCGCGAAGGTGCGGAGGTTCGAGCATCCCGACGTCCACGTCATCTATCCGGTCCCTCACGGCGAGATGGAGGAGGAGCTGCCGAAAGTCATCGAGAGCAGGCGCGAGGATTTCTTCAACTACGGCGAGTTCGGAAATCGCGCCCGGAGCATCGGAATCGACATGGTACGGCGCGTCACCGAGGTGCTCTCCAAACAGCCGTTTGAGGGGAGGCGAACGGTGATCGCGCTCTTCGAGGCGCAGATGGCGACCGTCGAGGCGCAGAACGCACTTCTCAGGCTGCTCGAAGAGCCCCCGGCCTCGGCCGTTATCATCCTCGTGACGGATTTTCCCGACCGGCTCCTTCCGACCATTCTCTCGCGCTGCTTTGAGGTTCGCTTTGATCCGCTCGATGCCGGCTCGATCGCCGGATTCCTCGGGGAATTCTACTCGGTCGAGGGGGTTGAGGCGCGCCGCATCGCGGCGCTCTCCCGGGGGAATCTCCGCCGCGGCATAAAGCTCCTCGACGAGCGTTTTCTCGCGCTCTGGAAGGACGCGGTGGGGGTCGTGAGGCTCGTCATCGACGGGAGGGGAAAGGAGCTTCTCGCCGAGGCGGAAGCGCTCAGTATGAGGTACACGCGCGAAGAGGTGGTCGAGCTCCTCGAGGAGTCCGCGGGCCTGTTCGGGCTCTTCATCAGGAATCGCGACGGCCGTCTCGGGGACGCCGAGCGGAGCATTCTCGAAGAGTCTCTCGGGGCCGAGAGGCTCGCGGCGACGGCCGGCCGCAACCTCGCCTCCGACATCGGGAAGATAATCTCTTCGATCGGGAACCTCCGCCGGAATGCGGACGCGGAACTGACGCTCTCGCAACTGCTTCTTGATTTGACCGGCACGTGGTATTAGATTGAGGGCTATGGAAGTAATAGAAGTACAGTTCAAGGCGCAACGGAAGGAATTCTACAGAAACGTGAAGGCCCTGTACCTGCGGACGGGGAACTACTGCGTCGTCCAAGCGGACCGCGGCGAGGACATGGGGCAGATCATATCGATTACGCGCGCGGAGCCGAGCGAGGTCGAGGCGGACATGAAAGAGGTGCTGCGCCACGCGACCGACAAGGACATCGAGCATCTGAACGAGATGCGCTCAAAGGAGTCCGAGGCGCTCATGGTATGCCAGCAGAAGGTCGCCGAGCACAAGCTTCCGATGAAGCTCGTCGACGTCGAGTACCAGTTCGACGGGAACAAGGTCACCTTCTACTTCACGTCCGAGGGGAGGATCGATTTCCGCGAGCTCGTGAAGGACCTCGCGGGGGTCTTTAGGACACGCATCGATTTGAGGCAGATCGGCGTGCGCGACGAGGCGCGGCGCTTCGACGGGATGGGGATGTGCGGGCGGCGCCTCTGCTGTGCGACGTTTCTCAAGGACTTCGAGCCCGTGACCCTCAGGATGGCGAAGGATCAGAACCTTCCGCTCACGCCGTCCAAGATATCGGGAGCGTGCGGCCGGCTCATGTGCTGCCTCGATTACGAGCTCGAATACTACAAGGATCTCACGAAGGAAATCCCGAAGATCGGCAGCAAGATACAGGTCTTCGGCGGCGAGCACCGGATCGAGAAAGTGGACATATTCAATCGGACCGTCATCCTGAGCGACGCGGAGAAAAACCAGGTCGAGGTCAAGCTCGAGCTCCTGCAGGAGGAGCTCCGCAAGGAACCCGGCGCCGCGAAGAAAAACAGGGATGAAAGGGAGCCGCCGGCGGGGCATTAAATGAACGGGAAGCGTTTCTACATAACGACGGCGATCGATTACGTGAACCAGAAGCCGCATCTCGGCACCGCCTACGAGAAGATCGGCGCCGACTGCATGGCGCGCTACAAGCGCCTCTGCGGCTGCGACGTTCATTTCCTCATGGGGAACGACGAACACAGCACGAACGTCGAACGCGAGGCGCGCACTCGCGGGCTCGATCCCTTCGAGTACTGCCGGACGATGTCGAAGGAATTTCAGGGAACGTGGAAGGCGCTCGACATCTCGTACGACGATTTTGTTCATACGACGGAAGAGCGGCACGTGCGCGGCGTGCAGGAGCTTTTCAGGCGGATTCACGAGAACGGCCATATCTTCAAAGGCAAGTACGAGGGTTTCTACTGCGAATCGTGCGAGGAATTCATCGTCGAGAAGGATCTTGAGAGCGGCCTTTGCCCGCGCCACAGGCAGCCGCCCAAGCACATCAGCGAGGAGAATTACTTCTTCGCCCTCTCGCGGTTCCAGGAGCCGCTCCTCAAGTTCTTCGAGCGCAATCCCGAGTTCGTGCGGCCGCAGATCCGCTTCAACGAGGTCATCAACGTCATCAAGGGGGGGCTCGAGGACGTCTCGATCTCGCGCTTCGGCAAGGCGTGGGGGATCCCGCTCCCGATCGACGAGGCGCACGTGATCTACGTGTGGTTCGACGCCTTGACGAACTACATCTCGGCGCTCGGGTACGGGGGTGCCGACACGAAGCTCTTCGAGCGCTACTGGCCCGCCGACGTGCACGTGATCGGCAAAGACATCACGCGGTTCCACTGCGTCATATGGCCGGCGATGCTCATGGCGGGAGGCGTGGAACCGCCGCGCTCGGTCTTCGCGCACGGGTTTATCTCGCTCGCCGGCGAGAAGATGAGCAAGACGCGCGGGAATATCATCGACCCGCTGAAAATGACGGAGGTCTTCGGCGCCGACGCGGTGCGGTTCCTTCTGCTCCGCGAGGTTCCATTCGACCGCGACGGCGACGTCACGATCGAGGTGTTTCTCGCCCGCTACAACGCCGATCTCGCGAACGACGTCGGGAACCTCTTCAGCCGCACCGCCACGATGATCTCGAAGTACCTCGGCGGCGCGGTCGAGACGAAGCGGCTCGGAGACGGCCACGAGCTCTACGGCGAGCTCGAGAGCGCGCTCGAGGCCTACCGAGCCCATATGGACCGCATGGAGTTCTCCCGGGCGCTCGGGGCCTACTGGTCGGTCATCCAGTGCGCGAACCGTTTCATCGAGGAGAAGCGCCCGTGGGATCTCGCGAAGGATCCCGCGAAAAGGAGCGAGCTCGAGGAGATGTTCCGCGAGCTGCTCGCGGTGCTGCGCGCGTCGGGAGTCGTGCTCACCCCGTTCATGCCGGGGAAGATGGCGGAGATGCTCGCGCAGCTCGGCGCGGAGAACCTCACGATGAACGATCTTCCCGAGCGAGCGGTCGGCGCGAGCGCGCTCGCGCAGCCCGCGCCCCTCTTCCCG
>Ga0315288_10005144_pt1 | contig 16634 bp, 14 predicted proteins | sample YL17G11_20_MG_FD_203454 | JGI IMG/M metagenome (GOLD analysis project Ga0315288, IMG submission 203454) | Sediment microbial communities from Yellowstone Lake, YNP, Wyoming, USA - YL17G11_20 | ecosystem: Environmental > Aquatic > Freshwater > Lake > Sediment | place: USA: Wyoming | collected...
TTCTGCCGCTGCTGGTAAACAAGCAGTTGGGGGTGCCGTTGGACCAGGTCCTCATCACCCAGCGTGACGGGCCGGAACCAGATGCCGTCTCCAGGATGTGCGGGCCGCTGCGCAAATGGCTTCCGCCCTTTCTCACCCTGGCGTCGTTGCCGGCGTGGCTCGGCAGGAGACACCGCGACGATGACCTCTCGATCTATCGAAGGAAGCCGGCCAGGAACCCGGAACTGGCACGGTTCACCCTGGGTTCTTTGTTTCGGCACTTGCGCCGCCTGCTGGCGCGGGTGGCGCCGCGGCCGGGCGCCACTTCGGTTTGGTCGGATTACATGGCCGACGAGGGCGGCTACTCAAGGGAGAGTTTTGAGGCCAAACGGGCTTTTGTGGAAGCGGCGCTGGCGGAATGCCGCCCCCAGGCGGTCTTGGACATTGGCTGCAATACGGGGTTTTTCAGCCGCATGGCAGCCCAGGCCGGAGCGCGCGTGGTGGCCATGGACAGCGATCCGGTGGCCCTGGACCGCCTGTGGCGGGCAGCTCACGCCGAGCGCCTCGACATTGTGCCCCTGGTGGTGGACCTGGCCCGGCCGACTCCCGGCATCGGCTGGCGCAACCAGGAGTGCGCTTCGTTCCTCGATCGGGCGCGCCGTTCCTTTGACGCCGTCTTATTGCTGGCCGTCGTCCATCACCTGCTGGTGAGTGAGCGTGTTCCGCTGGCCGATATTCTCGCCTTGGCGGCGGAACTGACCACCGGAATTGTAGTGATCGAATTCGTTGGACCGCAGGATCCCATGTTCCGGCGAATCGCCCGCGGCCGCGACCATTTGTTCGCCGATCTGGACGTTTCGTCGTTTGAAGCGGCCTGCCGCAAGGATTTTGAGGTCGTTCGCGGCCTTGGCCTGCCGGGGTCAGGCCGGCGGCTCTATCTGCTTCGGAAACGGCAGCCATGAATCAGTTGCGCAGGGACCTGATCTTCTCATTGTCGCTGGCTAATCTCTGTTTCCTGCGCGTTTGGATCGCCCTGGTTGATCCATCGGCCCGCTACTCCCTGGCCCGGCCTACCCGAAAGGAATACGTCGCGGTCATGCTGGCGGTTGGCATCCTCGGGGCCATCCTGTTTTCCGGCCTGGCGCTGGTGCGGCGGGCGCAGAGGCCGCTGGTTTGGTGGTTGGCCCGATGCATCTTTGCCGTGCTTCTTCTCCTCCCGCTGAACGCGGTGCGCATTGTGTCCCTGCATCTGGCCATGCCCACACTGGTGGATCGCTTTGGCCCTTGGGTCTTGCGGGGCACGGTTGCGGCGCTTGGCTTGCTCTGCGCGGTGGTCATCGTTCGGTGGTCGGCTGCGTTCGCCCGGATGGCGGCCATAGTGGTGGTGGTGCTTTCTCCGCTGGCGCCGATAGTGTTCGCCACCGGGATGTGGAGGATGCTCCACCTCCAGCCCCAGTCCGGCTACGTAGGGGCGTCTCCTCTGACTCCGCAGACGGGCCGCCCTCGCGTGGTTTGGCTGTTGTTCGACGAGCTGGATGAGCGTTTGGCTTTTGTCGAACGCCCCGCTTTCTTGAAGCTGCCGGAGTTGGATCGCTTGCGAGCTGAGGGCCTGTTCGCCGCCAACGCCTTTCCTCCGTCGCATCGCACCGTGCGGTCGCTGCCGTCGCTGCTCACCGGGAAGGCTGTCTTCGAAGCCAAGCCAAGTGGAGACGCCGAGCTGATGATCACCTATCACGGTTCGACACAGGCCGTGCCTTGGAGCGTGGAGCCGAACGTGTTCGCGCGGGCGCGCCGGGAGGGACTGAATACCGCACTGGTCGGGTGGTACATTCCTTATTGCCGGATCCTCAAAGGCGACCTGACATTCTGTGCCTCGCACCTGGTGGGCAGCGGGGGTGAGGCCGGCGGTCTCGGCTCTTTGGTCCTCCATGACTTTCGCGAGTTGGTTTACTGGTTCCCGCTTGGCTGGCGCCTGCGTTCTGCGGAGGACCGTGCGAGGCAGCGGCGGATGCATCTTCGCATGCTGGACGACGCCAGCAGAGCGGCCACCGATCCCGCTCTCGGCCTGGTGTTTATCCACTGGTGCATCCCGCACGCCCCGTTCGTGTACAGCACGCGGGACCGGTGGGCCATGGACGGAAGCGGGGACTACCTGGGCAATTTGCTCCTGGCTGACCGGACGCTGGGAGAGTTGCGGGAGGCAATGGAGCGCGCCGGCGTGTGGGACAGCACCACGCTCCTGGTCTCCTCCGATCACGGATTGCGCGCCACCGCCCAAGACGTCGTCCCGCTGTGGGGCGATGCGCGGCAGATCGTCGATCGCCCGGGCATCGATCCGCGTGTGCCGTTCCTGGTCAAGTTAGCGGGCTACAAGATGCCCGTCACCTTCAATTCTCCGCTGAGCACCGTTCTGAGTTGCGATCTGGTAATGGCCGTGCTTGGTGGGAATATCGCGACACCGGAAGACCTGAGAAGATGGATCGATCGAAACCGACGCTACGAGCCGGGGATGCCGGCCTCCGCGCAGACACAAGGCCCTATCGGCCGCCACCCGTAGTTTGTCGGATCTCCCGGCGCGTGGCCGCCGGCCGGCGTATTGGTCTGCTGTTCGTGGTGTTCGACACCCCGGACCGCCGTAGAGACGGTCCCTACCTCTGCCGCGAGCGCAGGTAGCGGGACAAGGCGTCCTGCCACGTGGGCATCGAGCCCAGACCGACGCTTCGCAGCCGTTCTTTGCTCAGGACCGAAAAGGCCGGCCGCTTCACGGGACTGGGGAACTGGTCGGTCGTCACCGGAAGCAAGGTAGTCGTCACGCCCTGAAGCCGGAAGAACTCGCGCGTGAATTCGTACCAGGAGCACTGCCCTTCGCTGGTGACGTGATAAAGGCCGTAGTGCCCGGTGCGGATGATGCGGCTGACCATCTCCGCCAGGTCCACGGTATAAGTGGGAGTGAGCACCTGGTCGTCCACCACCCGGACGGTATCGACGGCGGCGGCGCGCTTCAGCATGTTCTCCACGAAATTGCCGCCCTTGCCGGCGCTCCCGGCCAGCCCGTAGAGCCCGCTGGTCCGGACGATGAAGTAACGCTCAGCGGTGAAAGCGATCAGATGCTCGCCCGCCAGCTTGGAAACGCCGTAGACGTTCACGGGGTTCGGTTTGTCGCATTCCGAGTAGGCGGCGCCTTTAGTTCCGTCGAAAACGTAATCAGTGCTGAAATGCACCAGGAGGCAGCCCTTCGTGTGGCAGGCGCGGGCCAGGCCCCGGACCGCGGTGGCGTTCACCGCGAAGGCGATCTCCGGCCGCAGGTCGCAGTCTTCCAGCTTGTGATAGGCGGTGGTGTTGATGACCACAGCGGGGGACACCGAATCGATTAGCCGCTCGACTCCGGCCGTCCGGCAAATATCCAGTTCCGTCTCAACGCTGGGCACCACCTCGTCGCCGCGCTCCCGCAAGAGGCGGTGGAGGTCGGTGCCCAACTGGCCGTCGGCTCCAAACAGCAGTATTCTCATGGCGTGTCACCGGGACGAAGGCCCGCCCGTGCCGCCGGCCCGTCAGGCGCTGGCTGCGGGCGCGCGCCCCGCCTCCCCTTCCAGTGCCCGCAGCGTCCGGATGTTGTAATAGAGCGGATTCTCCCAGTCGGAGAACTTATCGACGTTCCGCGCCAGGCCGCGCACAATCGATCGGACGTCCTCCTGCGGATGGAAGCTCAGTATGTTGCGCGCCTTCTCGATGCTCACCTTGTAGTTGCGGAAATCCTCGAGACGCCGGATGTTGAGGTTGGGCCGAATCCCCAGTTCCGCTTCTACCGCTTCGCGGACCAGGTCGCCTACCTCGCCCACGGTGTAGTTCCCGGAGGCAATGTTGAAGATCCCGCTGATCTCGTCGCCGGCCTCGACGGCGCGGACGTAGGCGTTGGCCGCGTCTTCAATGCCCAGGATCGGCCGCCAGATCGACGGGTTGTTCACCGTGATGGTCTTGTCGACCAGCGCCGATCGGAACATGGTGTTGACAATAAGGTCGAGGCGCATGCGCGGGCTGTAGCCCGAGACCGTCCCCTTGCGCAGCGAGAGCACCGAGAAGCCGTCGTCCGCCAGTTGCAAAACGGCCTGCTCGCCCTGGAGCTTGGAAATACCGTAGGGGTAAGCCGAGACCGCCGGGCAGCTCTCGTCATACAGCTTGTTCTCGGTATAGCCGTAAACCGAACAGGAGCACGCGTAGATGTATTTCCGCACCTTCGCCCGCTTGGCCATGTAGGCCAGGTAAGCCGGGGACGCCGCGTTGAAAATGAAGTTCTTGGCCGGGGAGAACTCGGCCATCGGATCGTTGGAGAGGCCGGCAAGAAAGATAACCTGGCCGTACCCCTCCAGGTCCGCGGTGGTCAACTCGAACAGGTCCTTGTGGATGACGCGCGCTTGGGCCGGCAAATGATTCCCAAACCAGAACAGGTCGGCTACATCGACCGAATAGCCACGGTCCAGCAGTTTCGGCACCAGGACGGAACCGAGATACCCGGCGCCGCCTGCAACGAGGATTCTCACAAGGCGTTCCTTTCTGCGACGGTCGAGACCGGCGGCGCGTGTCGAAAACAATCAGACTCGGGCGACTGCAACCACTGGGCGAGGGGCCGCGCTTGACTGTCCTTCTCGGAGATGATCGGATCGGAAACCGGCCAGCGGACGCCGATCTCCGGGTCGTTCCAGCGGATTGCCGATTCACCCTGCTTGTTGTACAGCCCCGTGCACTTGTACTGAATCTCCGCGTAGTCGGAAAGAACGCAGAAGCCGCGAGCAAAGCCGGCGGGCGCCCAAACGCATCTGCGGTTCTCCGCGCTGGCCTCGATGCCGAACCACTGACCCAGCGTCGGCGAGCCTTTGCGGATGTCCACCGCCACCAGGAACGCGCTCCCCTGCGTCACGCGCATCAGCTTCCCCATGGGCGGTTCCCACTGGAAGTGCAGCCCACGCAGCACGCCCTTGCTGGAGCCGGAGTGATTGTCCTGCACGAACTCGTGGGGAAGCCCCAACGCACGGAACTGGTCCGCCCGGTACGTCTCGGTGAAGAAGCCGCGCTGGTCCCGGAAGACGTCGGGCACCAGCACGACTACGCCGTCGAGGTGTCTCGATTCAACCCGAATCTCCATGCCTCTCGTTGTTTCCACCCGCCGCGTCTCAGGCTCGCCGTGCAGGCCCCCGGAGGCTGGGGCCCGGCATTGTCTCCCCCTAGTGCCGGTCCGCAGGAGGCATTATGCCAGACTTGCCAGCCGTGGTAAACAGGAGGGTTGCACAGGACTCTAACCTCTTCCCCTTCCGCGAGGATTCTGTCCTCCGTCGCAGTGCTCCGGGGACTTGTAAGTTTTCCGTTGCATCCCCCGGAGCGGTGCTATTAATATGGGAGGGTTTCTCCGGGACAGGGCTCGAGTGTGTCGAGGGGCGTGATTCTCACGGAGAACGCCGCCGACCACCACCCTGGCTGTGGTTGGATGCGCTCGACGAATGGGCTGCTGAGAGGTGCCCGGGGAGATATCATGCTCGCTGGAGGGTCTGGTTTGTCCCCGGTGGCTATCTCCCTTTGCCTGCATTCGTTTCTCCCCGCCTGCCCCTTTTGCGAGACTCACAGTTGATTTGGCAGCGGCTTGGATGTCGTGGGGTCCAATCCGTCACCCGGCCGAGGAGCCAGAGAACCATTGCTCGGCCCTCGGAGATCGCTGGGAGCGGAAGAGTATCTATTAGCTCATGCCAACGGCTCTCAACAGTTCGCGTGTCGCACGCAGCGCGCTGATCGCCTGCTGCGCCATTGCGCTCGCCACGTTGGTGGGGGCCTCCATGGCGGGAACGTTTGCCGTCGGCTTGGACCTTACACAAGGGGGCTTTCTGGCCCTCTTCCTCGCTGTTGTCGCCGCCTGTACGGCTGTGGGATGGCGGATGCACCGGGATTTCCTGTCCCCGGTCGTCCTGATGAGCCTTGGCTGGGTGGTCCCCATCACTCTCCACACCCTCCATCTGAGCCCCACCTACCTCGTCTCCCTGCGAGCCAGCACTTGGCTCACGATCACCGGCACGCTGGTCCTTTTTAATCTCGGGAGTCTCCTTACAGCAGGGTCGAGCAGCCTCCATCCTCCGGTGACCCCCCGGCGGCAGAACCGCTCGGTCGTCCGCGGCGATAGCGGCGAACCATGGTCACGCCGGGTCTTGTATGGATACTGCGCTCTGGGCCTGTTGGCCTGGCTTTACGGCGTATGGCAAAAGGGGGGACGGGAAGGGCTGGCGGCGCTGAGCGACCGGCCGGAGGAACTCCGCTGGGTGGAACCGCCCAAGATTGTCGGCCAGATCCCTGTGCTCCTGTCGGTTGCCATGCTGATCTGCCTGGTGCGTTGGGAAAGAGCTGGGCTGAAGCGGGAGAAGCACGTGGTGCTGCTGTTCCTCGTTGGACTGTGCACACTGATGCTCGACACCGCGCGCAGCAACCTGTACCAGATGAGCATGACCGGTGTGATTTTCTGGGTCCTGATGCGGCGCACGATCCCGAAGAAATGGCTGGCAGGAATTATGGCCGCGTGCCTTTTCTTCTTCGTCGCCGTGGCGAAACAGCGGACGGACAGCGCCCCGCTGGCCGCGCGTGCCCTGACAGATTTCGCGGACTTGCCTGAGGCTCTGGTATTGCCCTACGTTTACCTCACGTCAAGCATCACGAATCTGGAGTTGAACTTGGAGGGAGGTCGCCAACTCCTGGAGGGAGGGGGCGTGCGGACTTTCGCGCCCATCCTTTCCTGGCTCCAGATCTACAAGACGCCCCAATTTGAACGGTACCTGACCTACTGGGGCGGCGGTATATCTGTCTATCAGGCGGACTTGTACATCGACTTTGGCTTGGCGGGACTGATCTTCGGCCCACTCGTCCTGGGTGCGCTTTGCGGCCTGCTTTACCGTCGGTGGCGTGTGCGCGGAAGCTCCTTTCACGCCATGATGTATGCGGTGGTAGCTACCGCTGTGGTCACCAGTGCACTGGTGAATTGGTTCAGCACTCCGCCGATGTGGTTTTTCTTCTTCCTGCTTCCTCCCGCCTTATGGCGAAGCCGGGCGCCAGCCACCGAGCGAGGGTCGCCGGCTTCGACCGGGATCTTGATGTCGGCAAGCCCGCGGAAGTGCGGATGAGTGTGGAATTCGCGCTTGCTGGGCGGTCGAGTCGGCAATGTGCGAGAGGGTCCCTTTCTGATCTCGACATCCGGGTCGCGCCATAGTGGGTCATTGGAAACGAGGGGATTTCGGTGCTTGCGGAGCGTTCGGCCGCCAAGTTGCGGTTTGCGCTGCTGGGCGGAAACAAAACCCTGTTCTTGTCCAGTGCCCTGGTAACCGGTCTGGCGCTGGTGAACGCCGGGCTCAGTTACCTGGTGCAGCGGGCGTTGGCCGCTCAATTCGGGACGCGGCGCGAGATGGATGCTTATCTCGCCGCCTTTGCCCTCCCCGCCCTGGTAGCCACCGCACTGGTTGACGCTGTAGCCTTGACGTTGATCCCTGTCTTCATGAGACAGCGGGCCAGGTATGGTGAGCAGGACGCCTGGCGGGTCGTGAACGCGCTGGTGGCGATAGCAGCGGTTGTCTTGTCAATCTTGGTTGCCGGGCTGTTTCTCGTCGCCGGCCCGTTGATGAGCATCTCCGCGCCCGGGCTGACCGGCGCCAGCAGGGAGTTGGCGGTGGCGCTCTTGCACTTGATGCTGCCAACGATTGTATGCCTGGCACTGTCCGCGTTGCTGACGGCGGTATACCACGCGCACGGCTTGTTCGCCGGCCCGGCGCTGGCCTCCGTATTGAACACGGGCACGGCGTTGGCCGCTATCCTGCTGCTGGCGCCGCGAATGGGGATCTATGGCGTTGCCCTGGGCACGACTATGGGGGCCGTGGCGCGCCTCCTGTGGCTGGCCCCGATTCTGCGCAAGGGCATCGCTCAGGGTGGCTACTTTCAGTGGGGACATCCGTGCGTGGGGCAGTTTTGGCGCCTCTCTTTGCCGTTGATTCTGGCCGGGATGGTCTTTAAGGGCAACCTGGTAGTGGAGCGGTTCATAGCCTCCTGGATGCCGGAGGGGTGCATTTCCAACCTGGGATATGCCTACCAGATTGCTTTACTGCTGGCGCTTTTTGCGACCCAGGGCCTGGGGATCACGATGCTGCCGCGCATGTCACACGAGGCAGCAGGGGGAGAAACGGCGGACGTCGGCCGGAGCCTGGGGGATGGCATGCGCTGGCAGATCTTCATCTTGACGCCGGTCGTGGTTGGGGTTGCCGTGCTGCGCGAGCCGATCATTCGGCTCCTGCTGCGCACCGGGGTTTTTGACGAACCCTCGGTGCACAGGACGAGCTTAGCCCTTTTGGCCTACTTGGGGTTCGTGTATTTTGGCGGCCTGGCCAACATAATTTCGCGCGCCTTCATCGCCCTCAGGGACCTGCGTCCAAACATTCTCATCGGCCTGGCGGGCATGGCGGCGCTGATCGTCCTGGATGTGCTCCTGGCCCGCTGGCTGGGTTACATGGGGTTGGCACTGGCCTATTCCGTGATGTCCCTGTTTACTCTATCGCTGTGGTTTTGGGCCGTCCAGCGGCGCTTTCAGGAATTCGATTGGGCCTCCATGGCGAATGCTGGGTTGGCAGCGCTCATGGCCTCAGCCGGGGTGGCGGCGGCCTGTTGGCCCCTCAAGGAGCTGTTGCTCACTCCGCCGCCCAAGAGCCTGGTAGATCTAGCAGCCGCACTTGCAGTGACAGGAACCGCCGGTGCGGCGGCCTATCTGTTACTGATTAGCCGGCTCGCACGGTCGCTGACCACGCTGCCAAGCGGCGGCGCTGGCGCGGGCCGGAATTCCGCGAGCGGGCATCTTTCCGCATGATGTGATCATGAAGGAAGAAACAGCAGGTTGTGCCCCGTCGGCGGCGCCTCTCCATGTTGAAGATAGCGCCGACCACGCCCCGGCGGCTATTGGATTTCAGCCCGCAGTCCAGAAGAGAACCTTATGACATCAGGTCGCCCACAGAATGCCGGCGGCTGGGAAGAGCGCATCCTACCCGGGGTTTCGCCGTCTCAAACGCTGTCAGAACATCTGGCGCGCTACGAAGTTGCCTCCAGATTTGGACCTGGGCGTATCCTGGGCGCGGCGTGCGGCGTCGGCTACGGGACCGCCCTGCTTCACGAGGCCGGTGCGCGGCAGGTCATCGGTGTCGACATTTCGATCGAGGCGTGCCGTCACGGTCTGAAGGCCTACGGGGCATCCGTCGTGTGCGGAGACGCGACCACGCTTCCTTTTGCCAGCGAGATCTTCGATTTAGTTGTCTCTTTTGAGACTGTCGAACACGTGTCCGATCCCGCTCAATTGCTAAGCGAATTGAACCGCGTGTGCAAGACCAACGGGATGTTGATTACCTCGGTCCCCAACAAGCGTGTCTACCCGCCGGGGAACCCGTTTCACCTTCATGAATTTGGCCGCGGCGACATACTGCGTCTGATAGAAAGAAACGGCTTCACTGCTAATACGATAATGGGGCAGGCGTTCCGGCCGTACCCGGCCGTGCTGGCGCGACGCGCAGTAGTGAGGTGTGTCCCGGGTTTACGGCGTATCGCGAAGCTTTGGCGAGCCTTTAGGCGGCGGAGGGCGAGACTGATCGGGAGCCAACCGGGGGGGGATACACCACGATGGGATGGTAGGCCGCAATCGCCCCACCGCGGAGTTGTGCCCGAACAAATCAAGGCCATCAGAGGATCAAGTTGGCTACGCGCTCCAACCTACTTCATCGTTATTGCAACGAAACGAAAGAGAGTGTCCAATGAAGCGGAGCGAAGCCGCGCAACTGCCAAACCGGGGGTGGCATGAAGGTCCTGTTCCTGACGAATGGCCCCATCGAGCACCCAACGAGTCGCCATCGGGTATATCAGTATTTGGATTTCCTGAAGGCATCGGGAATTGATGCGACCGTAAGCCCGGGGCTTTCGCCCCGCGAGTACTCGGCCGTTTTTGGCACAGCGCGCCGGACGATCCCCCGCGCCATCGCGGTGAACGTGTTGACCGCGCGGCACCGCGTGTTCGATCTGGCCCGTGCCCACGACTTTGACATAGTGGTCATCCAGCGCAATATTCTGGCGACGTTCGTGCCCGTCTTTGAGTTGGCGCTCTGCCGGCATCATCCCGCGGTCGTTTTTGATTTTGACGATCTGATCATGAGTCCGCAATTTGCGGAATTGATCCCGCGCACCGGGGGGGGGCTCCGGCAGCGGCTCTTCCGCAACCGCATGGACCTGGTGGTCAAAGCCGCCCGGCAGATCATCGTCGGGTCTCCGTTTCTGCGCGAGCGGGCGTTGGAACTCAATCCCAACGTGACGCTGATCCCGACGCCGGTTGACCTGCGCCGGTACACGCTGCGGGCTGAACCCAAACCCTCAGATCAGGTCATCATCGGATGGAAGGGAGGGCGCAGCGCCCCCGTCTATTTGCATCCGTTGCAGCCGGTGTTTGAGCAGCTTGCGCGCAGGTACGGAAACCGTTTCAAGGCCGTGGTGCACGGGGACCCCGACTTCAGGCGGTTCGGCCCGTATATGGAAATCCGTCCTTTTGACCTGGCGACCGAGATCGAGGAACTTCATCGGTTTGACATTGGCCTAATGCCCCTTGCCGACGACGACTTCACGCGCGGCAAGTGCGCCTTCAAGGCGATCGAATACATGGCGGCTGGCGTCCCGAGCGTCAGCTCGCCCGTGGGCGTCATCTGCGATATCGTGCAGCACGGGGTAAACGGTTTTCTGGCTAGAAGTCACGACGAGTGGATCGAGGTTCTCTCGCGCCTGATTGAGGACGTGCCCCTCCGACGCGCGGTCGGCCTCGCTGGACGCAGAACGGTTGAGGCACGCTTTTCCGTCGAAGCTACTGGCCCAAAGCTTGTCCAAACACTCCGCACTGCAACGGGTGACAAATGAACGCGCAGTTCTGCCAGCTCATACTGCGCTGTGCGGAGTGCAATGCTGATATTGGACCGTGGCGGCGTGAAGCGAACCAGTATCGATGCGCCGCCTGCGGTTCAGTGTACCCTTGCATAAACGGAGTGGCGGATTTCCTCCGGACTGAAGGCGCGGGGACGCGTGGAGATTCCCAGGCGGGAGCACTGAGCAGCTTTGCCAAGGCTACCACGGATAGAATGGACTGGGAAGCGCTGGTCAATATCGTGTCTGGTGGCATGAGGGACGGCGTTCGGCAGAGATCACGCCTGTTCCTGGATATAGGGTGTGGCTACGGAGCACTATGCACGGCGGCCGCAAGAAAATTCGGTCTCGTGGTCGGCATCGACGCTGATCTCGGGCAACTGGAAAGTGTGCCTGAACTACTGAAAGGGGAGATGCCCCCCAATTTGGTGCTGGTTCGGGCCTTCGCCGAGAAGCTGCCATTCCGACCAGCCCAGTTCCATGCCGTCACCTGCGTGCAGACTTTGGAACACGTCGGCAACCCTGATGCTGCTATCGGGCAGATCCGGCTGATGCTGGCCCCGGGTGGGCGCTTGTTCCTCAGCGTGCCAAATCGCTTCACACTCAGGGCCGAGCCGCATACGGGTCTGCGCGGCATCGGCTATCTTCCAAAGTGGTTGGCCGAGAGGTATGCTGCTGCATTGGGGAAGGCGGAGGAGTTTCGGAGCGTTCATTTTTTTTCGGCGGGCCAGGTTTCGGCTCTCCTCAGGGCGCATTTCGGAACCTCATGGCGATTCATTCGCTCCGGCTGCCATCACACTGCCCTCGGCAGGCTGGCGGCGCGCGCCTGGGGGGTGGCTGCGTTATCTCCGCTGATCGCAAATGTCGTCGGCGACATCGAAGTGATCGCCTGGCTTTAAGTGAGGGACTCGGTGCGGATCGGACTGGATATATTATCGGAAGTGGCGGGGCGAAGCTCCGGCACCGAAACGTATTTACAGGGGTTTCTTCACGCTCTCGCCCGCGTCAACGAGGAAAAGCATGAATTTTTCCTCTTCGTCAACTCCGGCAACGAGCGCCACTATCGAATCGAAGACCCTTGCTTTCGACAGGTGCGTTTCCCTTGCTCGAACAAGACCCGCCCGCTGCGGGTCCTAAGCCAGCTCCTTCTCACCCCGTACTACGCGCGGAAGCTGAAATTGGACGTTGTCAATTTCCTGGGGACGACGGGCGCTTTTTTCGTCGGCTGTGCAACCGTGCAGCATGCCAAGACGCTGCACCATTTGCAGCTTCCCGGGACCATTGATCCCCGCGTCGTTGCCTTCCGGCGCCTGATGATGGGGCCGTCTGCGCGGTGCGCCGATGTAGTCGTTGCCAACAGCGAAAGTCAGCGCGCCGACATTGTCCGGTTACTGAAAGTGCCGCATGATCGTGTGGTCCTTGTTTCGGAAGCGGTTGATCACACGGTTTTCTTTCCAAAAGAAGCAGGCGATCTTTATCAATCGACGCTGGAAAAATACGGAGTCACGGAACCGTACTTGCTTTTTGTTTCGTCGTTATGGCCGTATAAAAACGCTCACGCCCTCATCCAGGCCTACGCGCTTCTCCGGACGCGACGCCGGCTTCCTCATAAGCTCGTTGTGGTAGGTGGGTTCCCGGTGGGCGACTATCGGAGTCTCTTGCATCGCTCGGTCGCTCACCATGGCCTGGAAGACGAGGTGCGTTTTGTCGGCCACGTGTCGGACAGGCGAGAGGTCCGCGACTTTTATGTCGGGGCGGCGCTGTTTGCGTATCCCTCGCTGATGGAAACGTTTGGCTTGACCTTGCTGGAGTCCATGGCCTGCGGAACACCGGTGGTCGCCGCCAATCGGGGATCCATACCTGAGGTGGGGGGAGGCGCGGCTGTGCTGGTGGATCCGGATGACCACGCAGAAATCGCTGACGCGATCTGGCGCGTCATGAATGACCGCCCCCTTCGCGAATCACTCATCGCCAAGGGTCTGCGCCACGCGCAGCAATTTACCTGGGAGCGCACCGCACGGGAGACGATCGAGGCCTATCGACTCGCCCATCATCTCAGGAACGGTTGAAGCGCACATGGGTGTTGCGAACCTTTGCCTGGTATTGGAGTAGGCCTCAACGCAGTCGCCCATGGTTGTGAGAGCAACCAGTGGAAGACCGCAGACGCCTTTCACCTCGGGTTGCGTCTGAACAAACAACTGGAAACGCCGCACCATTCTCGCTTATGATAAGCTCGGTGCCTGCAGCGGAGCGGGCAAGGCGGAACGGTTTCAGGAGATCGCGCCAGTTGTGCTCTTCGGTTTTTTTGTCGCCTTGGGCCGCGCATCCTGACGACCGGCAAATAGTCGCTCGGCTCGGCCGCAATTGGCGGCCTGGGGTTGAACCATGAAACGTGCGCTGATTACGGGGATAACCGGGCAGGATGGCTCCTACTTGGCCGAATTGTTGCTGAGCAAAGGCTATGAGGTGCACGGCATCAAGAGGCGCTCAAGCAGTTTCAATACCGGTCGAATTGACGCGATTTTGCCGGATTTCCACGATCGCGAAGTGCGGTTCTTCGTCCATTTCGCTGATCTTGCGGACTCCACAAGCCTCATCAAGCTTCTGTACCGTCTTCAGCCCGACGAAATCTATCACCTGGGCGCGCAGAGTCATGTGAGAGTCAGCTTCGACATCCCCGAATACACGGGCGACATTTCGGCGCTGGGCACCACCCGTTTGCTGGAGGCTGTCCACGAATCCGGGATCAAGAAATTCTATCAGGCCTCCAGCAGCGAAATGTTTGGCCGCGCCGCGGAGGTCCCTCAGCGCGAAACGACGCCCTTTCGGCCATGCAGCCCTTACGCCTGTGCCAAGGTGTATGCCTACTGGATGACGGTCAACTATCGGGAGAGTTACGGGCTTTTCGCCTGCAACGGGATCCTCTTCAACCACGAGTCTCCCCGTCGAGGAGAGACCTTCGTCAGCCGGAAGATTAGCCGAGCCGTTGCCAGAATCCTGGCTGGTGTGCAGGACAAGCTTTATATGGGCAACCTCGAAGCCAAGCGTGACTGGGGCTACGCTCCCGAGTACGTTGACGCCATGTGGCGCATGCTCCAGCAGGATCAACCGAACGACCTCGTTGTTGCTACCGGCGAGACTCACACTGTGCGTGAATTTTTGGAAAGTGCCTTTGCGTGCGTCGGACTGGATTGGGAGAAGTACGTCGAGATCGATCCCGTATACTACCGCCCGGTTGAAGTGGACGTGCTGCAGGGCGATTACTCCAAGGCCCGCAAATGTTTGGGTTGGGAGCCCAAGGTTAAGTTTCACGACCTCGTGAAAATCATGGTTGAAGCTGATATCCAGATGCTCGAAAAAGAGATGAACGGCAGCCGCCGCCCCTTGACGGCCGCCACGTCATCTTAATGCGGAGTCACTGATGGCACCCAGCTTTATCGCGGGTAATTTCTGGCCAGACAGAAGGGTGGTCGTGGCCGGGGGCCTGGGTTTTCTCGGTAGAGTTGTCGTGTCTGTGCTGGAGGGACGAGGTGCGCGCGTTCGCGTTTGCAGCAGGCGAACAGGCGTCGACATCAGAGATCTGACGGCGATCCGGCGGTTTATCCAAGATGCGGAGCCGGATTTGATTATTAATTGCGCCGCTCATGTCGGCGGGATTGCATATAATGCCCGTTGCCCTGTTGCGATTTATGAAGACAACCTCCTGATCGGATTCAATCTGGTCAAGGCAGCGGCGGAGTGCGGCGTCCGGAAGTTCGTCAACATAATGCCAAACTGCACCTACCCTGGTGAAGCGGACGTCTACCGGGAGAAGGAATGGTGGGACGGCCCCATGCATCCCACGGTCCTCACCTACGGGATGCCCAGAAAGGCCCTGTGGGTACACGCCTGGGCCTATCACACCGTTAATCGGCTGGCCTCCATCCATCTCGTGCTGCCCAATCTGTACGGTCCGCATGATCACTTCGACATCGTAAGGTCGCATGCCTTGGGCGCTCTGATTCGAAAGATCGTGGACGCCAAGATTCAAGGCGAGCGTGCCGTGGAAGTTTGGGGTACCGGGGCGCCAATCCGGGAATGGATGTATGTCGAAGACGCAGGCGCGGGCATCGTTGCCGCAGCCGAGAAGCATGATGACATGAATATCCTGAATCTTGGGAGCGGACAAGGATGCTCGATACGCGAGTTGGCTGAAATGGTCAAAGCATGCGCGGGTTGGGACGGTGAGTTCGTCTATGACACTTCGCGGCCCGACGGCGCTCCCAAGAAGATCCTTCGAGTAAAAGAAATGGAAAGTAAGCTCGAATGGTTTCCGAAGGTAAGCCTTTCCGAGGGGATCCAGCGCACCGTGGACTGGTACACCGCTCACCGCTGCGAGTTTGCCTAAGGAATGCCAGCAGATGCAGGCTGTTGTTTAGTGAGTTCTGAGGAGAGTGAAGGATGGCAATGACCGTACCCCAGTTTGAGCCCTACCTGGGAGAGGAAGAGATTGCGCAGGTGATCGATTCCATCCGAGGCGGGTGGATCACGGAAGGTGTCAAGTCTCAGGAGTTTATCAAGCGTCTCGCTGCTCTCAGCGGCGCCCGATACGTCAGTTTGGCACCCAACGGAACGCTGGCCCTATTTGTGGCATTAAAGGTTTTGGGAATCAAAGAGGGAGACGAAGTCATCGTCCCGGATTTCACGTTTCTGGCCAGCGCCAGTTCCGTCGTGCTCACTGGCGCGACGCCTGTTTTTGTCGACGTGGACAACACCTTTCATGCCCGTCCGGAATTAATCGAGTGTGCGATTACGAAGCGGACTGCCGCCATCATGCCCGTCCACATCTATGGCCAGGCCGCTAACATGGATGCCATCATGGAAATCGCCAAACGGCACGGCCTGCGGGTTGTTGAGGATGCCGCACAAGGTGTGGGAGTGCGATATAAGGGCAAGCAGGTTGGAACGTTCGGCGATTTCGGGTGCTTCTCCTTTTTTGCGGATAAGACGATTACGACGGGAGAGGGCGGAGCCCTCTTGACTGATGATCCTGCCTTGGCCGAAACCTGTTTATATTTCAGAAATCAGGGCCGGCTCGAACGAGGGTCCTTTACGCATCCACACCTGGGATACAACTTCAGGCTGACTGATATTCAGGCCGGCATAGGTCTGGCGCAATTGGATAAGCTGCCGGAGATTACCGAAAAGAAACGAAAAAACGAACAGCTTTACCGCAGCTTCCTGGCTGATGTCCAAGAGGTCGCCTTCCCGGCCATCGATCCCGACAGCGAACGTGTGCCTTTCCGGGTCAATATACTCGTGCCCGATCCCGTCCGGCTAGGGAGCTTCCTTGAGTCCCGAGGCGTCGGAGTGAGACGCTTCTTTTACCCCCTTCATCGCCAGCCGTGCTTCACCCCACAGAACAGTAGGGTTGCCGGAGAGATCTGCGGGTCGATCGATGCTTTTGACCACGGTGTGTCACTGCCGTCCTCTGCGAAACTTACCGAGCACGAGATTAGGTATGTTTGTGACTGCGTCCGGGACTTCTTCTAGGGACGGCGTGGGTGGCGGTATCCGTAGTGCCGATGCACCACGGTCTAGTGTGCTGAGTCATAAATGCGTTTACAAAGTCGCTGTACCTTGCCGAGGATCAGATCTGCGTCTGCTGTCCAGATGAAAGGCCTCGGCTCTCTGTCGTTTTGCTCCAAGTACTCGCGGATCGC
>Ga0315288_10005145_pt1 | contig 16634 bp, 10 predicted proteins | sample YL17G11_20_MG_FD_203454 | JGI IMG/M metagenome (GOLD analysis project Ga0315288, IMG submission 203454) | Sediment microbial communities from Yellowstone Lake, YNP, Wyoming, USA - YL17G11_20 | ecosystem: Environmental > Aquatic > Freshwater > Lake > Sediment | place: USA: Wyoming | collected...
ATACGATAACAATCAAGAACATCCTCGTTGGCGAGGTGTGGGCGGGTTCGGGCCAGTCGAATATGGAGATGGCGGTTCAATCGTCGGCCAACGCGCAGGAAGAGACCGCTGCGGCCAATTATCCTAAGATTCGGCTGTTCAGCGTTCGGCGGGAAGTGGCCAATGAGCCGAAGGCGGATTGCACGGGAAGTTGGGTGGAATGCAGCCCGCAGACCGTGCCGGGATTCTCAGCAGTAGCTTACTTCTTCGGGCGGGAATTGCATAAGGAGCTTGACGTTCCGGTCGGCCTGATTCACACATCGTGGGGCGGCACCCCGGCGGAGGCCTGGACGAAGAGAGATGCGCTCGAGACAGATGCGGATTTTGCCCCGATTTTGAAGCGGTTTGATGACGCGGTGGCCAAGTATCCGGAGGCGAAAAAGGAGTATGAGCAGAAGATCGAGGAGTGGAAGCAGGCGGCTGAGAAGGCCAAGGCGGAGGGTAAGGAAGCGCCGGGAAGGCCGGGTGAGCCGTTCGGGCCGGGCAGTCCGCACTCGCCTGCGGGCCTGTACAACGCGATGATTGCTCCTTTGATTCCGTACCGGATTGCCGGGGCGATATGGTACCAGGGCGAGTCGAATGCGGGCAGGGCGTATCAATATCGGAAGCTGTTTCCGGCGATGATTAAATGCTGGCGGAGCAACTGGGGGCAGGGCGATTTTCCCTTCCTTTTCGTGCAGTTGGCGAATTATATGGATGTCAGACCCGAACCGAACGATAGCGCGTGGGCCGAGCTGCGAGAGGCCCAGCTTATGACCCTGAGTCTGCCCAATACGGGCCAGGCCGTAATCATAGACATTGGAGAGGCCAAGGACATACACCCCAAGAACAAGCAGGACGTGGGCAAGCGCCTTGCACTGTGGGCTTTGGGCACGACTTACGGCAAGAAAATCGTCTATTCCGGGCCGATGTATAAATCGATGAAGGTCGAGGACAACAAGGTTACGCTGAGTTTCGATCACGTTGGCGGCGGGCTTGTGGCGAAGGGCGACGGTTCGCTCAAGGGCTTTGCGATAGCGGGCGAAGACAAGAAGTTCGTGTGGGCCGATGCGAAGATTGAGGGGGCTGCGGTTGTAGTCAGCGGCGAGGGGGTCGCCAAGCCGGCGGCAGTCCGCTACGCCTGGGCGGACAACCCTATATGCAACCTGTACAACGCTGAGGGTCTGCCGGCTTCGCCGTTCCGGACCGATGACTGGCCCGGCCTGACGGCCGATGCGAAATAGACGGCGGACGGGTTGGTGAGTGGTGAGTGGTGAGTGGTGAGTGGTGAGTGGTGAGTGGTGAGTAGTGAGTAGTGAGTGGTAATTAGGGGCTTTCGCGGCTGGATTTAACCACTCACGAATTAACCGATTAACCGGGTCGCGCCCCCTCCGCTGGGAGTCCCGGCGCCAGCCGTCCCTGGCGGGACAAGTGGGCTGTGGGGGTCGGACCTTGTGTCGGAGCGGTAAAACGGTGAAAGCGTATTCGTTTTCCAAGAGGAAGAGGCTTGTCAGCAACAGGCAGTTCCGAGCTGTCATTGCTCGTAAAATGAGCGCTCGCGACGGCCTGCTCGCCGTCTGCCTGGCCGAAAACGATTGCGATTATCCGCGGCTCGGCGTTTCCGTAGGCAAATCGTGCGGGGGCGCGGTCGTGCGCAACCGGCTCAAAAGGCTGTTGCGCGAGGCCTTTCGGCAAAGCCAGGACCGGATTCGGCCCGGCTTCGACTACGTGGTGATGATTTCGCCTCAATGGTCGGAAAGATTAGGCGACAATAAGGCCGAAGGGGCATCAGGAGGACCGACGCTTGAGCAGGTGAAGGCGTCGTTTCTGGGGCTGGCGGCTGCGGCGTTTGAAAAAGGCCGGCAATCGGAGCCAAAAGGAAGTCCGCCCCGGCGGGACGAGAAAAGGCCCGAAAAATGACGCGGAACAGGTATAAAAACTCATCACCGACCTCAAATCACCCGATAAAATAGACGAACCCGCCGGATGCGGGCATAGGTTGCCAAAATGGGCAAGAAAAGGGCAACGGCCCGGCCGGCGAATTTGTTGAGGGCAGAGCTTGAGTCAAAAGGACGAATTAGTGCCAATAGGGTCGGCGGCAAAAAAAGCTGGTGTTTCCCGGCAGTCTCTGCAATACTACCTTATGGTTGGCTTGCTCGAGCCTGCGGAGATTACGCCGACAGGCAGACGCTTATTTGACGCCAAGACTATCGAGCGGGTCAAACTGATAAAGAGGCTTAACGGCAGCGGCTATCCTTTGCGCGCGATAAGGGAGCTGTTTATGGAAGGCCGGACTGATTTGAAAGGATCCAAGAAGTGAGTGACTACGAGACCATCCAGAGAAGACGCAATATCATCGTAGGCGTTTTTGTAGTGGGCGGTATGTGTGCGCTCGGATGGCTGGTGTCCAAGTTCGGGGACATGCCGGGGCTGTTTAGCCGAATGGGTTCTTATAACGTGCGCGTTCAGTTTGCCAAGGCCCCCGGCGTGCAGAAAGATACACCCGTGTACTTCTGCGGCTACCAGATAGGCAGGGTCATGACGGTCCTGGCGCCCAGCAGAATGCCGGAAGTGGACCCCAATACGAAGGCTGACCCCCATGCGGGGGTGGACGCCAGCGCGGAAGCGAAGACGAAGAAATACCATCAAACGGTGGTTATCCTGAGCATCGATGAGTCGCACAAGGATATTCCCCGCGATGTAGATGTGAAGCTGATGACGCGGGGGTTCGGAAGCAGCTTCATTGAGCTACAGCTAAAGAAGGATAAGGTCTATGGCGATGACGAACTGCTCCTCCGGCAAGACCCTAGATTACAGGGCTCGACCGGCGTTACAAGCGAGTTCTTCCCGGAGGAGACACAGGAAGAGCTCAGGGAGCTGGTTACTGACATGAGGACTTTTGTCAATAAGGCCAACCATATTCTCGGCGACCCCAACAACAAAAAAGCGGATTTGGACAAAGCCATAGCTAATCTGGCCGATGTGTCGGACCTTGCCGTGGCGAGACTTCGAGAAGCGGGGGGAACCCTACGGGACGTGAACGAGACCCTCGATCTCATCAAGAAGGCAATCATCAAGGATGTCCGACCTGCAATTGCGGATTTCAGGAAACTCATGAACACGGGGTCTGACGTCCTCACCCATGTTGATGCCAATTCTGAAAGACTCGTCGTCGCTCTGGTCGAAGCAAGCGGCGAGCTCGGCGAAACGCTCTCGGAGTTGCGACTAATTCTGGAGAAAGTCAATAACGGGAAAGGCTCCGCCGCCAGATTCGTCAACGATGGAGAATTCTATGAGGCCCTGCTCGACAATGCCGAGCAGGTGGAGCTGCTGCTGAAAGAGATCAAGGCATTCGTCTCGCGGGCCCGCGAAAAGGGATTGCCTTTCAAGCTGAGATAACGCCGCTCGGATTGGTGAGTGGTGAGTGGTGAGCAGAGGCTTTCGGGGGGGCATTTAACCAGTTACTAATTAACCAATTAACCGGGCCCCGCCCGGCCATCCGGTCGCGTGCACCCGTGTTGCATAAGCCGGGTGAACGCCGTGGAGATTTTCCGGGGCGTTGAGTCTAAGGCTCACTTAGACTGTTCTTGTTGTTGTTTTATTCTTTCCCTGTCGCGGGGCGGTATAGAGCTGTCTTGTTCGGGGAATTGGCCCTGGTCGCCGGTGTCCTTGATCCATTTTTCGAGGATTGCCCGCATCCGTTTGAGGGTTTTTTGGCGGTCCGGCGAAGCTGCGAGATTGTTTATCTCCCATGGGTCGCTGCGGAGATCAAAGAGCTCCTCGTCCGGCTTTCGCGGCGCCATAAACAGGGCCTGCACGGGCGTGAGCTTGCCCTGGGCGTGCACACCGGGCCGGTCTTAAATGCCTGTGTGAAGCGCACACCTTCAGCCGCAAGCTTGTCCATAATGCAGCAACGTCTTGTATCGGGCGCTGCTGCGTTACTTGCTGTCAATTATTACAACCGTTTGGTTTGTCTGCGGCGCGCCTGCGGGGAAGAGGAGCTTGCCACCTTCAGCAGGACTTGCCTCGACGTAGTATTCTATGTCGCGCCGCTGGATTTCCTCGGCGGGAATCCCGACCGAATAGACTCCGCGGGCGACGTGGGCAAGCGTGATCCTGCTGAAATCGCCGGGGCCTATCGGCCGCCAGTGCAACGCCGCATCGGCGTGTTCGCCTTCGGGCAAAATGATCACTTTGAGCACCAGGTCTTCGCCTGGCGCCAAGCTGCTGCGGACGGTGGGCACGAAGAGCCGGGCCGGGCCCTCATATCGTTTCGAAGGCATCGCGTCATCGGGCAGAGGTTCGCCCAAAATCCCGGCCAGCTCTTCGCCCGGCTGGGTGAGCAGCGCGGGCGTTACGTGCTGCTGCCAGTTGGTCACATTGCCCATCGCGCCGGGCGTGCTGACGGTCGCCAGCAAATACTTGTGCGCCTGGGCGATGTCGGCGACCAGCTCTTTCCTGATCGGCAGGGCAATCTCCTTTGCCAGCCGTTTCTGCGCATCAGGGTCTTTCTGGTCCTTGACTCTTTTCATTGCAGCGTCAAAGCGCGCCCAGGTGCAGCTTACCCTGCCCACGGCCCGCAAATAGCGGAAGTTGTTCAGCCAGTAATCGAACCGTTCGAGGTTGGCGGGGCCTTTTATGAGCGGGCGCAGTTTGGCCAGTTCATCGACAAATGCGTATTCCCCGGCGGCCTGCTCCCACGGCCTCGCATCCGGCTTGACTCCGCCGGGGCCGCCGATCCAGGTGGAAGGCCGAGGCAGTTTTGTGTTGCCCTGGCCTTCGGATGTGGCCGATAGTCCGCCATCCAGGCTTATGAACAACCTGGCGATTGGCTCGGCCGCCTGCGGGCCGAACTGCGCATTCGCCCAGTCGGCGTAGAAATCATCGACGGGCAAATCTCGCGGCCTCGTGTCGGAGGGGGAGGCGGGCAGGTCGGCCTGGTAGTCCTGGTACGCCGGGCCGCCGCAGTTGATCTTCCTTGTCACCCCCTGTCCCTGGACGACGATGCCGGCGATGCACGGAAACTCCACCTGGTGCACAAAGTCGATATTCAAAAAGTCCTTCGTCACCTTCACGTCGTCGAATGTGTAATCCAGCGCCCTGTTCTTGCCGACCTTAGCGAAAATATCGAGATTCTCGATGACATTCTTGCCCTGGAGCTTGACGCCAAAGACTCGTTTGTCCGCCTCGCCGTAATGCGGCTCGCAGAACTTCAGTGTCACCGTGTATGCGCCGTTGGGCGCCTTGAGGCGATAGGCTCTGACATCCCAGATAACCGTCTGGTAGAGCGTATCTTCTTCGGTATCGGCGATCGGGCTGTCGGGGAACGCGGCGACGTTGCCGCCTTCGCGGCCTTCGGTGAGGTTCGGCTCGGGCGGTTCAAACTTTTTGCCGAAGTCCGGGTTCCAGCCGGTCTGCTCCCAGGCCGCCTGCGCCAGCGCCGAGACGTTGGGGCCGAGGATGCGCGTTCGCCAGTGAATTCCCAGCAGGCCGGTGCAGCCGTAGGCCAGGGCATCGGCGGCGTCGCGCCGCATCCTGCCGGCCCAGAGCTGCGGGATTATCAGGGCGGGGTCGTCCTCAAGCCAGGGAATGGCCCATTGCGGCCGACCCTTTACATTCGCAAAACCAGGCTCCACCGGGGCGAAGCCGACATTGCGATTGATGCAGCTCATCGGCATTTCTTTCGGCAGGACGTTGTCGAAGAGCGCCCGGTCTTTAGGCGGCCCCAATACCCAGCCGCACGTGGCCAATGTAAAGGGGGCATTGACTTTCTTTGCCGCGGCGATTGCTGCTCGAAAGTCCGCCAGCGTAGTCTCGATCTGCTCGTCCTTTGGGTTGCCCCAGGTCCAGTCTTCCGGCGTCCAGAACCAGTAGTAATCCAGCGGGTAGGCCCCGGCGATTCTTTGGAACATAGCTTCATAGACTTCCTGCACAACGGCCGGGTCGCTCAGGTCCTTGCCCATAGCTTTGATGTGTTCCCTGACTGCGGTGGGTATGATGAGCGGCGTTTCGGTGCCCACGCAGGTCTTGACGCCGAGGGCGTGGGCGTATTCAAAGGCCTCTTTGAGCACGCCGCCCATCCGGTTGAAAAGCTCGTTGGCATTTTCCTGGGAAAGCTGTGTCCAGGGATTCATTCCCTGCATATAGTCCGGGCCGAAGTCGTCGCGTTCGAACAATTGCGCAGCGCCAAATGTGTAATCGCCCGTCTTTGCCGGCTGGTAGCCCCAGGCGCCGGTGACGTTCGCAGCAGTGAAGTGCCTTGACGGATAGCTGAACTTCACGGTCCCGTCGTCATTGAAGTCGCCCGGCATGCCGATCCAGACGGTCGGCTCGGGGCCTACGCCGCCCTGGGGATAGGTGTGCAATCCGAAGAAGTTCATCCGCAGCTTGGGGAGCTGCGCGATAATGGCCTTGTAATCATCGGTATTCCACCAGTCCGGCCCTTCGGGAAAGTCGTGGAAGGGCTGAATTCCCCGCACACTGAACAGCGGCTTGCCTGTTTCGTCGAGGTCCGGTATTTTGAACGTGATGCGCTCGTCCGGCACCGTATCGCCGTGCAGGTAAAACCGCACGCCCAGCTTCTCCGCAAATCGGTAAGCGCCGTAAAGCGTGCCGGTAGCATCTCCGCCCACAATCAGCAGCGTTGGTCTGGTTCGGTCCTTGAGGGTCTTGAGCAGGTATTGCTGCGGCTCCAGTGAGTTGATGGCGGATGCAAGCTTAGGGTCTTTGCCGGTCAGCGTTTTGAGGATCGGCTGATCCTTCCGCCCGACTACAATCAAGGGGGTCCCGGCGGGCAGTTTGCCATCTGTGCGGACGATAGGCGCCAGCTCGCCGGTCCGCAGATACAAGTACCGGCGGACCTCCTTCGCCGCCAAGCGTTCGGCCGATGTTGCGCCGGATGGACATAAGATCGTCATAGCGCCGGTTTCTGCAACGCCGCCTGCGGACGCGCGGCGACCGATTGAAATCAGCAGGGCAAAAATCACGACAAGCCCGCCGGCGCTTGGGCGGGCAAGAATCGTTATCGCAGTGCACTTTCTCATTTGAGCGGACCTCCTTATACAGTATCGTTCAAAGGCTTCTGCAAAATTGCAGGTTAGGCCTATATTGTTGAAGAAAATCTCTTGTATGATTTTCTTCAATAATTACCTAAGCGATTACGAGACAATACGTTGCCATTGAAAAGAAAAAATCAACAAACGATTTTTTCTTTTCTAGGTAGGCCTAACCTGCAATTTTGCAGAACTCATAGTATCGTTCATTATCCTTGGCGAATAATTCTAAGCGATAAAGGGTGTTGCTGCAATCGGGAAGATTCCTTGCCTATTTGACTGATTTCGGTTATCATAAGGCCGACGGATTGGTGAGTAGGGAGTGGTAAGTGGTGAGTAATTGTTAATCTATTGCCATTGTGTGTACTATCAGATAATTCCTGATAGCGTCAAAGCAGCGGTGCTTGACGCCATCAAGGCGGCGGGCGTCGAATTCGAGGCCGTGCCCGACCTCTGCCGGATGTGCGCCGAGCGCGACCCCAGGCTCAAGGACTGGGCAAACGCCGAGTCGCTGAGGATATTCGCCTGTTATCCGCGGGCGGTGAGGTGGCTGTTCCACGCCGGCGGGGCGCCGCTGCCCCCGCAGGGCGTCGAGTTTGTCAATATGCAGACCGGGCAGGTCGAAGAAATGGTTTCGCTGCTGCGCCACAGGCAAATCAGAGGTGAATCTGCGGATGAGATCCGACTGGAAAAAGAAGGCGACTGGATACCCTGGTTTCCTGTAATCGACTACGACCGCTGCGAGAACTGCAAGCAGTGCCTGGGCTTTTGCCTGTTTGGCGTGTACGAGCTTTCTGACGGTGACAGGGTGGAGGTTCGTAATCCCGCCAATTGCAAGACCAACTGCCCTGCGTGCGCAAGGGCGTGCCCCAACAGCGCGATTATCTTCCCCAAGTACGGCGAAGGCCCCATTAACGGCGATGAAGTGAAGGAGCAGGCATCGCAGGACAAAGAATCGAAGGCGGACCTTGCCGATCTTCTGAGCGGCGATGTTTACAATACTATTCGCAAGCGAGGTAAGGGCGGCAAGAGATTCTCCGCCGGTGCGGACGCTCAGGAAAAAGCCGACCTGTCCGGGAAATCATCGAGCTTGAAGGAATTGCAGGAAAAGTTGGCTATCCCGCCGGAGGTACTTGCGTCTTTATCGCCTGCGGAGATGATTGGGATCAGAAAAAGAGCCGCTGAGAAAACCCGTCGAAACGCACACCAAAGCCCTAACGGGACCGGCAAAACCGGGAGCGAGGATTATGAGTAAGAAACGCTTAGAGCCTGCGGTTATTCTTGTCGCAGACAGAACCCTCAGCGCCAACTACAGGATTCTGTTTGAAGGCATTTTCGCCACGATGCAGACCACCCAGGTCCCGGAAATAATGATGCGGAAATTCGTTGCCCCCGCGGTTGGGACAGATTCGCTTGGCCGGGCCAAGAGTGCGCCCCTCGGGCTGCGCCGGGTCGAGTCGGCGCTCCTCAAGCTCACGGACCTGAGCCGCGAAGATGTAGTCTGCACGACGCCGGAGGCATTGCCCGGCTTGTTGGGGCCATGGGTCAAGGTTGTGGGGTTTAGCTCAAGCGACCCGCTGGGCAGGGGGATGAGCAATACCACCACCACGAATTTCTGGAAGGGCGAGCTTTACACGAGCTTCTGGACCAGGCGGATGATTGAGCAATTAGCCGGGCCTAAGCGGGAGTATGGCTTCAAGATTGTCGCCGGCGGCGCGGGGGCCTGGCAATGGGCCTGCGACCCCAAAGAGAGGGCAAGATTGGGCATTGACGTGGTTTTCGATGGGTATTTTGAGTCGTCGGGGCCTGAACTCTTTGTGGACTTGGTCAATGGCCGCCAAATACCGGGGAACATCTGCGAGAAGGATACTGCGGTCGAGAGAACTCAGCCCATAACCGGCGCCTCAATGTTGGGCATTATCGAGCTATCGAGGGGCTGCGGTCGAGGGTGCAGGTTTTGCACGATGGCCGGCAAAAAGATGAAGCATCTGCCGCCGGATACTATCTTGGCAGACCTCCAGACGAATGTCGCCAACGGCGTCACCTCAGTTGTCAGCGGGAGCGAGGACTTTTTCAGGTATGGTTCGGTCGGGCTAAAACCGGATTTTGAAAAGCTGCACGGCTTGCTATCGCAGATGAAGCAGATCAAGGGCCTGTCCTTTATGCAGATAGACCACGGCAATGTCACGAGCATAATGCAGCTTACGGACGAGCAGTTGAGGCAAATCAGGGAATTGCTTACCTGGGAAAAGAAGGCGGAATACCTCTGGGTGAATATGGGAGTCGAAAGTGCGAATGGCCGGCTTGTGGCGGCCAACTGCCCCGGCAAGGTGGCGCCATTTCGGCCGGACGACTGGGAGGATATGGTCCGCGAGGCTGTCGAAAAAATGACAAGGACCGGCTTCTTCTGCGTTGTGAGCATTATTCTCGGCTTGCCGGGCGAAACCCCGGACGATATCGCCCGCACGCTCAGGCTCGTCAGGGACTTAGGGGCGAAGCGAGCGGTGATTTTCCCCGTCTTCTATGAGCCTTTGTCGCCCGATGAGATTGAGGGAGGGCGGAGATTTACTATTCGCCGGATGAGGGCCGACCATTTAGAATTGTACAGGACCTGTTATGAGATAAACTTCAAGGCCGTGCCGCGATTGTTCGCCGACAACCAGCGGGCCGGCGGGGTATCGTGGCTCAGAAGAGCCATGATGCAGGTGCTGGGAAAGGGCGAGGTATTCTCCTGGCGGCGAACTTTCAGCAGAATGCAGAAGCAGTTGGCAGGCGCAGGGCCTGAAAAGACCGATGAGGATCGCAAGTATGCCGGACGATGCTACGATTACAGCGAGGTCTCTTAGACCGCCGCAGGACAATATACCGCAGACAAGGCAGCAGCGCGACAGGCTGCTGCAGATTGTCGGCGAATATGTCGAGCAGGAACGGCCCGTGGGGCCGTTGTCTATCGAAGAGCTGCGGACGCACGCGGAGGCGGTTCTCAAGAAGGCGAATCTGAACTGCAAGTATTTGAACTACGCCGGCGTTCTTATAAATAACGAGGTTTGGCGGCGGACAGTGGCTGGAATCCCGTTTGAAAAGCGATTGCTGCTGCTGCCCAAGTGCCTTCGCAGCGCCGAGGAATGCCCGGCCGAGTTCGATGAGGTCGGCTTAGTGTGCGAGCATTGCGGGCGGTGCATCATCAACGAATTCAAGAGCCAGGCCGAGCGCCTGGGCTACGCGGTGTTGATTGCGGAGGGTTCGCCCGTTGTGATGTCGCTTATCGAGACGGGAAAAATCGAGGCGGTCGTGGGCGTAAGCTGTCTGTCGGTGTTGGAGCGGGTCTTTCCGTATATGGAGGCCGGCGCGGTTCCGGGCATCGCGATCCCGCTGCTCCAGGACGGCTGCGCCAATACGAGCGTGGACGCCGATTGGGTCTGGGACGCGATCTATCAAAGCAACGACGACCGGACCCGGCGTCTTAATCTCGATGATTTACAGACCCAGGTAAATAGCTGGTTCACCGAGGAATCGCTGTCGGGGCTGTTGGCCGCCGTTGATAGCCGGACCGAACATCTGGCGTTGCAGTGGATGGCCAAGGTGGGCAAGCGATGGAGGCCCTTCCTCGCCGCCTGCGCTTATCAGGCCCTTGCCGGCAACAAAGAAGGGTCTCTTCCGCAGGCCCTTCGCAAGGCCGCCGTCGCCGTCGAGTGTTTTCACAAGGCCTCCCTGATTCACGACGATATCGAGGACGGCGACGACCTGCGGTACGGAGAGAAGACTCTGCACGCCGAGCATGGAGTGCCCATTGCCCTCAACGTCGGAGACCTGCTTCTTGGCGAGGGCTACCGTCTTTTGGTGGAGGCGGATGCCTCGGATAGCTGCAGGACAAGTATGTTGGCGGCGGCGGTTCAGGGGCATCGCAATCTGTGCATAGGCCAGGGAGATGAGCTTTCGTGGATTCACAAGCCGAGATGTTTGAGCGTCGCCGAGGTCGTTGACATATTTGGAAAAAAGACATCGCCCGCATTTGAGGTCGCCTTGAAGCTGGGAGCGATACTGGCGGGCTGCGGCGAGGAGCTGAACGGCGTGCTCGAAGAGTACAGCCGGTCGCTCGGAATTGCGTATCAGATTCGCGACGACATTGAGGACTTCCGCTCGATGGACGAATCGCGTGCTCTAAACGCGATGCGGCCGTCGCTAATGCTTGCACTGGCCTGCGAACGGGGGGGAAGGGCCGAGAGGGAGCTGCTCGAGCGCGTATGGAACAGGTCCGCCGAGTCGCGTCCGGGAGGCAAAGCCGTCGAGACTGTTTTGGCTGAGCTAAAAGTGGAGCGGCACGCTTCGGATTTGATGGAGTCCTACAAGGCCCGCGCTATCGGCAGCCTCTACCATTTGAGGAACTCCGACCTCAAGGGGCTGCTGCGAAGGGTGATAGGCAAGATATTCAATGATTTTGAAGTGATGGGCTGCTGCAATGACCGTAAGGCTGGACATGCTCAGGGCGGCAAATCGAGCCAGGCTCGTCCTGGGTGATTCAGCCGCTCTTGTAACCGGCTTCATCGGCAGGCAGCTCAATGAAGACGGCGGGTTCAAGGGAAGGAGCGGCCAAAGCGACCTGTATTACACTGTCTTCGGCATCGAATCCCTTCTGGCGCTGGATGCTGAATTTGACCGCGCGCAGATCGCAACCTACCTGCGACAATTCGGCGATGGTGATTCGCTGGACCTGGTCCACCTTGCGTGCCTGGCCCGGTGCTGGGCCGACATTTCAGAACCCCGCAACGCCGGCATCGAGGCGCCTCTGCGCGACGGCATCCTGCGACGGCTTGAAGGTTACAGATGCGCCGATGGCGGCTACAGCAATTCAAGCGGGGCGCAGCGCGGCACTGCTTATGGCTGCTTTCTCGCTTTGGGGGCATACGAGGATTTGAATGGGGATATGAACAATGTCACGGCCCTTGCCCGCCGCGGCGGGCTGGCCGATTGCGTAGAATCGCTGCGAACGTCGGACGGGGCCTATTCGAATGACCCGACCATTCGAATCGGGGCGACGCCCGCCACCGCAGCGGCCCTGACAATCCTCCACTACTTGAATAAGCCGACCAGCGATGCTTCCATCGAATGGCTGCTTTCGCAACGGCATCCCAAGGGCGGCTTCGTCGCCGTGCCTGTGGAGGGCAGCTACGGCATGCCCGATCTGCTCTCCACCGCGACCGCCCTGCACGCGCTGGCGCTGGCAGGCGTTTCGCTCAACAGCGTATCGGAGAAATGCCTCGATTTTCTCGACAGCCTTTGGAGCGCAGAAGGGGCCTTTCGCGGGAGCTGGGCCGACCCAACACTCGACTGCGAATACACCTACTACGGCCTCCTGTCGCTCGGACATCTAAGCACAAATCCATACGCGCAAAACGGCGCCTCGCAACCTGGGACTTGGTTATGAACATCGACGAAGGAGCGCTTGACGAAACGCTCAATGCCCTCAAAGGGCGATTGATGCAGGCCAGGCTGCCCGAAGGGCCCACGGCCCCGTGGGGGTGCTGGCAGGGAAGGCTGTCCGGCAGCGCGCTATCGACTGCCACAGCCGTCTTTGCGCTGTCGGTCGTGGATAGGGCGAGACATGACCCGCTGATTGGCAAGGGACTCGACTGGCTTATCGAGAACCAGAACTGCGACGGCGGATGGGGCGATACGGTTGTAAGCCTCAGCAATATCAGCACTACGATGCTTTGCTGGTCTGCATTGGTGATAGCCGGGCAGTCCAATCGCTATGCCGAATCTGTTGCAGAGGCCGAGTCCCGGCTTGTCGATTTCGCCGGCAGCCTCGAAGCGGGCGCTCTTGCAGAGGCGGTCGATAAACAATATGGCCGGGACCGAAGCTTCTCAGCGCCCATTCTGACTATGTGCGCCCTTGCAGGCAGACTGGGCGAGCCGCAGCAGGCCTGGCGAAGAATCAAGCCCTTGCCCTTTGAACTGGCGATGCTGCCGCACACGATCTTCAAGTGGCTGCGGCTGCCGGTCGTTAGCTATGCCCTGCCCGCCTTAATTGCAATCGGGCAGGCCTGTTATCATCATCGAAGGCCCATAAACCCCGTCGCGCGTGTTGTGCGCCGGCTCTGCCGCAGAAGGACTCTCGACGTGCTCCGGGGCATACAGCCTAAAAATGGAGGTTTCCTTGAGGCCGCGCCCCTGACCGCCTTTGTCGTGATGAGCCTGGCCTCCAGTGGCCAACGAGAACACAAGGTCGTCTCAAAGGGCGTCGAGTTTCTGGTTCGCTCAGTCAGAGACGACGGCAGTTGGCCTATTGACACCAATCTCGCTACATGGGTCACGACGCTGTCGGTGAACGCACTCGCCGCCGCCCCGGAGTGGCATCAGGGACCCCGCAAGGGGCCCGAGGGGCCTGCCGATGGCGTATTGCCGGCCTGCGAGCGAGAGAAGATTCGGCGGATGCTTTTGGAATCGCAGTATCGCTGCGAGCACCCTTACACGCACGCCGCCCCCGGCGGCTGGGCGTGGACGGCTCTGCCGGGCGCTGTTCCCGATGCCGATGATACCGCCGGCGCGCTGATAGCCCTGCGCAATCTTGGGCCTCCGGATGAGGCTGTCACCGGCTCTGTGGTTGCGGGGATAAAGTGGCTGCTCGGACTGCAGAACAGCGACGGCGGAATCCCGACCTTCTGCAGAGGCTGGACGAATCTGCCCTTTGATCGCAGCGCCCCGGACCTCACCGCTCACGCCTTGGCGGCCTTAGGAGTATGGGCTGACTCCGTACCGCCCGTTGCGCAAGGCCGGGTCGCTAAGGCAATCAGAAAGGGACTTGACTATCTCGAGCACGCGCAAAGGCAAGACGGCTGCTGGGTTCCGCTCTGGTTCGGCAACCAGTCTGCGCCAAGCCAGGAAAACCCCGTCTATGGCACAGCCAAGGTGCTTACGGGTCTGCACCAATTACCTTCGGAATTTACCTCTGCCTACGCGCCAATGCTTGAAAGGGCGGTCAGGTGGCTTCTGTCCGCCCAGAACTCGGATGGCGGATGGGGCGGCGACAAATCCGTCGCATCGTCCATAGAAGAGACGGCCCTTGCAGTAGATGCCCTGGCGGAATCGCTCCTAAGTCCAGGTAGTGGGACATTCGGCGCAGGCGAGGCAAGTCTCACTGTGGAAAAAATGGAATCAGCCATTTCCAGCGGCGTATCCTGGTTGATCGAACACACAGCGAGAGGCACATCAGCTGCGGCTTCACCTATCGGCCTGTACTTTGCAAGGCTCTGGTACTTTGAAGATTTGTATCCCGTGATTTTTGCGGTATCCGCCCTGCAGAAGGTCAAGAACCTTTGCGGGCGGATACGGCGCACGGGGCAGCCCCGGCGGCCATAAAAACGCAGTACTAAACACGGGCTGGAAGCCCGTGCTACTTAGCACCGCCCAAAATAATCCTGTTCGCAGGACAAATAGGCTATAATACTCGGTTTGGATTCACTGTTTCTTATAAATGAGTTCTGCAAAATTGCAGGTAATCAACAAACGATTTTTTCTTTTCTAAGTAGGCCTAACCTGCAATTTTGCAGAAGCCTTTTTACTGTTTCTTATAAACGAGGCGATATGAAAAAAGTGTGCTGTGTTTTGAAGACGACTTTGCCGGGGCGATGTACCAGCATTATTTTATGTTTATTGATTCTGGTTGCAGCGGGCGATTCCGCCGGTGCGGCCCGCGGGCGAGGCAGGCCCGCCGCGGCGGGCAGGGAGCGGATCAGAAGGGCGCCTTCGCCGCGAACGGCGGTGGACCTCGAGGCTATTGCCTTCAAAATCGCATACGAGACCTTTCGCAAGACCGACGGCGTGGAGAACTGGGAATTATTCGTGATGAACGCGGACGGCTCCGACAAGGTCAACCTGACCAATACGCCCGACATAGACGAGATGTATCCGCACGTCTCGCCGGACGCGAGCAGGATATGCTTCGTTGTGGATGAGGTAGCCGAGAGAGAAAAGGTCCGAAACGTGTATTATATGAACATTGACGGGGCGCAGCGCGTCAAGGTTGCCGGGAACGCCCGCGAGCCCTGCTGGAGCCCCGACGGCAAAAAAATCGCATATCTCAAAGGCGAGTTCAATCGCTACAGCACAAGGGAGTATGCGACCTCGGAGCTTATGATCTACGATTTGCAGACCGGCCTGCACAAGCAGCACCCGAACAAGGAACTCCATCACATCTACGCCATCTGCTGGTCGCCCAACGGGCGTTGGTTCCTGTGTGCGGTGCAGGGCGGAATGGGATTCAGTGACACGATTCTGGCTTTCGAGGCCGACGGAACAAAGGTCTTCGACCTCGATCAGTACGGCGTCCGGGGCTGCCGGCCGGACCTCAGCGTCGATGGCAAGATGATGACCTGGGGCGAGACGGACTGGGAGCTTTGCTTGGGCGATATCGACCTGACCGGCGATGTGCCCAAGGTTACGAATGTCCGCAAGATACTCGGCTGCGTCCGCGCCGCAAAGGTCTATCACGTCGATTTCTCGCCGGATGCCAAGCACCTTGCATTTAGCTACGGCCCACAGGATGGGGGCCAGCAGGTCGGCGGTATGGCCGAAGGATGGAATATCTGCGTCGCCGATATGACGGGAAAATGGGTCAAAGTCACCATCGACGGCAACCACAACAAAGAGCCCGACTGGGTCCCTATCCCAACCGCACCCCGCGCCGCGGAGAATAAGGCGAAGGAAAACCCTCTTACAAAGCTGTTGTCCCATCCATTGATTCAGGCAGACGCCCGTAAGGACAATTAGCTACGCTGGCAGTACAGTCACGGGCCTTCACATCGCAGCCTATAGCTCCCATCCCTTGCGGTATTCGCGATACAGGTACTTCTCGGCCTCTGGGGCATTGGTGATTTTCATATTTTCACTGTCGAACAGCACCTTCTTGCCCGCCCGCAGGGCGACAGTCCCCAGGTTGACGGCGTCCGTAATCGCCCCGGCGTTCAGGAAACTACCCGGCGATGGCTCACCCCCTTTGAAGGCCTGGAGCCATGAGGACTGGCGATCGCCACGGCCCGCTGTGCTGCGGCTGCCGCCTTGGGGCGAATTCTCGTCCATCGGGAGGGGTTTGTTCTGCCCTTTGGCAAAGAGTCGCGGGTCCTGTCCGTTGAAGCCGGCCATGATCGTTCCCTCATCGCCAATGAACATGATACCCTCTCTGTCCATCTGTATGGCGTGTGCTTCGATCTCATCGGGCAGGCGCGGTTTCATGCCGCCATCGTACCAGAACAGGTCCATAGCAGGCATATCCTGCCGCGCCGCGAACTGAAAACGCAGCGCGCAGCCGGCTGGATAAGAGAAATCATTATCCACGGGCCGACTGACATTGTCCGCGATTGAACAGGTGTGGGTCGCCCATGCCTCGGCGCTCAACGGAGCGCTGAGGTTCAGCGCGGTGAATACCGGCCAAAGGCTGTAAATGCCCATGTCCGCCATAGAACCGCCGCCAAAATCGTACCAACCGCGAAAGACCGTGTGCGTGTAGTGCGGATGATAGGGGCGGAACACCGCGGGCCCCAGCCACAGGTCCCACTCAAAACCATT
>Ga0315288_10005148_pt1 | contig 16632 bp, 9 predicted proteins | sample YL17G11_20_MG_FD_203454 | JGI IMG/M metagenome (GOLD analysis project Ga0315288, IMG submission 203454) | Sediment microbial communities from Yellowstone Lake, YNP, Wyoming, USA - YL17G11_20 | ecosystem: Environmental > Aquatic > Freshwater > Lake > Sediment | place: USA: Wyoming | collected...
ATACTGTTACGCCTTGGGCGGGGCGTCGTTGGCGGCGGCGGTTAGCACTGACAGAATGAATACGGACAGTGTCAGATGGATCGTTTGGTTTGCTCTGTTCGACATAACTATGTCCTCCTGATTGATGTTGTCACTTCACATATGTCAACATACCACATTGCTGTCACAAAGTCAAAGAAATATCGGACTATTCAGGCTAACTGAGGGTGGATGCGGTTTTTCTGTTTGGTTTGGTCTTTTTCAAGCTCTGGTTTGAAGGTTTGATTTCGCTGCTTTTGAATTTAAGGGTTTGTGAAACAGCCCGGCGGGCTTTTATAAAGATTCCGGCTCGTGGATTTTCTGGATTTGTGTCATCACTTCTTCTTTTGGTCTGCCATCTGTGGAGATGGTTGGAGTCAGTATGAAAATGGTCTCGACCGCCCGGCTTTCGGTATCCTCGCTGGAGAACAGAAAGCCGATAAGCGGGATATCTTTCAGAATCGGAATGCCGCGAACGACGGCGAATTCCTCGTTCTTCCTGATTCCGCCGATTACGAGGCTGTCGCCCTGCCGGATGCGGTTTTGTTTGTTCATGATTTCTTTTTTGGTAATGATCGGCACCTGCTTGACGCCCTCGGGTGTGTTCTTCGAGCCGAGCAATGCGTCCGTTTCCAGGCCGATGTAGCCGTCACTGAAAACGTGGGCCGTAATTTTTAGCGAGTCAATGACATTTTCGTATTCGGTCCTTGTCTCCATGTAGTCCGAATTCGTGGATCGCATCGTTATTCTGTCCAGCGGAACCTTTTGCTGTGATGAGACCATCGCCGTTCCGCCGTTGACCACTTCAAGCGTTGGATTCATCAGGATTTTCAAATAGCCCCTCGATTCGAGCAGATCGATTAACAGCGTGAGACCATGGCCTGCTTCGCCAGTGCTCAAATACCCGATATTGAGGCCCATTCGAGATCGCGCCACCTCTCTGAGTGAGGCACCGGGAAACGCGGGAAGATATTCGTCGTCCTGCACTAATTGCCGGACATCAGCACCGAAAGCCGTCCCGGCGGGATTCATCACAACCTTCTCTCCGAATAAGTTATCGACTGCCAAAGTAGTTTCCCGGTCGAATGTCATATCCGCGTAAACCTCCGAGACCAGGCATTCGATCTTGACCTGAATCGGGGGGACATCCACGTGCTCCAGGGTTTGAAGTACAGCCTCGACGTCCTCTTTGAGCGGGCATCTGACGATCAACTGGTTCGTCGAAGGATTGCTGCTGACGGTATAGTCTGTTATTTGAGTCGATTTGCCTTTTTCGTCAAAAAGCTGCGTCGCAAACTGCTCATGAATAATCTTCTTCAGATCATCGGATGTGTGATACCTGCAAAAGTAGAATAGCTTCCACTCATCTGCACCGCCTACCTTTTGCTTGAGGATTTTAGGTGGATCTTTGTACATTTCCGGCACAGGGACATTCGGCTCGGGGGTCATATCGATCTTAAGGTCGCGGAGAGTCTGCTCGGCCTCACGTTCGGTATCCGTTTGCGCAGAGACACTGCCCCAGCCTCCAATCGAGAGCACAATGAAAAAGGCCGCAGCCGCGATTAGCCACTGTCTGCAGCCGGCTATTTGCCTGCTATTGCTCATAATCCTGCGACTATCGTTATTATCCCGCCTCCAACAGATATCACATTACGTCTGAACCATTGTGACATATTAACATAATCGGTAAATAAATCCTTATATATATATTTTTTTATATTGTCAAGCCCGTAGGAACTAAGATTTTTTTTGCTCGTTTGCAGCGGCGGCCACTTTCCCTAATGTGGCCGGGACTCCGGCGGTTTATGACACGGTAGAAAAGAAATAATCGTGGTTTTTCGGGCAAAAATGAGCCTTTGCCCCCTTTACTAGCGCGTATGAACATGCGAGCGAGAGGGAGCCGGAGCGGGTCAATTGGACACACTGAAAAAAAACTGCAAATTTTCTGAAAAAATATCAAAAAACTATCAACATTTTGGTGGTGAGAAACGCTGTGTATTATGAGGGCTGGAAGTTTGTGTGTTATTAAAATGGTTATTATGGAGAATTTGGTTGATTCTCGGTGTCTGAAGTGCTAAATGTTGGTTTTCGAGAGATTTGCACCGCATAGAGATATTTGAGGAAATAACGATATGGCGGAAAAATTGCCGGTCATAATTGAGCAAAAAGCTAAAAATTTTATTGAAAACATGAATTCGACAAAGCAAGAAAAACAGGTTGTTTCACGAAGGAGAGTTGCCGACCATGGCGAAGTTTATACCGCCAAGCGAGAAGTAAATGCCATGCTTGATTTGGTCAAGCAGGAAACGGAGAGAATCGAATCCCGGTTCCTGGAGCCTGCCTGCGGTACGGGGAATTTTTTGGCGGAAGTATTAGACAGAAAACTTCGCGTCATTGAAAATCGATACGGCAAGAGCCAGTTAGAATATGAACGGTATTCGTTTATCGCTGTGTCCAGTATCTACGGTATCGACATTCTTGAAGATAATGTCGTTGAATGCAGAAAGCGACTTTTTGATATATTCAATGAAAAATATGTCGGCCTTTACAGGAAAGCTGCAATGGAAGAATGCAAGAAGGCTATCAAGTATATTCTTAAGAAGAATATCATTTGGGGAGATGCGCTCACACTTAATACGGTAGGCGAGAACCTAAAGCCGATTGTGTTTTCTGAGTGGTCGTCTGTCAACGGCAGTATGATAAAACGCAGGGATTTTTCTTTCCACACACTGCTTTCTCATGGCGAAACAAAAGGACTGCCGCTTTTTTCCGATCTTGGGGAGGATGCCTTTATTCCTGAACCTGTAAAAGAGTATCCCTTAATACACTTTTTGAGGGTTGCCGATGCAGAACAGCAATAGTTATAATCCGGATGTGCTGACCTGTCTGGCGAACTTGAGCAGCGACGAAGTTTTCACCCCACCCAAACTGGCAAATGAAATCCTTGATTTGCTCCCTCAGAAAATCTGGAGCGACAAAAACGCTAAATTTCTCGATCCGGTCTGCAAGTCCGGCGTATTCCTGCGGGAAATAACCAAAAGATTAATGGTTGGTTTGGAGAAAACAATCCCCGATAAGCAGAAAAGGGCTGACCATATTTTTAACAACCAGCTATACGGTATTGGAATCACGGAGATGACTTCCCTGCTTTCCCGAAGATCGGTTTACTGCTCCAAAACGGCCAACGGCGAGTATTCTGTTTGCGAAACGTTTATGAATCCACAGGGCAATATCCGTTTTGATAGAATTGAACATACATGGGAAAACGGCAGATGCGTTTTTTGCGGAACCAGTCAGGCGGTCTACGACCGCGGCGAAGATCTCGAAACCCATGCCTACCAGTTTATCCATACAGAAAAATCGGAGAACATATTCAAAATGAAATTTGATGTCATTATTGGAAACCCCCCGTATCAGTTGAATGATGGAGGTTTTGGAAGGAGCGCCTCTCCCGTATACCAGAAGTTTGTCCAGCAGGCGAAAAAGCTCAATCCCCGGTTCTTAGTTATGATTATACCGTCCCGCTGGTTTGCGGGCGGAAAGGGGCTGGACGATTTTCGCAAGGAAATGCTGAACGATAACCGGATACGAAAAATCGTGGACTTCGAGAACGCTTCAGAATGTTTCCCCGGTGTGGATATTGCTGGTGGCATTTGCTACTTCTTGTGGGAAAGGGATTCATCTGGTCCATGCGAAATTGTAAATATCCACAATGGATCAGAAGTAGTTTCAACAAGGGCATTGAACGAGTATAAGACATTCATACGGCATAGTCAGGCGGTGCCCATCATTCGAAAGGTACTGGCTAAAAAAGAGAAGAAAATGAGTGAGCAGGTTTCAGCTAGAAAGCCGTTTGGATTGCAAACTTTCGCAAGACCACAAAAAAGCGGCGATATTACTCTACGTTGGCAAAAGGGCGAAGGGCCGTACAAACGGAAAGACCTGACTGTTGGTGTTGCAATGATTGATGAGTGGAAGGTTATCACTTCGTATGTGGGGTATGATCACGCGGGCAATCCGGATAAGGATGGAAAAAGAAGGGTATTTTCCAAAATCGATATTCTCTCACCCGGGACAATCTGCACTGAGACATACCTTGTGATCGGTAGTTACAAAAAGAAAACGCATGCCCAAAACCTCGTTGCCTACATGAAAACAAAGTTTTTCCGCTTTCTTGTTGCACAATTCATGTATTCCCATCATATTACGAAGGATTCCTATACATTCGTCCCGCTTTTAGACATGACCACCAAATGGACCGATGAGTTGCTTTACGAACGCTATGGGCTAACCGGGGCAGAAATTGATTTCGTCGAAGCCAAGGTTCGTCCGATGGAGGTTAACGATGAATAAAGAACAAGCGCTTGCGGTTTTTGAAAATTATAAAATCCGACGATTTTATGACAAACAAAATGAAACGTGGTATTTTTCTATAATTGATGTTGTGGCCGCACTGACGGACAGCGTCAATCCGAGGGATTATTGGTTTAAGATGAAAATCCGCGTCAAAACCGAGGACGGGCTTGAACTGTCGACAATTTGTCGACAGTTGAAAATGAAAGCACCGGACGGCAAAATGCGTCAAACCGATTGCGCGAATGTGGAAGGATTGCTTAGGATTATTCAGTCGATTCCATCCCCCAAAGCGGAACCATTTAAACAATGGCTTGCAAGGGTGGGGTATGAGCGTATTCAGGATATGAGCGACCCTGCCCGGTCTCTTGACCGCGCCAGGGAATACTGGCAGCAGCACGGCAGAAGCGAAAAATGGATTCAGCAGCGGATGATGGGACAGGAAACCCGCAATAAACTCACCGATTACTGGAAAGAACATGATATTCAAGGCGAAAAAGAATACGCTGTTCTAACCAATATCATTCATAAAGAATGGAGCGGTGTTTCGGTTAAAAAGCACAAGGAAATCAAGGGACTCAAAACCCAGAACCTGCGTGACCACATGAACGAAGCGGAGCTTATTTTCACCGCCCTTGCGGAACTATCCTCCCGCCAGATTGCCGAAAGTGTTGATGCAACTGGTATGGAGGAAAATACCGAAGCGGGTAAAAAAGGCGGGAAAATAGCCAAAAAAGCTCGCCTTGAACTGGAACAGAAAACCGGCAGGAGCGTGGTAACAGGAGAGAACTTTTTACCTCCGGCAGAGCAAAAAAGAAAACTAAAAAGTGGAAAAACGCAGAATAAGAAAAAAATGACATAATAAGTTGCGTACAGGAGAGATATTTTTAATGAGCGAGAAGAACTTTTTCCCTCAAAGACCCGATTCCATACCAACTATATATGCTTATGAGGATACGAATCCTCAATATAAAGGCTTATTGAAAATCGGCTATACTACTGTTGATGTAACTGCTCGCGTAGCTCATCAGTATCCTACTCTCAGGCCGGGGCTACTGCCATATCGAATTGTACTCGAAGAGCCGGCAATGCGTAATGACGGCACAACCTTTCTCGACTATGAGGTTCACCGCTATCTTAGACAGGCAGGAATAAAAAACCCGGAAGGTGAATGGTTCAAGTGTTCGGTTAACGATGTCAAAGCAGCCGTTATCGCTGTTAGAACCGGTCAGATGAATGAGGAAAACCGCTGCCTTGATTTTAAGATGCGTCCGGAACAGATGGCGGCAGTTGAAAAAACGGCTGCCTATATTAAAAGTTTCAGGAAAGAAAACCATGATAAGACACCCCATTTTCTTTGGAACGCCAAAATGCGGTTTGGCAAGACTTTTGCCACTTATCAGCTCGCAAAAAAAATGAAGTGGTCAAAAGTGCTTGTACTAACCTTTAAACCTGCGGTTCAAAGTGCATGGGAAGAAGATTTAAAATCCCATATTGATTTTGAGGGTTGGCAATTTATCTCCCGCAACGGTTTAAGTTTTGAACAAGCGAAAAAAAATAAACCATTTGTCTGCTTTGGTTCGTTTCAGGATTATCTGGGCAAAAATAAGAGTACGGGCGGTATTAAGACAAAAAACGAATGGGTTCATACAACTAATTGGGATTGTGTCATATTTGATGAATATCATTATGGAGCATGGCGAGAAAATGCAAAAGAACTATTTGAAGCGGAAGATGCTAAAGAAGTTGAGTTTGCAGAAGGGGAAGGTATAGAGTATTTTGATGAAGAAATAATGCCAATAACAACGAATGCCTATTTATATCTTTCCGGTACTCCTTTTCGAGCAATTACATCGGGTGAATTCATTGAGGAACAGATATATAACTGGACATACTCCGATGAACAGCGGGCAAAAGAGCAATGGCAAGGCAATGACAATCCATATACCCCACTTCCAAGAATGGTGCTGCTTACCTATCAACTGCCGGATTCGATCCGGGAAATAGCTATGCAGGGCGAGTTTAACGAGTTTGATTTGAATGTATTTTTTTCTGCCGAAGGAATAGGCAATAAAGCAAAATTCAAGTACCAGAATGAAGTCCAAAAATGGCTGGATTTAATTCGTGGCGCATTTTCCGAAACTACTATTGATAATCTGAAATTGGGAGCAAAAAAACCTCCTATGCCTTTTTCCGATGCTCGTCTGTTGAATGTGCTGTCTCATACCTTCTGGTTTTTACCGAGTGTCGCTTCTTGCCACGCCATGAAAAACCTGTTGGAGCGGCGGCAGAACAAGTTCTTTCATGATTATGAAGTCCTCGTGGCGGCAGGGGCAGGCGCTGGTATCGGTGTCGAGGCTTTGCCGCCTGTATTTGAAGCGATGGATAATCCCCTGAAAACTAAGACGATCACTCTTTCCTGCGGCAAATTAACCACTGGCGTTACGGTAAGGCCGTGGACGGGTATTTTTATGCTTCGCAATTCTTCAAGTCCTGAAACATATTTTCAGGCCGCGTTTAGGGTTCAGAATCCATGGACTATTAAAAATCCCGACAGTACCTCACCAAACAACGAGGAAATTATTAAACGAGAGTGTTATGTTTTTGACTTCGCTCCCGATAGAGCGTTAAGGCAAATTGCCGATTATAGCTGTCGATTGAATATAGATGAATCAAATCCGGAAAAAAAAGTTTCGGAATTTATCAGCTTTCTTCCTGTTCTTGCTTACGATGGAAGTTCAATGAAAATAATCGATGCCGCCGGAATTCTGGATATGGCTATGAGCGGAACAACCGCAACGCTTCTCGCAAGGCGCTGGGAAAGTGCATTACTGGTTAATGTGGATAATCATACTTTGCAACGGTTGATGAATAACCAGGAGGCCATGAATGCTTTGATGCGTATAGAAGGTTTTAGAAACCTTAATCAGGACATTGAGACCATCATCAATAAATCAGAAGCCATTAAGAAAGTTAAAAAAGAAGCTAATGACAGAGATCTGACGACAAAAGAAAAAAGAGAGCTTTCGGAAGAGGAAAAGGAATATAAGAGTCTGAGAAAGCAAATACAGGAGAAACTTATTAAATTCGCCACCCGTGTCCCGGTCTTTATGTATTTGACCGATTATCGGGAGCGAAGCCTGAAAGATGTGATTACGCAACTGGAGCCGGGGCTTTTCAAAAAAGTTACCGGGTTGTCTGTAAAGGATTTTGAGTTGCTTATAAGCCTTGGTGTGTTTAACAGCGCATTGATGAACGATGCTGTTTATAAATTCAAACGGTATGAGGACGCCAGTTTGGTATATACTGGTATAGACAAGCATGAAGGTGAAGATATTGGTCTTTATGACACTGTATTGAGCTCGGAAGATTATCAAGCTACATTCGAGAATATTTAAATGTTATGCAGAAGAAAAAGGCTGCCGCTACAAACGTAGCGACAACTTGTTAAAGGTAAGCCAAATATCCATAATTGACGAAACAATCACCGCCCCCGGCGGCTGGCTCTTTTGATTTACGATTGATTATTGACTATTTCTCTGAGTTCTCGGTGCTCTCTGTGGCTAAAAAAATCCGCTTTCACCCCGTGAGATAGTTAAAACCGTTATCTCACAGGGTAAATCAGCGGTTAAGAAGTAGTTCGCAGCTCGTTGCGGCCGGCCAATAAAACAAGGAATGGGCACATGACCGCTGTCAATAATCCACAGAATACCGTGAAATTTGCTGTTTTTTTATAGATTTTCACGATAATACGTTATCATACGGCACCCGATTATTTTTAGAAAATTTTGAAACCGATTTTCTAAAATAATATAAGCACAACTTCAATTTTGCAGAAGCCTTGATATTTATGTATGTACGGAGGGCGTGGTACGGGAAACAGATTTTTTTAATGTCCCGGCGTCAAAGCCGGGCGGCAAAAGTTCGTGCTTATTTTAACGTTGATTAGTATTTCATCATTATATTGGCGCCAAAAACGTCAGCGTTCGACGAATGCTGATACTCGATATTAGCAGAGCAGTTCTTGATAATTTCTATTTGGGCGCCGAGGTAACCGCCGAAAGTGGGGCCGTCGTTGATCTTCCATGAGTATTCGCCGGTATCGATGGTTTCGGTGATTTTATTGAAATTGTAGTCAAAATTGCCGCTAATGAAATGTGCGAACGGGCCGCCATAAATTGATACCCGGCTGGAGTACATATATGAAGCGCCCATTGCGATTTGCATCTCTGTGGTAGTAATCTCAACGAATTGAGGTTGAGGAATGCTCCAGGATGATGAATCGACTTGTCCGTCCAGTTCGGCCCGATTGATCTGGAATATTGCACCGATCTTCCAATTGAATCCTTCATAGAATGTCGCTTTGACACCGGCGCCAATGGCAAAGTCGATATTACTATCGAATTCTTCCCCCTCTTCCCACAGCGAGTCGCCAAACGTTGCATTTGCAGCGCCCATACGCAAAAATACCTCGCAATTCTCAAAAATGCCGTATCCAACAGCGGCGTAGAGCGTATTGACTTGAAAGTCTTTGATCGTTAAAGAATCTACAGTTCCTGAGCCCAGAAAATCGCCATCACTATATACTGTTGCTTTACCTTCAATCAGGTCCAAATCCATCGTACTGAAGGAATATTCGATCCCTCCCCTGAACATACCTTTTTCCAGATCGACGGTCGGAGGCCCCATTAGGTCCAAAGCATAAACATTTGAACCGCCTAACCCGGTTATCACAAGCGCAAGTCCCAACAGCCAAATCTTTCTCACATTTTCAGTCTTTGACGGAATTCTTCCACTTTTCATTATAAATCTCCACCCATTTTTATTCTTTCGGCGCAACAGCCGTATCCGTTTGTCTATTGTGAATTTCCTTTCTCATTTAGTGCCTCCCTTGCTTCCATTAAAGTATTGTAGCATTTCTGCATACCAGAATCAAGGAAAAAAGGCCTGATCGTGTAAATCCCGGCTAAATTTATCTACTGATGCAACTCTCCGATCCCTGCGATTTAAGGTCCGATCATACTTAAAAGCCGGGCAACGGCAATTCGATTAACTATCGACTATAGCTAAGCCATAAATTGACTATTTTTTCTGCTTCATCCGGGTAATGTATAGGTGGGCTGGACAAATCGGCTCCCTGGGGGTTGTCTTGAGAGAAAAATCGTTTGGGCAGGAGCCGATGATTTGAGCCTTTGCCCTACGGAAATGAGACCTCAGGTATCTTGGCTCCACCGACCAGCTTCTTCAATTCATCAATTGCCTGTTGCAGCTTGGTGTTCTGCTCCTGAAGCCCGGTGACCTTCTGCATTTGTTCCTGCAACCCGCTCTTGAGCTTTTCTACCATGAGCTGGGCGCTCGCCGCTTGGGCCAGGGCCGAGTTCTTGTCTTGGGTAAGCTGCGTCAACTGGCCTTTTAGAGATGTGACCTGTTCTGCTGCCGCCTGTAGCTTATCGCTCACCTGAGTGACTGCGGCAAGCTGGGTTTTGAGATTCTCAAGCGACGCCGAGAGATCGCCGACGTTTGCCTTCAAGCCGTCTCTTTCCTTCTGAGTTGTGTCCAGCGTGGCTTTAACACCTTCAAGCTCCGTTCTGACCTTCGAAAGTTCCGTTTTGGATGCTTTGGCGTCGGCCAAAGCCTTATCTTTCTCAGGATCCTTGCAGCCAGGCAGAGCAAGCAAACAAAACAGTGCAAACAAGGCCACGCGATTTGGGCGCAAATTAGTCATTTCTCTACTCCTTTCAGTTATCAGAAATCACATGCATAATGCTGACAATACGCCATAGGGCCCGCAAACTCGGTATATCCCTAAGTTGTGTCGATTGTACCCGTCGGGGCACGCGGCAGCAACGGAAATTTGCCCCACTGAAAAAAACTGCAAATGTTCTGAAAAAATATCAAAAAACTATCAACATTTAGGCTTGAGAAACGCTGTGTATTATGAGGACTGGGAGTTTGTGAGTTATTGGGATGGTTATTATGGAGAATTTGGTTGATTGTACTTACCTTTAGTGCTAAATTTGGACTTTTGAGAGGTCCGCACCGTGTAGAGATTTTTCGGAATTGACGATTTCTGGTAAATTGTTCATAATAAGCGGATTGATGATCAATATGTACTAAAGAAGGAGCTGACAGGTAAATGGCGATACTGAATTTCAAAGGAAAGGCATTTGTTCAGAATTACCACCTGCAGGTCAAATACCATCAGCTCATCCCCCGCAAAAACAAATCCCTCACCAAAAAAGTTTCGCTCCACGACAATCTGATAATTCACGGCGACAACCTAAAGGCCCTCAAGGCTCTGCTGCCCACATACGGTGGAAAGATTAAATGTATCTACATCGATCCGCCATATAACACAGGCAACGAAAATTGGGCCTACAACGACAATGTCAATTCACCCATGATGCAGGAATGGTTTAAAAAGATCGTCGATAAAGAAGACCTCACCCGACATGACAAATGGCTTTGCATGATGATGCCAAGACTGAAACTGCTAAAAGAACTACTCCGCGACGATGGAGTTATATTCATCAGCATAGACGACAACGAACTTCATCACCTGCGAAATCTTATGGACGATATTTTTGGCGAGGGCAATTTTCTTGCGACGGTGATCTGGCAAAAAATCTTCTCACCAAAAAATACTGCAAGGCATTTCTCTGAGGACCACGACTATATCGTTATCTACGCGAGAAACGCTGATGAGTGGCGTCCCTTCTTACTTGAACGTAAGCAGGATGCATTGGCACGCTATGAGAATCCAGATAATGATTTACGAGGGGCGTGGTCGTCGAGCGATTTGACGGCACGTAACTACTACAGTCTCGGAACCTATCAAGTGACAAGCCCAGGAGGCAAGAAATTCAAGCCAGCAATGGGAATGTATTGGCGAGTCTCAAAAGAGAAATTTTATGAGTTGGATAAAGACGGGCGTATCTGGTGGGGCAGTGACAAAAATAACATGCCCCGATTGAAGCGTTTCTTGTCCGAGGTAAGGGAAGGAGTCGTTCCTCAAACATTATGGTTATACAAGGATGTTGGCCATACGCAAGCTGCAAAGAAGGAACTCCTAAGCTTGGTTGAGTTTAAGTCTTCGGATGAAGTGTTAGTGACAGTCAAGCCTTCTTCGTTAATCCGGCGGATACTGAAAATCGCAACAGATGAAGAATCTATTATTCTAGACTCTTTTGCCGGATCAGGCACGACGGCCCACGCTGTCTTGGCTTCGAATAAGGACGATGGAGGTAACCGACGTTTCATATTGGTTGAATGTGAGGATTACGCTGATGAGATAACGGCAGAGCGTGTTCGTCGGGTGATAAAGGGCGTACCCAAAGCAAAGGATGAAAATCTCAAAAACGGTTTAGGCGGCTCGTTCAGCTACTTCGACTTAGGCCCGCCTATTGAGATGGAGGCAATTCTCTCCGGCGATAATTTTCCTTCTTATGCTGACCTTGCGCGATATGTTTTCTATACGGCTACAGGCGAGGAATTCGATCCTGATTCCATTAACGAAAAGAAAAACTTCATAGGTGAGAGCGTCCAATACCTCGTCTATCTATTCTATAAACCCGATATCGAATACCTAAAGGCAACAGCGATTACCTTAGACAAGGCAAAGGCGCTCGGACCGTATAAAAAGAAACGCCGCTTGGTTTTTGCACCCACAAAATATCTCGACCAGGAACATTTGGAAGAGCTACGAATCGACTTTGCACAACTGCCGTTTGAAATTTACCAGTTAGTGAAATGATGGATTCCCGCTTTCGCGGGAATGACAAAACCGTAAGGTGTGCAGTGTACACCTTATTTGTAGGGTGGGGCTTGCCCCACCGTTTTACGAATGGAACCGAAAGAATACCAGATAAAGACTCTCAATCGCGTAAAGCAGTATCTCGACCTGCTGTACGAATGGCGCGTGAAAAATGAGCAGATAGTCCGCGAATTCGGCTCCGACACCTCTATAGATTTCCCCGCCAAGGCATGGAACAAACTGGAAGGTATGTACGATGCTTATCATTCCCGCAAGGACGGCTTAGGCAGGCCTTTGCCGTGTTTCTGCCTCAAGATTCCCACAGGCGGCGGAAAAACATTTCTCGCCGTCAAGACTATCGATCTTATCAATACCAATTACCTCAAGAAGCAAACCGGCCTGGTCCTATGGGTCGTCCCCACGACGCAGATATACCGCCAGACACTTAAAAGCCTCCGTGACCGCGATCACCCATACCGCCAGCACCTCGACATAGCAAGCGCAGGCAAAACCCTAATCCTCGAAAAAGGCGATGCCTTCTCGCCCTTAGATGTTACGGAAAATCTTGTTGTTCTTATGCTTATGCTGCCCTCCGCTAATCGAAAAACCAAAGAAGTTTTGCGTATGTTCAAAGATTCTGGAGGTTTTGCCGACTTCTTTCCTCCCGAAGACGACCTTCAGGCCAATATCCACCTGCTTGAAAAAGTCCCCAATCTCGACACATTCGAAAAGCAATCCGCCTTCTGGGGAAAACAGGTCAAGACCTCGCTTGGTAATACCCTGCGAATACTTAATCCTGCAATCATCTTAGACGAAGGCCACAAGGCATACAGCGAAACCGCTCAGGATACTCTTTGTGGTTTCAATCCATCTATTATCGTAGAACTTTCCGCTACGCCTCCAAATAGAAGCAACAAGCTCGTCGATATTACCGGCATCGAGCTTAACCGCGAACAGATGATAAAGTTCGACTTGCACATCTTCAACAAGGCCAATCCCGATTGGCGGGAAACTCTGCTTGCAACCCATAATCATCTTGAAATGCTTAGCGCCAAAGCAAATGAATATCGAGAAAACTCCGGCAATTACATCCGCCCAATCTGTCTTATTCAGGTCGAACGTACCGGCAAGGATCAACGCTCAGCAAAATTTATCCACGCCGAGGATGTCAGAGAGCACCTTATAAATATTGTCGGCCTGCAGCCGGAAGAAGTCGCGGTAAAAACCAGCGAAAAAGACGAGCTCAAAGAAGTGGACGACATTGGCGGTGTTATGTCCGAGAATTGCCGAATCAGATACATCATCACAAAGCAAGCACTTCAGGAAGGCTGGGACTGCGCCTTTGCTTATTGTCTGGCTATCCTCACACGACCCGGCTCAAAAACAGCACTCACACAGCTTGTCGGACGAATCCTCCGCCAGCCGTTCGCCAAGAAAACCGGCGTCAAAGAGCTTGATGAAAGCTATGTCTTTTGCTACCAGCAAAAAGGCGCTGCACTTCTTGAAGAAATCCGAACAGGCTTCCGCGGCGAAGGACTTGGCGATCTCACAGGCCGTATCGCCATGACTGAAGACGACAAACAGAAACAGGAGGACATCACCGCCAACGTACGGGAAAAATTCAAGGAAGCCGCCGAAAAAATTATCCTGCCAGTCTTTGCCATCCGTGACGACTCAGGCTGGAGAAAAGTATCATACGAAATGGACATCGCCAGCCGAATCCTCTGGCAAGATGCCGACCTTTCGGCAATGTCCGAGCTGAATCTCTCAATACTCGAACAAAAAGACCTCGAACAGATCGCCTCTCTTTCCGAAGATATCGATCGCGTTATTGAACTGCGACGAAAGACCGAACTTAAAACAGGCGCTCTTTCGCTCGATCCTGTCTTTCTCTCGCGCCACCTGCTCGATATTGTCCCCAATCCATGGATCGCATATGAATTCGGTAAAACCATCCTTGACGGACTCATCGCTATCTACGATGAGAAAATGGTTCTTAACAACTTCGTCTTCATTATCGAGGAACTACGCAAGGTCCTTGCCGCAGAGAAAGACCGTCTCGCCGAGTCGGTCTTCCGCTCTTTGATTGCCGAAGACAAACTCCATTTCCTCGTTATTGCCAACAAGATCGGTTATAAGCTGCCAAAACATCGAGTTGTTCATCCTCCCAAACTGAACAAATCAACCGGAGACCAGCTTGAAAGAAGTCTCTTTGACTTTGTCCCACGCGACGACTTTAACGAAATGGAAACTCGAGTCGCATGGTATCTTGATAACCAGGACAAGCTCTTTTTCTGGTATCGCAACATACCGAAACAGGATTATGGTGTCCAGGGTTGGCGAAAATCCCGCGTTTTCGCCGATTTCATCTTCACTGATAAATCCAACGGCAACGGTTTCAATCGCGTCTTCGTCGTCGAAACAAAAGGTCTGCATATAAAAGACAGCGACGAGACTAAATATAAGAAAACTCTCTTTGCACTCTGTAACGAGCGTTCGAAAGAAACGACTGTTACCGAACTCGGAATGAAAATGCACGCTGATAAGGTATCATTTGCTATCGTTGATGAATCTGAATGGGAGAACCAATTCAACGCCTTGTTTTCGTCTTAATCTTCATATTAAACGATGATTCAAAGAAGACTTTATCATTGTTTATAGCTAAGCCATAAATTTACAATTGACGATAGACTATTTCTCTGAGTGCTCGGTGCCCTCCTTCGACTGGGCTCAGGACGGCGTCTGTGGCCATTTTAATTGACTATTTCTTCGTACTACAATCTTTCAACTTCTTGTTTTTTCTGCTTGATATTGGAATCCGGCTGCCATAACGACCCTCGAAATAAGACGTTATGATTTGTTTTGAATTTTGAGTTTTGGTGATTCGGATTTGTTTAGGATTTCGGATTTAGTACTTCGGATTTGGTTGCGGCCTTCAGGCCGTGCTAAGGTTCCCGGTGCCCTTCGTGGTGAATAAAAAATCCGCGTTCACCCCGTGAGATAGGCAAAGCCGCCATCTCACAGGGTAAATTCGCGGTTAATTACTATTTTTACGGTGGGCCAGGGCCCACCCTGCCTTTACGCAGTACGCACAACGCAGTACGCAATACGGGCCGTGTTTCGCGATTCAGTTAGACCTTCATCTCCAGCGGTCCCCAGCCGTTGCGGGGCTCGCGCCAGGCCAGGTCGTTGATCTTCGGATCGCTGATGATCTTGCCGGCTTCGTTCAGCTCGAGCTTCTTTCCCGCTCGGGCGCAGAGGTTTCCGAGCTGGATGTTTGCGGCCATGGGGCCGGAGTAGCTCCAGTTGGACTGGCTGAATTCTCTCGGCTTCTCGCCCCTGCAGGCCATAAAGAACTCCTGGTGATGTCCGGGAGAGCGTTCGAGCAACTGCGGCGGACGTCCGAACTCCTTGCGCCGTGCTTCGGGGATGATCAGCGGGGTTTCCCAGTAATCGCCATTGACCAGCATCTTGCCCTTGGTGCCGATGATCAGATTTCCGGTTCTCGGCAGATTGCGTCCATCGACCTTGAGTTCCTCGGGGTTCTCCGGCATAATATCTTTGCCGTCATTGTCCTTGCCCTCGTACCAGTAGGTGGTAAATCCGGGCCGGTCGCCTTTTGCGCGGTAGGTGCTCTTGACAATCATTCCGGCCGGCCACTGGTCCTTGACGGGGGCGGTCATCATGATCGGCTCGGCCGTGGCCGCATAGCCCGGATCCATGATCGAATAGATCCCGTCCGTCGTATGGCAGGCCATATCACCCAGCGCCCCGGAGCCGAAATCCACAAAGCCGCGCCAGTTGAACGAATGGTAGACATCCTTCTTGTAAGGTCGCATCGGGGCCGCACCGATCCAGGCTTCCCAGTCCAGGTCCTCAGGGACCGGATCTGATCCTACCGGACGGTCTCCGCCCTGTGGCCAGATTGGGCGATTCGTCCATGTGTGGAACTCCTTGATCTCGCCGACCGCGCCGGCCTTGACGTATTCGTAGGCGAGCCGCCATCCGTTTCCGGCATGGCCCTGGTTGCCCTGCTGGGTTACGACCTTGGGATTCTTGGCGTAGGCGGCCGCCAGCAGTTGCGCCTCGCGAACCGACCACGTCAGCGGCTTCTCGGTGTAGCAGTGAATACCCATCGAGACGGCGGTCATCGAGGGGGCGAAATGGGTGTGATCCGGAGTCGCCACGAAAACCACATCGAGGTCCTTGCCGTGCTTTTCGAAGACTTTCCGCCAATCCGTATACCCGGCCGCCTGTTCCCAGCCTTTCTTGCCGAGGACGCCGTTCCACCGGGTTTTGTCGACCTCGGCGAAGGCGATACACTGAAGGCCTGCCCCATGGGATTGGCCCGTATGGGACCCAGCCTGTCCGCCCGCTGCGATAAATCCCACCTGGAGTTTTTCGTTGAGTCCCTGGGCCCGGATGAGGCTCGGGAAACCGATAGAGCATACGGCTCCAACGGCAGCGGTGCGTTTCAAAAACTGACGACGTGTGATGTTCGACATAAT
>Ga0315288_10005149_pt1 | contig 16631 bp, 12 predicted proteins | sample YL17G11_20_MG_FD_203454 | JGI IMG/M metagenome (GOLD analysis project Ga0315288, IMG submission 203454) | Sediment microbial communities from Yellowstone Lake, YNP, Wyoming, USA - YL17G11_20 | ecosystem: Environmental > Aquatic > Freshwater > Lake > Sediment | place: USA: Wyoming | collected...
GAATATTTCATCATCTTCTCCCCAGAATGTGATTTTGAACCTCGAAAGAAACAAGAAGTATCTTTTTGTTTGATTTTCAGAAATATCCCTCTGAAATTTCCTGTAAATTTCCCTCTTGACAAACATATGTTATATAATATATACTGTAGTCACCGTGAATATTCACGGTAATCGCAGTGATTGGCCAAAATTCAAATTGGTTAATCACATTAGCCTTATATTCGAAACGGAGGTAGAAAATGATTAGGAAGAAAATTTTGAAGGTGATTGCTTTGCTCGCCTGTCTCCTGATGGGGATAATTCTGTTTACGGCTTGTGCTTCAACTGGAACATCTGAGCCTGTATCTGTAGCAACAGCTGAGGCGACTGCAAGTGATACGCCTGCAGTCGCAACCGCAGTAGGAACCACTGAGGACGTAACCATAACATGGTTGCGGTTGGCCGAATGGAGCGCGGCAGATCCTGCTATCATCCAGACCTTTGAAGCCAGTCACCCAGGAATTAAAGTTAAGCTGGAAGAGATTCCGTTTAGTGACCTCGTTTCACAAATCAATTTACGCTTCGGTGCAAGTGATGCTTCAATTGACGTTATTTCAGCTGATGCGCCCCTGGTTGCGTCATATGGCTATCGGCGCTGGCTGCTCCCACTCGATGGTGTTTACACACAAGCCGAATTAGCTGATTTCTTACCGTCCGCAGTTAAGGCTGGTACGTATAACGGTCAATTGATAGCTGGACCTCAAAGCACTTCAACTCAATTACTGTATTACAATGCGGATGCTTTTAAAGCGGCTGGCATTACACCTCCTGGCCAAGATGATCGTTGGACATGGGAACAGGTTGCAGAAGCCGCTCAAAAAGTTCAGGTAGTTGGTGCCGATGGTAAGGTTAATGTTTGGGGCTTCCAATGGGAGCAAACCACAGCACCATACCAGCTGTTACCGCTAATGGGTTCAGCCGGCGGAAAGTACATCGGTGATGACGGCCTGACGGTTGATGGTATCCTCAACTCAGCCCCATGGGTTAAAGGCGCAACTTTTTATTCCGACATGTTCAACAAATATAAAGTTGCACCGCAAGGTGATGCGGTCAATGGTCCAGATTTGTTTGTAAATGGGAATCTGGCAATGCTGGTTGCTGGACCCTGGCAAATTAGCAATTTTGCTACAAACGCTACATTCAATTGGGGCGTTTCCCGTCATCCATATTTTAAAGGCGGCGTGGTTGCCACAGCTACTGGAAGTTGGCACTTGGGCGTAAATTCATTATCCCAGCATCCAGATGAAGCTAAACAATTCGTTCGGTGGATGACCACCGGAACTGGTGCAGAAAAGTGGTGGCGTCTTGGTAGTCACGACTTCCCTGCCCAGCAATCTGTGCTAGCCATGTTTGCGACAAGTGATGAATTTAGCCAACCACCCGCGTCTTATAATCGGGTGGCGGCTGCAGAAGCATTGGAAAGCCCAGTGCCCCGCCCCGTGACAGTGGGCTATTTGGAATATGATCAGATTTTCCGTAATACGTTCCAAGACATTAGGACTGGAACCGATCCAGCAACTGCATTGCAAACATTGGTCGATCGCCTCAACAGCGAGTTTGCGAAATATAAATAGTTCACGTGAAAAAGGTATGGAGGGGGAGAGCTGTCCCCTCCATACCTTTTTGATTCTTTGTATCTGATCCTAAATACTTTAGGAAATCATATGAAAATACGAAGTCAAACCCTAGTTCCCTATGTGTTCTTGTTTCCAGCGATTGTGCTTTTGATAATCTTCAATATTATTCCAGCCTTCGCAACTATTAAGCAAAGTCTGTATGCGGCGTCTCCTATACGAGGCAGCGGTCTTGTTTATGTGGGTTTTAGAAATATTTCGCGGATTTTTGCCGATCCTGTATTTTGGAAATCGGTTTCGGTAACATTGTATTTCGGTTTAATTGTAAATCCTCTTCAAACCATCTTGGCTCTCGGTCTTGCCCTAATAGCTAATCAACGTGCATCAGGTATTGGATTCTTCAGGAGTATATACCTTATTCCGGTGGCAGTCTCCGTCAACGTGGCAGTGGTTGTTTGGGGACTAATGGTGGACCCAAATGCGGGATTAATTAACGGAATTTTGATTCGAATAGGGTTGCCTACCCAGCCATTTCTTACTTCACCGGGTCAGGCTCTTATGACGATCATCATGATCATTTCTTGGATAGGTGTACCATACTGGTCGCTATTCTTCATTGCTGCGTTGCAGGGAATTCCTACGTCTTCGCTAGAGGCAGCGGTTGTTGATGGCGCAAATCAATGGCAATTACTAACTCGGATTATTATCCCGCTTATTCGCCCCATAATTCTGTTCGTACTTATTGCGGATACCATTATCAACTTCACGCTTTTTGTGCCGATTCAATTACTTACTCAGGGAGGACCGCAACTCTCTACTAATTTGGTCATGTACGAAACCTACCGAAGAGGTTTCATCTATGGCGACCTCGGATCTTCTTCTGTCATGCTCGGTGCAATGTTTGTTGTAATACTAATTATCATTGGACTGCAAAGTTTAATTTTACGTTCTAATAGATAAGTCTAAAGAGGTATTCCCGTGACTACCAATGTTACTTCGAATCAAAAAAACAATTTGGCAATACGTGTCTCCACGCCTAAAATCGTAAAAACGATTTTAAGAGCAACAAATTATATTATCTTGATCATTATCGCTTTTTTAATTATCCTGCCTTTACTTTGGGCATTTTCTGCCTCATTCACACCGCTGGAAAAAACATTCGAGTACGCATATCCCTTTTCTTGGAAAGCTTTCTTTCCTGTTAATTTCACGACTGAAGCCTATGTCAATATTTTTGAGCGGGGTTTTGGACGTGCCATGTTAAACACATTAGGACTTGGCATCGCTACGGTAATTATTGGTGGGTTCATTTGTACTTGGGCCGGTTTTGCTTTTGCCCGTTTCAATTTTCCAGGCAAAAAACTCCTGTTTTCTATTGTGCTCATTACCTTTACAATCCCAAGTGACCTGACCGTGATTCCGCGTTATATCATGATAATGAATTGGGGATGGATCAATTCATGGCAGGCATTATTAGTCCCTTTGCTTGCCAATAGCCTGATCATTTTTATGTCTTCTCAGTTCTTTAGGGAGTTTCCTCAAGAAATTATTGATTCAGCGAGAGTCGATGGGGCATCGTGGCTTCAAGTTTATTTTTTGATAGTCTTGCCGATTTCAAAACCACTCTTGATCAGTTTAGGGCTTCTGTTGTTTCTCGGCCAGTGGAATTCGTATTTTTGGCCACTCCTGGTCGCTCCTGACCCAGCGTATCGTGTAGTACAACTTGCAGTTACACAATCAGTTCAAGAGTATCAGACAATCTGGAATGAATTATTAGCTGGGTCAATGCTGGCCGCCATAATTCCGATCTTGCTGTTGTTACCGTTCCAGCGTTATTTTGTCAATGCTGTTGTTGGTGGAGTGAAAGAGTAAAGGTCAACGGTTTCTCGTTCTTTAATGCCGTACAAATTACTAATGCCAGGTTAATATTTCTAACTCAGGACAAATAACCTGCAAATTATTAGGAAAGGACTGAGTTGTGGGACAAGAAGTGATTTGACTAGACGTATAGTGCTGGATCTATAATTAACAAGTTGCCTGGGCCCAGTTCTTACCTCAAAAACCTAAAATGTTAAGGAGTAACATTATGAATTTTCCAAAAATATCGAATTCAACACGCCTTGAGAAACTCCAACCGTCAGACGATAAAGTCAGAATTGTAATTGATACAGATACATACAATGAGATTGATGATCAGTTCGCAATAGTACATGCTTTGCTCTCACCAGAGAAAATTTCGGTTGAAGGACTTTATGCAGCCCCATTTTTCAATCATCGTTCAACTAGTCCAGGTAATGGTATGGAAAAGAGTTATGAGGAAATACTTTGTTTGTTAGCCAGACTTGATATCCGTTCAGAAAACCTTGCTTATCGAGGATCAACTGGTATTTTGGCAGATTATGATCATCCCTATCATAGTGATGCGGTTAATGATCTCATTGAACGTGCAATGAATTCAGTTGAGCCGCTATATGTTGTTGCAATTGCTGCATTGACCAATATTGCCTCCGCCATGCTCATTGAACCAAAGATTATCGAGAAGATTGTTGTCATTTGGTTGGGGGGGAATGCTCTGCATTGGCCAAATACCGTTGAGTTTAATCTATCAGGAGATGTGCTTGCGGCGAGATTGGTGTTGGATTGTGGTGTTCCACTTGTGTTAATCCCGTGTGCAGGTGTTACGACCCATCTTAGAACGACGGTTTCTGAAATTGAGCAATATGTTCAGGGGAAAGGTGCGATAGGTGATTACCTTGCTGAGACATTCAAGGGTTACACTGACGATCATTTTGCATGGTCCAAAGAAATATGGGATGTAGTGACAATTGCTTATTTGCTTAATGCTGACTGGATTCCATCCAATATAGTATCTAGCCCTGTTATTACCCAGCGGACCACGGTTGATGTACGCAGTCAAGATCCAAAAGCCTGGTCAAAACCTCCGTTGATGTGGGGCTTTGATCATTCGCGCCATCTGATTCGCTGTGCTTACTATGTGGAACGAGACCCTATTTTTCGGGACTTGTTCACGAAGCTGGACCGATGGTCAAAGGGACAAATTGCCCGGTGATACAAAACTTAAGGAGATTCACATGGGTAAAATTATCGTTGCCGGCAGTATCAATATGGATATTGTCACAAGAATTGAGCATCTCCCACGTCCGGGAGAAACCGTGTTCGGGTACGATCTTCACTATATTCCTGGGGGAAAAGGGAGTAATCAGGCAGTTGCTGCATCTCGTTTGGTGGAGAACGTCTATCTTGTGGGCAAGCTTGGAAATGATGTGTTTGGACAGTTACTCACTGATTTCTTGAGCAACGAACAACTCAAACTCGATTTCTTGTTCCGCTCTGATACTCATCCTACTGGTGTGGCACTTATTACAATAGATGACCGATCAGAGAACGCTGTTGTTGTGGTGAGTGGAAGTAACTTTCATCTCTCAGAGAGCGATGTAGATCAAGTAAGTATCAGTAAAAATGATGTGGTTGTGAGTGTCTGTGAAATCCCACAGCCTACTATCAAGCACCTCTTTCAAAAAGCACATCATTCGAATGCAAAAACAATCCTGAACCCAGCCCCAGCATCAAATCTTATTGAAGGGTTACTAGGAACTGTAGATTATCTAATTGTAAATGAAACCGAACTGGCATTTTTTTCGAACAAAGATCAGGTAAGTGATGACATAGACATCATCGCACAATGCGCAAAGCAAATACGTCACAATTCAGACCAAACCATCATCGTCACGCTGGGCTCTAGGGGAGTCGTCTGTATCACTGGCGATCAGACAATGCTGATTGATGGGATTAGCGTCAACGCTGTTGATACCACAGGCGCAGGGGACTGTTTTACAGGTGCATTTACCGTGGCGATATCAGAACAGATGTCTCTCGAAGATGCGCTGGTTTTTGCCAATACGGCTGCCTCGATCAGTGTTCAACATTTTGGGGCATCAACTTCTATGCCGACTCGAAATGATGTTGAGAGTGAATTGAGACGAAAACGTTAGTATTTATCATCATATTCTTTTTGTTATACATTAGATTCATTCCAGCTTGATCCAATCACGGATATAAGCGATGTTACAAAGATGTGGCATCTAGACAACGCAGGTCTGTTTCCGGAAATTAAAAAGGGTATAGTATCTATTATTCTCTGATTGGCAGATCATTTTTAATGGATCAACCGTGCATTTTCTTTGATTGACAAAGGCACTAACGGCAAGAAGTCCAGTATATGAAATATGAGAGGATCAAAATGAGTAAATATAAGAATAATTTGCATCCAATCACGATAATATATATTCTAATTGTTTTTACATTACAGGCCTGTTCCTTGGCTATTCCTAACAAGAAGCAAGTTGCTGGTTCAGATAATGCATCTCCAGTTAAAGTTATCTTCGAGACAGACTTTACTTTCGATGTTGATGATGTGGGGGCATTAGCGGTTCTGCATGCCCTAGTGGATAATGGAGAAGCTGAAATTCTCGCGGTGACATATAACGAAGTACAAAGTAATGCCAAACTCGCTCTTGATGCCATAAACACGTGGTATGGACGCGGTGATATTCCAATTGGCCTCTACGATAAGCCCCTTGATTCTCCTGATAATGATCATTCATTTTACATCGACACGCTTGCTGGGATGGCGCATGATATCAATGACAACACAGTCGATACAGCCCTCAACGTTTACAAGCAAGTATTAGCACAACAGCCAGATAATTCTGTTACCATCATCAGTATTGGATTTCTCAATAATCTCTATGACCTTTTGAAGGATGACCCTGATCTTGTCTCTAGCAAAGTAAAAAAACTGGTTCTTATGGGGGGCGTTTACTATGATAATTTCAATTTTGTTAGACATGATCTCGTTAACCAATCTCAGTATGTCATTGAAAATTGGCCCAGCCCTGTTGTTGTGAGTCAAGAAGGTTTATATATCCAAACAGGGGCCAAATTGCAAGGAACACCTTCTGATAATCCTGTACGGGAAGCTTATTACAAATGGTTTAATAATTCGTTCCAAGACCGTTCCAGTTGGGATCAGGTGGCAGTTTTATATGGTGTCCGTGGCACGAATATCTATTTTGATGAAGTTAGCGAGGGTTCTGGTCGGTTGTCAAATGGGTATACCTGGAATATGGAATCTGGGTACAGAATGTATTTGACTCCCAAGCTATCAACTACCGAAATGGCTAATATCATCGAAGAATTAATGATCCGGGCCCCCAGTTCCCCACCTTAATGTTAACTCCTGAGCGTTTAGATCCGAGATGGATTACGAAGTCATTCAATCTGGCCAGGGATGTCGAATGTAGTAGCTGGTAAAACTTTTCTTTAGTGGAAGTAAAAGAGATTTGTGTTTTCAGGGAATCGTTATGAACGAAAATGTCGAACTAAAGGAGCATTATGAAAATATGTGTGGTTGGCGGAACTGGCAACATCAGCACCAGCTTCGTGAAATTATTGCTTGAACAGGGCCACGCTGTCACGTGTTTCAATCGCGGACAACATGGACAGGTTCCGGAAGGCGCAAAAGTCATCATCGGTGACCGCGCCAACCGGGAAGATTTTGAACAAAAGATGCAGCAGGGAAAATTTGACGCGGCGATTGAAATGATCTGCTTTTCACCTGAAGACGCCCAAAGTGATCTGCGTGCCTTTCGGGGCGTGTCGCATTTTGTGCAATGCTCAACAGTGATGACATACGGTTTGGAAATGGATTGGCTTCCGGCCACTGAAGATCATCCGTTACGAGCGACCGACCCGTATGGGCGTGGCAAAATCAAAGCAGACGCTGTATTTATGGCAGCCTATTACGGCGAAGATTTTCCTGTGACGATTATCAAACCCAGTACCACGATTGGTCCGCAAAATGGCCCGTTACGGCAGCTCGGCCTCGATTTTAGCTGGGTCGCCCGCATTCGCAAAGGCTTGCCGATCTTGGTGTTAGGGAACGGGAATAATGCACTTCAGCTTTTAGATGTCGATGATGCGGCACTGTGTTTTGCGAATGTGGTGGGTAAAGAGCACTGCATCGGACAAACCTATAATATGGTCAGGCGCGGCTACACTACCTGGAAAAAGTATCATCAAACGGCGATGAAGGTGTTGGGAAAAGAGGTGGAATTTGTCGGCATCACTCTTGACGACCTGAAAAATTTGAACGGATTCAAAGTGCCTGGTTATGTCGACTGGGTAGACTCATTTGCGTATAACGCGTACTTCAGTTCCGACAAACTCATGCGGGATGTGCCGGAATTTCAGCCGGTAATTCCACTGGAAGTATCGCTAGAGCGCATTATCGAGAGTGCGGATCGTGCTGGACGCATCCCATCGGTTTCCACAAATAATTGGGAAGATCAGATAATCGCCACGCTGCGGACCATCCGCACGCAAACCATCATACTGTAGCAGCACTGTTTTAACGTTCACCGGCTTCGCGGCGGGACTGGGTAGCACACTCCAGTTCAGTGGTGGTTTACCATGGGAGATGTTTCGCCCAAATAGCACGCTCATTTCTTTTTTATCGAGCCTCCGGAGCTTCATTTTGTGTTTTGTTAAATTTACATTTGAGAGTACAAACCAAGGAGATAAACCAATGAAAAAAACGATCAATTGGGGCATTATCGGTTGCGGTTGGATTGCCAATAAAATTGCCGACAGTGCCGCTGTTCTTGACGGCGTGAAGGTTGTTGCAGCGGCATCCAGAACGCCAGGCAAAGCTGAGGCATTTGCCGAAAAGCATTCAATAAAAAACTATTATTCCGATTACGCAGAGCTTCTCAAAAATGATGAAGTTGATGCCGTCTATGTGGCAACGACGCATAATTTTCATTACCAAAATGTTAAGCAGGTACTAGAGGCCAATAAACCCGTACTCTGTGAAAAACCGTTTACAGTGAATGCCGGAGAGATGAAATCCTTAATTGCACTGGCAGAACGAAAACAGTTATTTATGATGGAAGCTATGCCGACCAGGTTTCTGCCGGCAATTGAACAGGTTCGGATGTGGCTGGCAGAAGACATCATTGGAACGGTAAAACAAATTCGAGCCACATTTGGTTTTCTTTTTCCCTTCGATCCAAATCATCGTATGTTTAATCTTGATTTAGCCGGCGGAGCATTACTGGACGCAGGGATCTATCCCCTTTCTTTTGCCAATATGGTTATGAAGCAAAAACCAGTTGAGATTAAGGCTCTTGGCGAAATAGGTTCCACCGGTGCTGATGAGCAGTCTTCTTATATCCTGAAATATGAATCCGGATGCCTTGCGTTATTAAATTCCACGGTAAACGCTCCGGTCGCTTCTAGGGCGGAAGTTATCGGCACCAAAGGGAGAATTACGATCCCTAAAGATTTTTTTAACGCCCAGGAAGTCTGGCTCGAATTAAATAATCAGGAACCCGTTCAGAAGAAATTTCCGCATAACGATAAGATCAGATTTACATTTGAATTAGAAGCAGCTTCTGAATCGATTAGGAATGGGTTACTGGAGAATGAAATAATGCCTCTTACTGATACCCTGCAATTAATGGAAACAATTGATGAGATAAAAAATCAGCTTGGATTAGTCTATGGTAATGACAAGCTGCAGTTTTAATGGAAGATAATAGTCAGTTCCAAATGATGTTATCGGTTGTAAAATATACGGAGCGAGGAAGATGGCTAACGGTTGTTGGGCGACTATCTTGCAAAACATTTGATTATTAAAAATCAAATGTTTAAATGCCGAAAAAAAAGAAGATTCATTTTCAAAGGAGAAACGACATGGAATATAGATTACTCGGTGGCTCAGGGATTCGTGTGCCTGCCCTCAGTTTTGGAACAGGGACGTTTGGCGGCGACCATCCTTTCTTTTCCAAGTGGGGCAATACCGATGTGGCGCAAGCCAGGCGCCTGGTCGATATTTGTATCGAAGCCGGCGCAAACCTGTTTGATTCGGCAGATGTTTATTCGAATGGACAGGCGGAAGAAATTCTAGGGAAATCGATCAGTGGACGGCGGGATAAGCTGTTGCTTTCTACCAAGGCCACCTTCCGTATGAGTGCCGAGCCAAACGATGTGGGAACATCCCGTTATCATCTGATTCGCTCGTGCGAAACCAGCCTGCGTCGCCTCAACACGGATTACATCGATATCTACACCATCCATGGGTTCGATGCGCAGACTTCGGTTGAGGAAACGTTGCGGGCCTTGGACACGCTGGTGCAAAGTGGCAAGGTGCGTTATATCGCATGTTCCAATTTCTCCGGCTGGCACTTGATGAAATCGCTGGCTATTTCCGAAAAGTATGGATGGGCACGCTATATGGCGCATCAAGCCCATTACTCACTGCTCAGGCGAGAGTACGAATGGGAACTGATGCCGCTCGCCCTTGATCAGAAAGTCGGCACCCTCGTCTGGGGTCCACTGTCACAAGGACGCCTGAGTGGAAAATTCCGTCGCAACCAACCGATGCCAACTGCAAGTCGCATGGCACAAGGCGCTGGCGAGGGGCCAGCGATCCCTGAAGAATGGTTCTACAACGTTGTAGACGTGCTGGATGCAACAAGTGCAGAAACAGGCAAAACGGTGACGCAAGTATCGCTGAACTGGCTGTTACAAAGGCCAACAGTCGCCAGCGTAATTATTGGTGCTCGTGATGAAGAACAGTTGCGGGAAAATCTGGGTGCCGTTGGATGGAATTTGACCGCGGAGCAGGTAGCGCGTTTGGATGCAGCCACCGAAACGGACACCATTTATCCATTCTGGCACCAACGCGAGTTTACTGAGCGTAATCCATTGCCGACAAAGCTATATAAATAGCATCCTGGGATTGACCTTTTGCTGATCATAGAAAACCTTCCTACATTATCCAAAGGAGACAAATTGACAAGAACAAGATTGAGTTTATTCTAACGAAAGTAATTTGAAGTATCAAAGCCGCCCAACAAAGCATGCAGCGGACGGCTGGGAGTCTGCGCGATTTACAGGCATTTTCCACACCTCGGCAGAATCCTGCTCCCAAACAGAGTCCACACCCGCCCAGCCGCCGTAAAGCAAACCGTTAGTGCGCCAAGCGAAGCTTGGCGTTTCTTCCAGGGTGAAAGACCCTATCGAACAAGGCCTAACCAGCCATTCGTACCGAGTGTTCCAATGATGAAGGAGGTCGCTAAATCGGTTTGAGGAGTGACCGTCGAATAGAGAAAACCTCGGCGTTGAAGGAGGGATGCCAGCGACTTCAATGAGCCTGCGAACCTATTGAAGTATCAGTGCAAGCAGGGACACAAATCTCTGACATCAGCTACCGAACAACATCATTGAAGCGTACACAGGGAACGATATAGGCCACAGGGAAGTCCGCACTTCCTGAAGCTTGATACAGCCCCGTTATTTGGCGTGACGGTGAAAACCGTCCAAATGCAGATGGCAATGGTTTTAACAGCCCAGAAGCCAACACAAAAAGAACGTATTGGTGAGTTCTTGGAGGGTCTGCCGGGGTCCACAAAGAGCGTGGCATCCCGAAGGACATCGGGACGATGTGTGTCGAGAGAAACGCACAAGAACTTGGGAGACCCGAATGGTTCCTGCGCCAATTGTGCATTGGTTTCGTCCACCACAATGGTGACAGGTAGGCATATCCGAAACGACAAGTAGGGTAGCCGATGGCCTTCGGGGGTCGGATCAGCTCATAGTACTCTGAGACGGTAACGCCGTTCACAAGGGGAAGGAGCTGACAGGGATACGCAACCCGCAAAGGAAACACAAATCGGACATGCAGGGCCGAATAAACTGTGCCAACCTCACTGCGGGAAACAAGCAACTGGTAGCCGAACAGGTTATCATACGGAAGCGAGTATCTCTGAAGAGCCCGGTGCGATAATTTCGCACGCCGGGATCTGAGCGGGGGGAGGGTGGGTAACTGCCCTCCCTACCGCGACGTCTTTGGCAAAGTAACGATAAAGAAGAAAACCCTGACTTCTCAGGACTCATATATGGAACCACAAATCTTTCGGATGAAAACATAAAATGGCTGGAAGAGAGTTTGTATTTTAGAAAATTGACTTATGAAGAGATTGCTCAAAATCGATTACTCGATTTAGTCACGCCTGAAACACCCCGGCGTTTTAGCTCATGCGTATGACGATGATGTATGTAAAGTAGAGGAAACGACCCTTTACGCTCAAAAATTATTTGAACGTAATGTGCCAGTCGAAATGCATGTATTCCCAAAAGGTGGTCACGGATTTGGTATCGGTAGAAAAGAGGACGGGACAAACCAATGGTTGCAATTATTTGTTAACTGGTTAAAATTAAACATCTAAGGAACAAAACACATGACCTTTCCCGCTGATTATTACGAACGTGTCTATGCCGGCGTTCTCGGTAAAATGATTGGCGTCTATTTGGGGCGTCCCTTCGAAGGCTGGACCTACGACCAGATCATGGCGAGTTTTGGCGAGATCAAGTATTACGTCAACGATCGTTATGACCTGCCTCTGCGTAACCACTTGCTGGTTGTTACTGACGATGACACCTCCGGCACTTTCACTTTTTTACGCGCCCTGCCTGATAACAACAACTCGCTTGATCTCACTCCCGCACAGATCGGTCAGACCTGGCTCAACTACATCATCGAAAATCGAACCATCTTGTGGTGGGGCGGACTCGGAAATTCCACCGAGCACACCGCCTACTTGCGGCTCAAAGATGGCATCCCTGCGCTGCAATCCGGTTCGATGTCGCTCAATTCCAAAGTCGTCGCTGAACAGATCGGCGCGCAGATCTTTATTGATGGCTGGGGTTTGATCGCTCCCGGCAATCCTGCTCTTGCTGTTGATCTTGCACGTCGCGCCGCCAGTGTCAGTCACGATGGTGAAGCCATCTACGGCGCGCAGGTAATCGCTGCTTTGATTTCTCAAGCCTTCATCGAATCCGATCTCGATAAACTCATTGACACCGCCATCGCCCTGATTCCTGCTGATTCGATCACCTATCGTCTCATTGCCGATGTGCGTGCGTGGCACACCACAGACCCTCACGACTGGCATGAAGCTCGCACCAAACTTGCCGCGCAGTATGGCTACGATACATACGGCGGCAACTGTCATATCATTCCCAATCATGGCTTGGTGATTTTGAGTCTGCTTTACAGTCAGGGCGATTTCAGCAAAGCACAGACTATTGTCAACACTTGTGGTTGGGATACCGATTGCAACGCCGCCAATGTCGGGTGCATTCTTGGCGTGCGCAATGGGCTGTCTGCTTTTCATGGCGGTCCCGATTGGCGTGGTCCCGTCGCCGATCAACTCTATCTCCCCACTGCCGATGGCGGTCGCGCCATCAGCGATGCATTGCACGAGACTGATTTTATTCTCGATGTCGCCCACGCCATTCGCGGCGAGAAATGGGCTCATCCCAAAGACGGAGCGCGCTTCCACTTTTCCCTACCCGGATCAGTGCAGGGCTTTCGCTCTCAAGCTGATCTGATATTGGACAACACCCCTCATCCGACTCAACCAGATCAACGCGTTCTGACGATTCACTACCGCCTCAATTCCAACGGGACGTCTGCTCTGTTGACCCCAACCTTTATCCCCCCTGAAGCCATTGACATGCCGGGCTACAGCCTGCTCGCCTCACCGACTTTATATCCGGGTCAAACCGTGCGCACCGCTTTTCTATCAAGTGACATGAACACAAAGCCGATTCAGGTCGGGCTTCTCATCCAAAGTTATGGCGAAGCCGATAAGTTAGTGACGACGCATGGACCAATCACGAAACTCGATCCAGGAAAAACCACTCACCTTGAATGGCAGATGCCCGATCTGGGCGGTGCGCCTATTGTTCAAGTTGGAATTTCGATCTCATCGGATGAACCTGTGGAAGGTATGATCCATCTCGACTCTCTTTCATGGGATGGTACACCCAATGTCATTTTTCACAGACCTGTTGGATCTGGCAAGATGTGGAAACGACAGTGGGTCAATGCGGTGGATTATTTTAAAGATGAATTTGGTGAAGCCTTTCGCGTCATCCAGAATCGTGGACGGGGCTTGGTCATCACCGGCACCCGCGAATGGACCGTTTACAGTGTGCAAGCTGAAATCACACCTCACCTGGTCAAGACCTTTGGCTTGGCAGCGCGTGTGCAGGGACAGGAACGCTACTACGCCCTGTTGTTCTCCAACCAAAATACGATCAAACTCATCAAGCGTTTGGATGGAGAAGTTGTGCTGGCTGAACAACCTTTTGTCTGGCAATTCGGTACGCCGTATAAAATGAGACTGGATGTTCAGGGCAATCAAATCCAAGCTTGGGTGAATGGGAATTTATTGTTCACTGTAGAAGATTCCATACGCCCACTGTCTGGCGGTGGCATTGCCCTGGTCTGCGAAGAAGGGCGGATTGGTTGTGATGCAATCAGCATCAGTCCTCTGGATAGATGACGAAGTAAGGGATGAGGCCAAGAATGGTTGTGGTGGGTAGTGCAAATACTGATATGGCGATCCAGGTACCTCATTTACCTGAACCTGGTGAGACTGTTTCAGGGTGTCCAACCGCTGTCGGTCGAGGCGGCCAGGCGGTGTGATTCAGGACGAACAGTAAATGCCGATCCCCATGCCAGCATTCGGCGACCTCGACCCACGCGGTACCTAGCTTTCTCTCAGCGAGATTCTGGTCTGTCCCGGCATCGATCCGGCCTGGATGCCATTGTTCATAGGAGCCGGTGGGGCTGGTGATGGAAGTGGGCGGAATGATGACCCACAGTTCAGTCGTGGTGCAGTACGGCTTCGGGCTGTTGAAGGCGTTCACCAGGCGCCGCTGCGACCGAAAAACGGGCAGCGTATCCGACCGGACGGCACTCCCGGCAGGATTGCGATCTTGTATCCGGCCTTATCGGATTTCCAATACCGAAAGAATTAGTTGGGGCTTACTTTTTTCCGAAGGGGAAGGATCAAGGCAATCAGGAGGCCGAATGCGATCAAGTTGCTTACCAGCAGGACCGGCATGGTGATGCGCGGGCTGATGCGCTCAAACAGCTGACCTATCAGCCAGGGGAAGACCATCCCACCGATGCCGCCACCGACCAGGATCCAACCGGTCAATACTCCGGTCAGTCTCAAGCGTTGCTCGGCGAAAGCCATTCCAGTGGCGAAGACGGAGGCAATCGAAAAGCCCATCAGGATCGTACCGACCCAGAGCGCCAGGGAAGACGCCGGCCAGAGCAACAGGATGGCAAAAGCGACCAGGCATCCGGCAAGGTCGGTCAACAGAATGATCTGCGGGCGGAGACGGGAGGAGATGCCGATGCCGAGCAGCCGTCCGATCGTGAAGGCACCCCAGAACGCTGAAGTCAGGTAGGCTGCGCTGGTCTCACTGGCCAGATGGAGGCGAGCGGAAAAAGAATAGATCCAGTTTCCAAAGCCAAGTTCCAGCCCGACGCTGAACATAAAGAATAAGACGATTAAGAGGAACAATCCATTGATCGATTTTCCGCTGGCTGTTTCGGACATTCTCCTGCGGATCGGCGGGCTGGGCAGGAGCCACAACCAGGCTACCACCGGCAGGGCCAGCAGGGAGAAGAACCAGTATGCCCAGCGAATTTCGATGGCAGCCAGGACTACCCGGGCAAAGATCAGAGGGGCCAGGAAGGAGCCCACCCCGAAGAAGAAATGCAAGCCGTTCATGAAAGGCCCCACTTTCTCCCCGTGGATCCAGGTCAGCAGGGTGTTGCAGCCTGCGTCCATGGCACCCTGGAAGGTTCCCATCAGGAAAAGGACTGCTACCAGAAACCAGAGTGATTGCAGTACCGGCACAAGGGCGGCGCTCAGGGAAATCGCCAGCAGGGCCAGGGCCTGGATGCGGTGCCCCGGAAAGTGATCATAAGCCCATCCGCCGAGTTGGGAGCCGGCCATATACCCCAGCGAACTGGCAACGAAGATGATGCTGATCTGGTCGAGACGGCTGGCAGTGTGCTGGGCCAGCCAGGGCAGCGCCGGTCCGTTGATCGCCATGGTTGCGCCGAGAGTAATTAAGGTAGCGTAGTAGGCCAGGGTGGCGGCCAGCGGTTTGAACCGAGTGGGGGTGGGAATATTCAATGATGATCTCCAGTGAATGTCTTGCCGCGTGGGCGGCGTTGAACAGTGCAGGATGTGAGAATAATGAAGAGGTAGCGCCCGGCAAGTGACCCAACAAGGTAAGATTTGTTGAACTCACGCCCAGACCATTTCTCCGGGATTCTCCACCGTAACCACCTCACGTAAGGCTGCCAATCCCTTTTGAACGCCTTCATCAAAAGACATCATTCCATCTTCGTGTTCGAGGGAAATCACGTGGTCATACCCGATCATTCGTAAAGCTGAGACGATATCCTTCCATACTTTAAGGTCATGCCCATACCCGATTGTATGGAAAGTCCAGGATCGATGAGGAATATCTGTGTAGGTTTTGTGATCATTGCAGCCGTTCACAGAGACGTTGTACGGGTCAACATAACAATCCTTGCCGTGCACATGTACAATCGCATCACCCAGTTTGCGAATCGCCGCGAGGTGAAGATCTTCTCCGAATACGCATACACCAACACCTTCAACATCATCCTCGGATGGTAGCTGCTCGTCCCGCCCCCCTTGTACTTCCTTAGCAAGGGCTCCAGGTCGATCTCATCCACCACCCGGTTCACCACCCGTACCAGATGATCCTCTGGGATCAACTCCCCCAAGTCCGGCGGCAGCAATCTCGGTTGTTCCATCGTATACGCTTTGAAGGTCACGTTTCCATTGTTCATGCCCCTATTGAATCACATTTCCCCCTTTTCGCGAAGGGGACTGCCCCCTTTTGGGACAGACCCAGGTGAGAGAAGACCCTCGTTTTTTACCCCAAAGTAAGACGAGTGGGTCAATTTCGAGTGCCGAGGGTGAGATTTGAACTCACGACCAAGGGCTTATGAGTCCCCTGCTCTACCGCTGAGCTACCTCGGCAAGCGTGCTCGATATTACTATGGGGCAGCATTTTTGTCAACGATTT
>Ga0315288_10005150_pt1 | contig 16630 bp, 14 predicted proteins | sample YL17G11_20_MG_FD_203454 | JGI IMG/M metagenome (GOLD analysis project Ga0315288, IMG submission 203454) | Sediment microbial communities from Yellowstone Lake, YNP, Wyoming, USA - YL17G11_20 | ecosystem: Environmental > Aquatic > Freshwater > Lake > Sediment | place: USA: Wyoming | collected...
ACATTTTATTATAGTCTCTACAATATTTTCAGCAAAATTTGGAGTAATCCATTGGCAGGTGCCGATGATTGTTGTATAAAGGATTATTAGATAAGAGCTCTATACCGCGCCTATGAGCAAAACCTGTATTGCATCAAGCCGCAAAATGGGTATCGAAGCGTAAGTCAAAGCTCGATAAGTGTGGATTGGGATTTTAATCACCTGTGAGTTCTTCGCGTTCAGGGATGGTATTTTGCCGAAAGATTGCGAAGTGGAAATGCTCAAGGATGAGGTTATGCCAAATCAGGCAAGAGTAGCAAAAGTTTTAGCAACACTACTGGCTTCAATGACAATCGGGGCGATTGTTTTAATGGCGCTGGGCCATAATCCTCCATCGGCAGGCCCATTCTCCCTTTGGACCTATTACAACCTCGATCCTGTCAACAAAGCCATTTCTACGCAAGCCGTCCAATCTCCTGCCAATTGGAATAGTATCCAGATTTATTACAGCAATACCGCAACCGGTAACATCGAGCAGTTAGCCTCGCTCAACGGTCTGGCAAATCCCGATGATATAAACTGTCACTTCTGTATATATAATGGCTTCGGTGGCAGCGACGGCCAGATACAGACAACTAAAAAATGGCAAAGACAATCGCCGGCTGCCTCTGCGGGCAACAATAAAACCATCCGGATTTGTATTATAGCCGACGGAAAGACCAAACACCCAACCGATTGTCAGCTAAAACGGATTCAAGTGCTTGTCGAAACACTATGCAAAAAGTTTCGCATCCAGTTCAAATCCATCGACTATCCAAGCGAGTGGAGTTAAAAACGCTTAAAAATCACACCCAAAAGTCCGCTATCTGAGCGTTCGTTTTCATAAAAAAGACTGGATGTGTATCGGGCATACCCACATCCAGCCGTTAAAGGAGGGTTGCTATGTGCAAACAGTACCATGACTATTTTCCCGTAATACAACGCGAGCTACTACTACCCAAAATCTCCCAAGCTCAAATTTAAAAATTTTTCGATGCTTTGCAGAATTACGCTTTCTTCTTATTGCCTTGAAATACCGATCCTCCATTTACACCCAGCGACTTGGAGGCCGATATTATGATAGTTCTAATAACGTTCCGCAGGGCAATGATATCTTCAGCGATTATCAGCATAACCGCTGCTTTAATATCAGTATTGATTTTCTTTTTCACTTCTAACGCTCCCTCAATGGACCCTGCTTTTATCTTCCTTTATCATTTTCCTATATATAAAGACGTGGTTAGAGCGGAATTTTATTTCAGTTTTCGGAAAAATATTCTAAATAAAAGCAAAAACCCTATTTTCAGGCTGTTTAAGCCCGTTTATTTTGGCAGGCTTAAGTTTTTTTCTCTTCGTGAGTTAAAATCGAAATACAATGGTTAATATCGGACATAAACGTCCGGCGGACAATGCGAGACTGCGGTTTTTGCTCCGGGCGAACGGCCTAAAGCAACTATAAATGACATGATTATCGGGAGTTGGCAGATACCTCGTATCGGTAGATATCCCAGGCCCTGTCGGAAACAAAGAGCTTTAGCTCTTAAATCTTTTCGCTGCCCTTGCGCCTGACCAAATCGCGCACATCGGTTAAGCAATAAATAACCATACCGGCTAAAAGAACGCCCTCCAGAAGACACAGGCTCTTCGGCATCTGATTCCAGGCGTACGAAACGGCGCTGTAGATAAGAAACGCACAGACCGCGCAGAAGATAATCGTCGTAACCGGATAGCCCGTAACACGATATGGCCGCTCGACATGCGGCTCTTTGAATCGCAGGACAATAACCGCCAGGCTGGTAGCGAGATAAAACGTATAGACCGGCGCAGCAGTATAAAGAAGCGTATCTATAAAAGAACCCAGAATGACAATCAGCCCGATTGCGATTGCGCCCTGGAGCAACAGCGCCGAAACCGGCGTTCCCGTTCGGGCGTGCCATTTGCCCACTAACCTGAAAGCTCGGTGTTCGGCTCCTAAAGCATAGGAGATACGCGCGCCCGTGAAAATTAAGCCGCTGACGGCTCCCAATGCTGATACACACACTAAAGCACTGATTAACCGCCCGCCAATATTGGGAAATGCCGTTGATATGGCATCTCTTGCCACGGCTTTGGATGTGGCCAGGCCCGCATAGCCTAACGTGTAGAGAAATGCCCCATTGACCAGCAGATACAGCACCGTTACTACAGCGGCGCCGAGCACCAGGGCCCGGACGATATTGCGACGCGAATCCTTGACCTCGGCGGCAACGTAGGCCATTTCGTTCCAGCCGCCATAAGTGAACAGAACAAAAATCAGCGCCAAACTCAAGGGAAGCTTGCCGACTGTCTCGACAGCGGCGGACGACGCCACCCGCGGGGCAATTACCGCCACAACTACAATAGCCAGCAATCCCATCGCTTTGACTGTCGTCAGGAGATTTTGAGTCCATTTTCCCTCTTTGACGCCCAGGATGTTTATAACTGTCAGGGCCACCACGGCGGCGGCGGCCAGGGCACGCTGGCTATACTCGGGATAAGCGGCAAGCGGATCGTAAATTGTGCGCGCATAAGTCGCAAAGGCAAAAGCCATTACCGCGATGTCCCCCGGCCGGATAATCGCAAGCTGGCCCCAGCCGAACAGAAAGCCCGCCCACGGACCGTAAGCCCGGCTCAAATAAACATAATCGCCCCCTTCTTTGGGATACGCCGTGGCCAGCTCGGCATAACCGAGCGCTCCAGACAGCGAGATCAGACCTCCGACTGCCCAGATCGCCAGAACGCCCCACCAGCAGCCGGCGCCCTTGGCGATGTCCGGCGCCATCTGGTAAATCCCGGCTCCGATAATAATGCCGACAATAATGCAGGTTGAATCGAAAAGCGACAGTTCCTTTTTGGGCGCTACGCCCGCAGCAGGTTTGGCCAAGTCCGGCACCTCCGTTTTAATAGCATTGATTTTGTCATTCTATTCACGCGTTCAGCGAGTTGGCCAACATCCGATCCCATATCCGGCGCTGCTCAATCAGCGCCTGGACGCGGTCCGGGACCTTGTCACTGGCTTCCAATAACTGCCAGCCGCTCCAGCCCGCCCTTACCAGCAGGTCCATTTGAAGCTGAAATGGAAATTCCGTATCTTCGAGATTGTGCAGATGGAGCGTCTCGCCCAGTAAATCCTTCACAAGGTTAAAGTTAGACTCGAAACCCTCGCCCTTAGTATCCCTCTTGTCGCTGTTAAGCTTTACGCGGACACTCGGCTGAACAACCCGGTCCATAATCGCCCTGATGGTCGGCAGCTCGCCCGCATCGCCGTGTGCTTCCAGACGAATCTCTTGCCCATAGTCGGCGGCGAACGCACCTATGACGTTCAACGCATCGGCAATCTGCTCGATAGTCTTTTCCCGCGGGACGCCTTCATGGAAACTGTTCGGGAAAACCCGCACGCCGCTGCTGCCGACGTCCCGGCTGAGCTTGACATAAGCCTTGGTATTTTCTATCGCCGAGCTGAGTTCCGCCTTTTCAGGCGAATCATACCGTTCACCGCTGGCAATTCCCACGAGGCAAACAGAACTATCTTCGAACCGTTTCTTGACTTCAAGGCGCTGCCGGGCGTCCAGTTCCAGTTCGACCCCGTGAGCGTAGGACTGGCTGGTCCGCAGCTCGACGCCGAATACACCGGCTTTGGAGCAATTGGCAATCAAGGCCGGAATATCCCAGTCATTGCCCCACTGGTAGGTCGTGAATCCGAAACGCGTCCGGGCGGCACGCTTTTCAGTCTCTGCGGTTTTCATAGAATTGCACGAGGTCAAAGCGGCCGTCGCAACAGCACCGGTTGTAATGCATAGTCCGCGACTAAGAAAATCACGGCGTGAAAGTGCTTTTCGGTTCGAAAAAATCATTTTCAAAGCTCACCTCAAATTCATATTAGTTCAATTATTTTCCCCGGCGTTTCTTAAGCGTCACGCCGATACCCGTAGTCTGCTCGTGCAGAAAGATGGTTTCCAGCTCAGGATTTGTCGTGATAGCTTCCAGATAGTCCTGCATCTGCGAGCCGACATCTGTCGTGTTATGGGCCAGAATCAGCCCCCCCGGCCGCACCAGCGGCAGCAGCTTGTTGAGATAGTCGAGGTAGCCGTCCTTGTCCGCATCGATGAAAACAATGTCGATTGGCTCTTTGAGCGTTGTAACTTTCTCGTGAGCATCGCCTTCGACGAGGGTTACGAGCTTATCTACCCCGGCCCGCTTGAAGTTCTCCCGTGCCAGCGAAGCCCGCCGGGCGTCGATTTCGAACGTGGTCAGTCTGCCGCCGGTGGTTCGCAGGGCCAGGCAGAACCAGATTGACGCGTACCCGTTGGAAGTCCCGACCTCGACGATGTGCCTGGCGCCTGTCGCTTCGGCGAGCAGACGTAACACCCTGCCATCCTCCGGCGGGACGCTCAGCATCGCACTGTACTGGTCATGAAGCATTTCCTCAAGCACGTTGAGGATTCTCTTTTCCTGCTCGTTGGACGCTAATAGAGGACGTTCCCGCCCAACCGGCATGTTACCGTTTGGGCTGCCTGGTTCCCGCGTCCGATTTACGCCGGGTCCGCTCTCTGTCTTCTGGGCGATCAGGCACCCCACGCCCGCTAACACGACCACCGCCGCAATCGCCAAGATGGTCTTGTTCGACATTTGCCGCTCCCTTCTAAATCACGATTACTTATAGTTTTGCTACGCCTGACATAGACTAATCAGGACAAATCCAAGAGCGAACTTTATTGCGGTTCGTAGGAAATTTCCACAAAAATATGAAGAAAACATCCTCAGAGCTACTTTAGTACCACATATGTCAAGAACTATAATCTGATTATTTACCCTGGCGCTTCTTGAGTGTTACGCTGAGACCCTGGCCCTGGCCCTGGAAAACCGTCTCCAGATTGGGGTCTGCGGTAATGGCCTTGATGAAATCCGGCCCTGTACTGCCAATATTGTGAGCAAAGATCAGTCCGCCCGGCCGCACCAGCGGCAGCAGCTTTGTAAGGTAGTCCGTGTAGCCTTCTTTATCCGCATCAATAAACAGGACGTCGATGGGCTCTTTTATTTTCGTGACCGTCTCGTGGGCGTCCCCCATGACAAGTGTAACCATATTATCGACGCCGGCCCGTTTGAAGTTCTCACGGGCCAGTGAAGCCCGGCCTTCATCGATATCGTGAGTAGTCAGCTTCCCACCTGTAGTCCGCAGGGCAAGGCAGAACCAGATGCCCGAGTACCCGTTGGACGTGCCGATCTCGACGACGTGCTTGGCGCCGACGGCCTCCGTAAGCAATCGCAGAATCCTGCCGTCTTCCTGCGGCACATTCATCATCCCTCTGCTCTGGCCCTGGTCCAATTCATCCAGGACGCTCAAAATCTTTTTCTCTTGCTCGTTAGCCGGCAATGGCGCTTGCCCCTGAGGAGCCGCTCCACCCCCGCCCCGCCTGCCGCCGGGACCTCTGCCGGGCGGCTGGGCCGTTAAACTCTCGACCACCATCAACAATAACGCCGACGCCAGAATCACCAGCATAATCTTCTTTACCATCTTGTACTCCTTTCGAAATCAGACTTTATTTGTGTTCTAATTCACGGATTCTCTATGAGTTCTGCAAAATTGAAGTTAGGCATGCTTTTAGAAAGAAAAAATCTTTTCTTTTGATTTTTTCTTTCTAAAACAAGATGCGTAACGTTTTACTCGATAATGTGTTATCATACGATACCGGATTATTTTTAGAAAATCGTGAAACTGATTTTCTAAAAAAATATATGCCTAACTTCAATTTTGCAGAAGTCTTTGGATTCTCTATAGTTAGGAGATATAGACGATTCGAGTGAAGGATTTATTGCAGATTTCGAGAAAACTTCGCAAAAACACTCACCGGCTATCACTCACTGAGCTTTCTTATAGCAATGTTCTCAAAATTTTCTATTTCTGTTCCAGCATTCCGGCCACAGCGCGAATGTGCCCGGGCGATGTTCCGCAACACCCGCCCACAAGCCTCGCACCGGCACGGAGGCACTCGGCAATCCCTGCGGCAAAAGACGCCGGGGCCATTTCAAATATGGTTTCATTTCCAACCAGCTTTGGCCTGCCCGCATTGGGCTGCGCCAGAACGGGCAGTATCGTTGCCGACTTGAGAAAAGAGACAACAACCGCCATTTGGGCCGGGTCAAGGTCGCCGCAATTGGCACCGATGACATCCGCCCCGCCGTCCGTCAGACTCTTGGCGCATTGTTCTGCAGAGTCGCCTATCATCGTCCTGCTGCCTTTTTTTTCGGTCGTAAATGCGATCGAAACGATAACAGGTAACGAGAAGTTTTCTTTGCAAGCGCGAAGGGCGCACATCGCCTCGCGCAAATCAAACATCGTCTCGATGATAAATCCGTCAACTCCCGATTCCGCCAGGATGCCGGCCTGCTCCCTGAAGGCATCGTAGAATTGTGACTCCTTATAAGTGCCGTAAGGTTCGAGCAGTTGACCTGTCGAGCTGATATCGCCAAGGACATATCTATCCTTGCCGGCGGCCTGTCGCGCCAGTTCGGCACCGGCCTTGTTCACATCTCGCACGGAAACGCCGAGATTATGTGTCTCGATATAGATATGGTTCATCGTCAGGGTATTTGTCGTCAGGGCATCGCATCCGCAGGCGGCGTATTCTCGCTGGATATCGAGCACCGCTTCCGGAGCATCGAGGTTATTGCTCGCCCGGCCCATCAGGCCGCGTTTGTCCAATTCCGTACCGATAGCCCCATCGAGCAGAATAATCCCATCGTTTTCCAGGGCCTTTGAAAACTGCATTAGTAAATCCTTCGCTGTTAATGTTAATTCATTCCACCCCGAGCCGCGCCAGCTCATCCTTAACCTGGCCGATGCTTTTAAAGAGGATTGTATTTAATCCAACGTCTTCGGCTCCTCGTATGTAATCCTGCCTGTCATCTATGAAGACTGCCTGCCCGGCCTTCGAACCGAGCCTCTCAAGCGTAATCTTATAGATCCTTCGTTCCGGTTTTATCACTCCCTCGACACACGAAAAAACGAGCACGTCGAACATATCGTAGTCCTGCTCGTGAAAAAACTCTACCGCCGGAAGTTCGGTATTGGATAAAAGCGATATTTTATAACCCTTATCATGGAGCGAAGAAGCAATGCGGAACATCTCCTGTTTCGGCACATAGGCCGAACGGAAGGCTTCATACCACCGCACTGGCGGCATCGATTTACCCAGCTTACAGGATATCTGCTGCAAGAATCTCTCTTCGCTGATCTTACCTTTTCCGAACTCATCCAGAAACGAATCATGCACCGGCGTGTAATCTTCAAGCGGCACGCCGAAAGCCTCGGAGCAGTACCGCAAAAGTCCCGGCCTCGGGTCGTCTATCAGCACCCCTCCCCAATCGAAGATGACCGATTCTATTTTTCCCATTTTAAACAATCTTATAAGAGTTCTGCAAAATTGAAGTTAGGCATATTTTTGGAAAGAAAAAATCTTCTCTTCTGATTTTTTCTTTCTAAAACAAGTGGCGTAACGTTTTACTCGATAATGTGTTATCATACAGTACCCGATTATTTTTAGAAAATCGTGAAACTGATTTTCAAAAATAAGGTTCAACTCCAAAAAAATTGGTTGATTAACACATGATTATAAAAGGATTTATCGCTTTATGGGCACCAGCATAATAAAATAAATGGGAGGCACCGTTGAAGATACCGCCCTATGCTGTATGCCACCATCAGGGCGCCCGGGTCGCTTCCCAGCGTTGCCCTATCCTCCCCGATGGCGGTAGTATTATACCCATTCATGCTGTTGCCTTAAAGCGTTAAATCCAAAAGAGTTGCAGGGTTTATTTCTTATCAGCCTACCAACTTTTTTGGAGTTGAGCCTATTTTTCTATGCATCTAAGCGATTACCTTTGACCTTTGACGAAAGGCCCATCGCATTCTATAATCAAAACGATTTTATGAGGATAAAAAAGATGGAGCTGATTCTAACGGTAATAATTGGTGTTCTGGTCCTGGTTGTGCTGGGGCTTTTGGTCTGGCTGATTGTCTCTAATTCCGGCAACGCCGAAAAAATGGCCGGCCAGCAGGCCTCGATCGGCCTACTACAGCAGCAATTGGACAATTTGAAAACCGCCCAGGACAAAACCACAGAAAGCCTGAATAAATCTCTACAAGCCGGACAGAGCACGCTAAACCAGAGCCTGCAATCGAGCCAGAAGACGCTCAGCGAGCTGCACAGCCAGATCGGCGAATTGCAGGGCACGAATAAGCAGATGATGCAAATGGGAACCGAAATCAAACGGCTTCAGAACATTCTCAGCTCGCCTAAACTCCGTGGCCAGATGGGCGAGTGGTCGCTCGATAATCTTCTCTCACAAATCCTGCCCAAAAACAGCTACAAACTCCAGCATGCTTTCAAGGACGGCAAGACTGTCGATGCCCTGATACAGATGCCTTCATTCTCGGTCTCAGTCGATGCCAAATTCCCGCTGCCCGGTTTTGAAAAAATCGTAAAGGCCGAAACCGATGAGGAAAAAACAAAACTTCGCAAACAATTCATCAAAGACGTCACCACTCATATCGACAAGATTGCAGGCGACTACATCAGGCCCGCCGAGGGCACACTGGATTTTGCAATAATGTACATACCCGCCGAGAATATATATTACGAAACGATCGTCAGGTATGCCGGCGAGATGCAGGATATATTGCAGTACTGCTTCGATAAAAAAGTGATCCCGGTATCACCGAACCTTTTGTACGCGTATCTTATGACGGTAGCGATGGGCCTGCACGGCCTGCAGATCGAAAAGCAGGCAGCCGAAATCCGGCAGAATCTTAAAAAGCTCAACGCCTCTTTCGCCGACTTCGGCGGCACCTGGGATATCCTCGGCAAGCACCTGCGAAACGCCTACAGCCAGTACGACGAGGGCCAGAAGAAAATCGACCGCTTCGGAATGCATCTCGACCAAATACAGGAGAAAACGGAGGAAACAAATGATTTATGAAATTATACACAAGGATCATAATACTGTATGAAGTAGAGAACTCTATGAACAATCGAAAGAGAAAAATGCAGATCGAAGGAAATAATTGCCTGTTATTTGTCTTTTTTGTCGTAGCAATGCCCCTGTCTATCGGGATTGTTTGCGAAGGACAGACGACCCAAAATTCCGGCGCATCCGAATCGGCCATAGAATTGCAAAGAGGCACGGAAATTGTTTTTGCCGGAGTTGAGGAAGCCAAACAACGGCTGACAATGAAAGATGATTTTATTAACTCCCTTAGCCCGTTCGAACGTTCGGCAAGATTAAAAACCGACCAAAATGTTTCGGAAACAGAATTCCTTGAGCATGTGGCAAATCAGGTCAGGTCATGGACGATTGACGAAAAAAACAGGATTCGAGTTATTATTGAATCTGTCTCAAATCAGCTCAAACCTTTTGAATTAAAACTCCCACAAAAAATATTGTTAATCAAGACCACAGGCCAGGAAGAAGGAGGAGCCGCTTATAGCCGGCCGAATGCGATTGTTATACCCCAAAACATGTTGATTCAACAAAATGCGGATCTGCAAAAATTACTTATCCATGAGCTGTTCCATATTTTCACAGCAAACAATCCAAAGTTGAAAGAGGCTCTTTATGGAGTGATAAATTTCAAAAAATGTGATGACATCGAGCTGCCGGTAACACTTCGTGAAATAAAAATAACCAACCCAGACGGGATTAAAAATGACCATTACATTGAAGTGCAATATGAGAACTCTGTTATCCAGGTTGTTCCAATCATTTATTCTTCGGTTCCAAAATATAACGTCACCAAAGGAGGTGAGTTTTTTCGTTATCTCAGAATAAATCTGCTTGTTATAGAAAAAGAAGGGAACATCTGGCGGTACAAACGTGACAATACCGGTGAACCTGTGTTGTTGGAACTACGGGATGTCCCGGACTATTTCAATAAAATCGGCTTCAATACAAATTATACTTTACATCCGGAAGAAATTCTTGCCGACAATTTCGTCCTAATAGTTCAGAGAATCCAACCGGTTAAATCAAAATGGGTGATCGAAGATATGCAGAAGGTGTTACAGCATGACCCAGGAAAAATCCCGGAGAAAAATAATACAAATAATATTTAGCCCCAAGTTTCACCGGGGGTTCTAAGCATTACATACTCAGAATTTTATAAAGGGCAATTATTATGTCGGAGAATTACGATTGCATTATCGTTGGTGCCGGGCCGGCAGGGCTGGCGGCGGCTCTTTATACTTCCCGCGACAGGCTCAAGACCCTGGTTCTTGAGAAATTTATGCCGGGAGGGCAGATCAATAATACCGACAGAATAGAGAACTATCCCGGCATCGAGCGAATCGATGGGCCGGGCCTGATCGAACAGATGCAGAAGCAGGTTAAAACTTTCGGAGCCGAAATAAAGACGGGCGGCGAGGTAACCGGCCTGGAAAAACTCAAAGACGGCAAGATCGCCGTCCATTGCGATAAGGATAAATACACCGCGAGGACCGTCATTTTAACCCCGGGCAGCGACTATCGCAAACTTGGTGTCCCCGGCGAAGACGAGTTTCGCGGCTCCGGCGTCAGTTATTGCGGGACCTGCGATGCGCCTTTCTTCAAGGGAAAGCACGTCCTCGCCGTCGGGGGAGGCAATACCGCGGTGGAAGAAACGCTGCACCTGGCCAAATTCGCCGCGAAGGTCACGATGATACACCGCAGGGACGAATTTAGAGCATCCAGGATTCTCGTCGAGGAGCTGCTGCAAAAGGCCGACGAACCGAGCTCGAATCTGATAATCAAGTACAGCACCATCGCCACCGCGATCCAGGGCAAGGGCAAAGTCCAGTCGGTCAAGCTGAAAAATGTCAAAAGCAACAAAGAAGAAGATTATGCCTGCGACGGCGTGTTCGTATTTGTCGGCATGGTGCCGAATACCAGCTTTCTGAAAGGTTTTATGGAGATGACGGACAAAGGATTCATCAAGTGCGACTGCGCGTATCTTCGCACAAACGTTCCAGGCGTGTTTGTGGCGGGAGACTGCAGAATCGGGGCGGCCATGCAACTGGCAACGGCCGTCGGCGACGGCGTCGTCGCAGCCATGATGCTCAAGCAGTACTTCCGGGACCCGAACTGGTGGAACGAACCGCTCAGCGATGTACTTCAACCGGGCGGATGGTAAAATCCGAAAAGAAGACCCGGAAATTCGAACAAGAATTTTTCGGTTTCCAGTTTCCTGGTTGACGAGGCTGATTAAACCGGGTATTATGACGGCCGGATTACCCGGCATAAGCGACTGGGCAGTAATTCGCTGCGAAATCTTGGTTGAAAGGGTAAAGTAATGGCTGGTAGTGTAATTGAGCTGACCGATGCTACTTTTGATAAGACCGTTCACAATTCCGATGTTCCGGTACTCGTTGATTTCTGGGCGCCCTGGTGCGGACCCTGCAAGATGATAGCTCCTATCATCCATGAAATTGCCGAGGAATACGCGGATAAAGCTAAAATCTGCAAGCTTGATACCGATGAAGCTCGTGATAGTGCTATGGAGTTCGGTATAAGCGCGATACCGACGATTATCCTGTTTAAGGATGGGCATGTTCAGAAAAAATGGGTGGGTTTGACCAGTAAAAAGAACCTCGCCGAAGCAATCGACGAGTTACTTTGAAAGGGCAGAGGAAAACCCAAAATGATCTGCGAAGACCTCAAGGGCAGGAGGGCTTTGGTTAAGGGCGCCGGCAGCGGAATCGGCTCGGCGGCGGCCGTTCTATTCAGCGGGCAGGATTGTTATATCGGAGTTCATTACTTCCGCACGCCCGGGGGGGCGAAAAAAACCCTTAAGCAGGTAAAGAAAAACAGCGACGGAATTCTTCTATGCGCGGACATCCGCGACGAAAAGCAAGTCGAACAGATGGTCGAGCAGTTCGCCGACAAAGCCGGCGGCATCGATATCCTCATAAATAACGGCGGCTTGTATATGAAAGCGTAAAACACAAGAGAAACTCTCGATGCGACTTTTTGCATGGAAGCAGAAACAATGGCAATAATCTCGTATTCATGTAGATTCGTATGTTTTTAGAGAATTATGCCTACAATTGAAGGAAAAAAAGATGCGAAATTCAAGGTGTGTATTACTTCGAGTGCTCGGTGCGATTGCCGTATTGACCATGTTTCTGCCCGCCGCTGATGGGAATCTTAAACCGGTATCAGATAATACTTCTACCGAAACTCCCGACTGGGAGAATCCGCAGGTAGTCGGCCGGAACAAAGAGCCTGGACATTGTACATTAGTGCCCTACCCGGACACCGAGACAGCACTTCAATGCGAGCGTCAAGCCTCACAGTTCTACAAGTCACTCAACGGCAAGTGGAAATTCAACTGGGTCAGCAAACCCTCGGATCGACCGGTTGATTTCTACAAATCCAGCTACGATGTGAGCAAATGGGACGAGATTCCCGTTCCTTCCAACTGGCAGATGCAGGGCTACGACCGGCCGATATATCTCAATATGAGGTATCCTTTTCCCGTGAATCCGCCTTATATTCCCCACGACTATAATCCGGTCGGTTCCTATCGAACTGAGTTCGAGATTCCCGGGGCGTGGAACAACCGCCAGGTTTTTCTCCACTTCGACGGCATCAGAAGCGCCTCGTACTTCTGGGTCAACGGACGGAAAGTCGGATACAGCCAGGACAGCATGTTGCCCGCCGAATTTAACATCACAAAATATCTCAATCCCGGCGAAAATATCCTCGCCGTCGAAGTATATCGCTGGTCCGACGGCAGCTACCTGGAAGACCAGGACATGTGGCGGCTCAGCGGCATATATCGAAACGTTTATCTGTTTTCGACGCCACAGGTACACGTCCGAGATTTCGCCGTTCGCACCGACCTCGACAAAAGTTACACCGATGCGACCCTCATAATCCGTCCAAGAATCACTAATTATACGACCGGTGACCTCAAGGGATGGGCCGTTGAGGCACAGCTTTACAACGCAGAAGCAAAGCCAGTCATTGAAGCCCTGTCAAAAAGCGTATCTTCCATAGTCGATGAAAGATATCCGCAAAGGGCAAATGTGCATTTCGGCCTGCTCCAAACGGCCGTCCGGAATCCGCGCAAGTGGTCCGCAGAAACGCCGTACCTGTATACCCTTTTAATAACACTCAAGGATTCCGACGGCAAGGTTGTCGAAATCGAAAGCTGCCGGGTCGGCTTCCGTGAGGTCGAAATCAAGGACGGCCAGCTCTTCGTGAACGGCAAATCAATCAAGCTCTTCGGCGTCAACCGGCACGAGCAGGATCCCGACCACGGCCAGGCCATCCCCGTCAGCCGGATGCTCCAGGATATCAAACTGCTCAAAGCTCACAATATCAATGCCGTCCGCACAGCTCATTATCCCGACGACCCCACATGGTACGACCTGTGCGACGAATACGGCATCTATCTGATTGACGAAGCCAACCTCGAAACGCACGGCGTGGGCGGCCTGCTCTCGAACGTCCCGGAATGGAACACAGCATTTATGCAGCGTGCTATCAGAATGGTCGAGAGAGACAAGAACCACCCATCCGTAATCTTCTGGTCGCTGGGCAACGAGAGCGGCTGCGGACCCAATCATTCATCCATGGCCGCATGGATACACTACTACGATCCGACCCGCCCGGTGCATTACGAAGGGGCCGCCGCCAGCCCACGCGATCCTGACTACGTCGACATGATAAGCCGTATGTACGCACGTATCCCTGAAATCATCCGCCTTGCGACCGATCCGAATGATAATCGCCCCATGATTCTTTGCGAGTACGCCCACGCTATGGGCAATTCCGTGGGCAACCTGAAGGAATACTGGGACGCCATCCGCTCGCACAAGCGTCTCATCGGCGGATTTATCTGGGACTGGGCAGACCAGGGCCTGCGTAAAAAAAGCCCCGACGGAACGGAATTCTGGGCTTACGGCGGCGATTACGGCGACAATCCCAACGACGGCAATTTCTGCTGCAACGGCCTCGTCCAGCCCGACCGCAGACCCAATCCACACATCTATGAAGTCAAGAAGGTTTACCAGCGTATCAGCGTTACTCCCGTCGAGCTTTCGGCAGGCAGTGTTAATATTCACAATGAGTACGATTTTACCGACCTCGACTTCGTCAATATCTTATGGGAACTGGCCGAGGACGGAAAAATAATCCTGAAAGGCAAGCTGCCGAAACTATCCCTGGCTCCCGGTGAGGACAAACGGATCAATATCCCGTTCGAAAAGCCGACCCTGCAGCCCGGCGCCGAATACTCGCTTAAGATCAGCTTTGCCCTGGCCGATGATGCAACATGGGCCGCAAAAGGGCACGTGGTAGCGTGGGAGCAGTTCGAGATTCCGTTTGATACTCCGCAGGCATCTTCGGCTGATATTGCCGCCATGCCACCGTTGAAACTGCAGGAATCGGATGCTGCCCTGAAGATTACGGGCGGGGATTTCGAACTTGTCGTCGGCAAATCGAGCGGAGCGATCGAGTCGCTTAAGTTCGGCGGCAAAGAATTGATCGCAGAGCCGCTGATTCCCAATTTCTGGCGGGCGCCGATAGACAACGACGTCGGCAACAAAATGCCTCAGCGTCAGGGCATCTGGCGCCGGGCCGGTCAGGACAGAAAGGTCGGCAAAGTAACATCGGAACAGGTCTCACCGCAGGTTATAAAAGTTACCGCCGAAACCGCGCTTCCCGCCGGAGAGGGCTGGAAATATACATCAACTTATACCGTCTTCGGCAACGGCGAAATAATCGTCGCCGGCAGTATCGAACCGGGCACCGAGCGTTCGCCAGATCTGCCGCGTTTCGGAATGCAGATGGCAATGCCAGGCGAGTTCAGCACGATGAGCTGGTTCGGCCGTGGTCCGAACGAGAGCTATTGGGACCGCAAAACCGGTTCGGCCGCCGGTCTTTATTCCGGGCCGGTCAAAGAGCAATTCCACCCGTACGTTCGTCCGCAGGAGACCGGCAACAAAACGGATGTCCGCTGGCTGGCTTTGACCAACAAGCAAGGCGCCGGTTTGCTGGCCGTCGGTATGCCGCTGCTAAGTGCGAGTGCATGGCCTTTCACAATGGACGACCTGGAAAAGGCCGCGCATATAAACGAGCTGCCGCGGCGCGACACAATCACCGTGAATCTGGATTACAAGCAGATGGGCGTCGGCGGCGACGATAGCTGGGGCGCTAGAACACACCCGGAATATACATTGCCGGCGAAAGCTTACAACTACCGGTTCAGGCTGCGGCCATACACTCCGGCTATGGGCGATATCAATTCCGTCGCTCGTATGACCGTAGATATACCTGATGATAAATAGAAGTTTCCCAGGGACTTCTTCGTGAACCGCCCCTGCTCATGGAGGTATTCGAAATTGAAGGATCAATGTATCAGATCAATAGTGACAATAGCAGCGGCTTTTGCTATAGCAATGTGTCCCGGCTGTAGAGACGCAACGAACTCAAAAGTCGCCACGAAAGCAGGGCTTAGCAAAATCTCCCTGGCGGGCCGATGGTCCTTCAAACTCGACCCGAAGGACGCCGGGCAGCAGGAAAAATGGTACACGGGCAAACTGGCCGATAGTATTAAACTGCCCGGCTCGACCGCTGAGAACGGCTACGGCGACGATCTGTCCGTCGATACGAAATGGACCGGCCAGATTGTCGATAAGTCATGGTTCACCGAGGACAAATATGAGAAATACAGGCAGCCCGGCTCCGTGAAGATTCCATTCTGGCTGACACCGGTGAAACATTACGTCGGGCCAGCCTGGTATCAGAAACAGGTCGACGTGCCGCAAAGCTGGAGCGGCAAACGAATCGTACTGCTGCTGGAACGATGTCACTGGGAGACAAAGGTCTGGGTGGACGGGACCGCCGCCGGCATGCAGGACAGCCTGTGCACGCCGCAGCTCCACGACCTGGGCGATCTGATGACGCCTGGCCGGCATACGCTGACCGTTCGCGTGGATAACTCCGTCAAGTATGACGTCGGGTTCAACGCCCACTCGGTCAGCGACCACACGCAGTCGAACTGGAACGGCGTGACCGGGCGAATGGAGCTGCTGGCGACCGACAGAATATGGGTCAGCGACGTCCAGGTCTTTCCGGACATCCGGAACAAATCAGTCGGGCTTCTCGTGGCTATCGGCAACACAACGAATCAACAAGTCAGCGGAACGTTAACAATTGCGGCCCAAAGCTGGAACACCGGGCAAAATCACGCCCCGGCAAAAAAGATCATCGAATTCAAAGCGTCAAAATCCGAAACCATCGTGGAAGTCGATTATGCGATGGGCGGCAACGTACTGCTGTGGGACGAGTTCTCCCCGGCGATGTACAGGCTGACCGTCTCACTTACGGCCGCCGCGACGGGTGGCAGCCTCAAAGGCGAAGCCTTTGGGGATGGTTCCTCGAAGAATAGCCATCCCCAAGCTGCGCTTGAGGCTGCCACACTATTGTTCCATGACGAGAAGACCACCACCTTCGGCATGCGCCAGATTGGCACAGAAGGAACGCAATTTACCATTAACAACCGCCTGACCTTTCTGCGCGGGACACTGGAGTGCTGCATCTTCCCGCTGACCGG
>Ga0315288_10005151_pt1 | contig 16627 bp, 13 predicted proteins | sample YL17G11_20_MG_FD_203454 | JGI IMG/M metagenome (GOLD analysis project Ga0315288, IMG submission 203454) | Sediment microbial communities from Yellowstone Lake, YNP, Wyoming, USA - YL17G11_20 | ecosystem: Environmental > Aquatic > Freshwater > Lake > Sediment | place: USA: Wyoming | collected...
GGAAGACTCTTCCGCACCAAGACCGGCGAGCTTACCGTCATGGTGGAAGCGCTGGAAATGCTGGCCAAATCTTTCCGGCCCCTGCCGGAGAAGTGGCATGGTTTGGCCGACCAGGAAACCCGATACCGGCAGCGCTATGTGGACCTCATTGTCAACCCCGGTTCGCGGGAAGTATTCCTTACTCGAAGCCGGATGACCGCCTACCTCAGAAACTTCTTGACGAGCCGGGGTTTCCTGGAAGTGGAAACCCCCATGATGCAGCCGATCCCCGGCGGCGCCACGGCACGTCCTTTTAAAACCCATCACAACACTCTTGACATGGAGTTATACCTGCGCGTGGCCCCGGAACTTTACCTTAAACGGCTTCTGGTGGGGGGCTTCGAACGGGTCTTCGAAATCAACCGGAACTTTCGTAACGAAGGACTCTCCACGCAACACAACCCCGAATTCACCATGCTGGAGTTCTATCAGGCATACGCTACCTACTGGGATTTGATGGAGATGACCGAGATCATGGTTTCTTCTTTGATCAAAGAGCTCAAAGGGGAAATGGCGTTGGAGTACCAGGGGACGCGGCTGGACTTCACCCCTCCGTGGAAACGAATCAGCATCCAGGAAAGCCTGCTGACCTACGGAGGATTAAGCGAAGAGGGCTGGAAAAATCACGGACAGGTCCTCAACTTCGGGAGACAACTGGGAATACCCCTTACCGGTCAGGAGCCGCTGGGGAGACTCTGGGTCGATATTTTTGAGAAGGTGGCCGAGCCCCACCTGGTGCAGCCGACCTTCATCACGGGATACCCGATCGAGGATTCCCCGTTGGCCCGGAAAAATGATCAAAATCCGGAACTGGTGGACCGTTTCGAACTTTACATCTCCGGCCGGGAGATTGCCAACGCTTTTTCCGAGCTTAACGACCCCCGGGATCAGGAGGAACGCTTTGCTCGGCAGGCCAAGGCCAAAGCCGGAGATGAAGAGGGAATAAACTTCTCCGATGAGGATTATCTGCGAGCCTTGGAGTATGGGATGCCGCCGGCCGCTGGGGAAGGCGTCGGGGTAGATCGTTTGGTCATGCTTTTGACGAATTCCCCCTCTATCCGCGACGTGATCCTCTTTCCCCAAATGCGCCCGGAGAAAGAATGAACATTCGGCGGTCGGCGATCCGCTTTCCGCCGGAGAAGAATGAATTCTCGGCTTTTCGCTGAGGGCTGATCGCTAAATTATGCGTTACGAACTTTTCATTAGCCTGCGATATTTAAAGGCCAAGCGCAAGCAAATCTTCATCTCCCTGATCACGATTCTCTCCATGGCCGGGGTGGGTCTGGGGGCGATGGCGCTCGTGGTTGTCCTATCGGTGATGAGCGGGTTTGAAGAGGATTTGAAGACGAAGATCCTGGGAACGAATGCTCACTTGGTCATTTTCCAACATGGCTCCCCGATGCGGGATTATGGAGAAGTGAGTCGAAAGGTGGAAGGGACCAAGGGAGTTGTGGCTACGACCCCGTTTATCTTCACCCAGGCCATGATCACCTCGGAAACAAATGTCCTTGGGGTCGTTCTCCGGGGAATCGACCCGAATACGGCCGGACGAGTCATCAACATTGAGAATAACCTCAAAAAGGGCTCCATGGATGGCCTGAAGAGGGAAGAAGGATCTTCCGAGCCTCCCGGGATTTTGGTTGGAAAAGAGCTGGCCCAGACTCTGGGGATCATGCTTGGCGACGCGGTGGTGGTCGTTTCTCCGCTGGGTGCGTTAGCCCCGATGGGTACAGGTCCCCCGATGAAAAAATTTCGTGTCAGCGGTATTTTTGACTCGGGGATGTATGAATATGACACTACTTTAGCGTATATTTCCCTGAAAAGCGCCCAAAAATTCCTGGCCATGGATGATTCCGTCTCGGGCGTGGAGGTGAAAGTCAAGGATATTTACGGGGTGAAGGAAGTGGCCCGAGAAATCCAAAAGGCGTTGGGGTTCCCCTTCTGGACGAAGGATTGGATGCAGATGAACAAAAGCCTTTTCGCCGCCCTCAAACTGGAAAGAACCGTGATGTTCATCATCCTGGTGCTCATCGTTTTGGTGGCGGCTTTCGGAATCGTCAGTACGCTGATCATGGTGGTTATGGAGAAGAACAAGGACATCGCCATTCTCAAATCTATGGGGGCGGCGAGGAAATCGATCCGGAGGATTTTCATCTTCGAGGGATTGATCATCGGGGTGGTGGGGACGGCCCTGGGCCTGATCGGAGGTTACGTGATTTGTATGCTCCTGGCCAAATACCAGTTTATTTCCCTTCCCAGTGATATTTATTACATCTCCCGCCTCCCCGTCAAAATGAACGGGATCGATTTTTTCCTCGTCGCTCTCGCCGCGATCGGGATCAGCTTCCTGGCCACGCTCTACCCTTCCTGGCAGGCCTCCAGGCTCGACCCGGCAGTGGCGATTCGCTATGAGTGAAAAAGGAGGGCTAAATGGCTGGTCTATTTTTCGGTGATAAAAATGAAAAAGAGATGAAAGAACTCCAGAGGAAAGCCGTTCAGGACCCCAAGAATCTCCATCTGCAGGTCAAGATCGGGGACTTGCTGGAGAAGATGGGCAAGAGGGGAGAGGCTCTGGAAGCCTACCGCAAGGCCTCCGAACGATATGCCAAGGAAGGTTTCTTAATCCAGGCGATTGCTGTCAATAAAGTCATTTTACGACTGGACTCCTCACAGGTGAAAATACACGACCAACTGGCCGAGCTCTACGCCAAACGGGGAATGGCCGTGGAGGAAGGCATGGAGCGCAAAGTCGGTGTCATGGAGCCAGCCGCGGCCGGGCAAGAAGGCCGGTCCCCCACCCCCCTTTTTTCCGACCTGAAAAAAGAGGAACTCTCCCGGGTGATGGAAAAGATTCAGGCCAGACATTTCGCCAAGGACGCAGTCATCTGCAAGGAAGGCGACCCGGGGGATTCCATATACATTATTAGCCATGGAAGAGTGAGCATCTTCCGGCACCCTTCTGGGGGGGAGAAAATCCGCCTTGCGGAATTGAAAGAAGGGGACTTTTTCGGAGAGTTCGGGTTCTTTGCCGACGCCAAGCGCCAGGCCACTGTAGAGGCTCTTGCCGACACGGAGCTTTTGGAGATTATGAAAGAGGATTTGCAGAAGATCATCCAAGAATTTCCCAGCGTATCCCAGGTTCTCTTCAAATTCTACAAGGAGCGGGTTTTAGAGAACCTTTTAGCCTTCTCTCCCCTGTTTAAAGCCTTTTCCCTGGAGGAGAGGAAACAGATGCTGGACAAGTTCACGATGGAAAAGTTCCCTTCCGGGGCGATGGTGTTGGAAGAAGGAGCGGCGGGGGATTCTCTTTACATCATTAAAAAGGGCGAAGTGGAAGCTTTTACAGAATCTCCCCGGGGCGAGAAATTGCCGTTGGCCCGGCTGAAAGAGGGGGATTTTTTCGGTGAAATCTCTTTGCTGACGGGCAGACCGCGAACGGCTTCGGTAAAGACTTTGCAGCCGGCGGAATTGGTACGGCTGAATAAAAAAGATTTCGATCAGATTGCCGCCAACCACCCGGCGGTCATGAAAACTCTCGAGGAGTTCCTCCGCCTCCGATTGGCCAACAAACTCAAAGCGCTGGGGATTGTGCAGGATAGTCCGGCAAAGGAGGGGATGGTCTGATTCGATCCATGGAACCGGGGAATCATCCGTTGTTTCTAACCCAGGGTCTTAAGAAATCTTTCATTTTCGGAAGCAGCGGCAAAATCATCGAAGTCTTGAAGGGGATCGAGCTCAAAATCATGCCCGGAGAGATGGTGGCGATCGAGGGGGCCTCGGGCGCTGGGAAAAGCACCCTGTTGCACATCCTGGGGGCGCTGGACCGACCCACGGAGGGGAAAGTCTATTTCGAAGACATCGATCTCTTCGGGCAGAGCGATGGCGAATTGGCGGAGTTTCGCAACCGGCATCTGGGATTTGTCTTCCAATTTCACCATTTGCTTCCGGAATTTAGCGCCGTAGAGAACACCATGATGCCGGGGCTGATCCGGGGCATGGGTCAGAGAGAGGCGATCGAGAGCGCGGAGAGAATCCTGGGCCGGCTGGGGCTTGGAGACCGACTGCAACATAAGCCCGGAGAACTTTCCGGGGGCGAACAGCAACGGGTTGCCGTGGCCCGGGCCCTGATGTTGAACCCCCGGGTGATTTTAGCGGATGAACCGACCGGGAACCTGGACTCAAAAACAGGGGAGGAAGTGCATAAGCTTCTGGTGGATATCAACCGCCAACAGGGGATCACGATTGTCGTCGTTACGCATAATCCCGCACTGGCTGGCCGGATGACCCACAGGGTCAAGTTAGTGGACGGAAAATTGTATGAAAATGGCTGACCCCGGCCGAAGGGGGTCGGTCTCCGGCGGAAGGGAGGGGCGATGGATCTCCCGAGCCACGTTGCACTGGAAATGGAAATTTTTGCCAGAGGGCCATTTCAGAAAACGGGTGTCGATGGGCAAGCGAATTCTGGCGAGCATTTGTTTTTGCCTCTTGGTTTATGTTGGCTTGCCGGCAGGAAAAGCCAGCGGGCAAGAGGTGGTGAAGGTCGGTATCCTCCCCTTTAAGGTTTATGCGCCCGATCGGGAGAAGCTCGCGGGCTGGCCGATGCGGCTGGCCAAAATCCTCTCCCGGGAACTGGGCAGGGATGAGCGGATCATCCTGGTGGGGGAGGAAAGAATTCAGGAAGCTTTGGCCCGGGTAGGCCCGGTAGAGATCGATGAACGTTTGGCCCGGGAGATCGGGCGAACGGTCGATACCGATTATATCATCACCGGTTCTATCACTCAGGTCAACGGGTCCATCAGCCTTGACGCCCGGATCCTCGACGTTTATCTGGAAGGGGTTTTGTCCTCCGCTTTTACCATGGGGAAAGTGATGGAAGGTCTGGACCCCATCGCTCAGAAGTTGGCCCAGGAGCTTAACGTCAGGGTTTTAAAAAAGGAGTTGATTTACAAAGTTGTGATCGAGGGGAGTAAGGCGATCGAGGAGAGCGCCATCCGGTCCCAGATCAAAATGAAGGAAGGGGATATATTTTCCCCTCGGGTCCTGCGGGAAGACCTGAAGTCCATCTACCAGCTAGGATATTTCCAGGATGTCCGGGCGGAAAAACGGGATTGGGATCGGGGAATGGCCATCGTATTCGTTGTGGAGGAAAAGCCCATCATCCGGGGAATTAAATTTTCCGGCAATAAGGCGCTGAAGACCAACGAGATCCAGGAAGTCATAACCCTCAAACCCCGGGCCATCCTGGACCTTAACGCGGTGAAGGAAAGCGTAAATAGAATCCTCCACAAGTACCGCGATGAGGCGTACTTCTCCGCAGAGGTGACTTATGCCCTGGAAACTCCCAGGAAGGGAGACGTGATCGTCCATTTCAAGATTGTGGAGCATAAAAAGATCCGCATCAAGAGTATTACTTTTTCGGGCAACCTGCATTTTCCCGACGCGCAGTTGAGAAAGGCCCTGCCGGAAACAAAGGAGAAAGGTTTCTGGTCTTGGGTCAGCAAGTCGGGGACCTATAAAGACGAGACCCTGGAGAGAGACCTGGACGCCATCATGATTTTTTATCTCCAGAGGGGCTTCTTACAGGCGAAAGTGGGCAAGCCCCTGGTTACCCGTGACCCGGAAGGGATTATGATCAACATCCCGGTGGAAGAGGGCCGCCAGTTCAAAGTCGGCAAAGTGGATATCCGGGGCGATCTGATCTTTCCCAAGGAAGAGATGTTCCAATGGGTGGATATTTATGTGGGAGAAATCGTCAACCGGGATAAGCTGCGGGACAGCGTCATCAAACTTAGCGATCTGTATGCCGATCGGGGGTATGCCTTCGTGGATATCTCTCCCCAAACTATCATCCATCCAGATCAAAACCTGGCGGACCTGATCTTCGAAATCCAGAAAGGGCGGGAGGTCTATATCGAGCGGATCAATATCCTGGGCAATACCAAAACCCGCGACAAGGTCATCCGCCGGTCGCTGCCAGCCGTGGAGGGCGAACTGTACAGTCTGTCGGCTTTGAAAGGAAGCCGCCAGAACCTGAATCGTCTGGGATTTTTTAAAGAGGTAAACATCAGCACCAAGAAAGGAAGCGCCGACGATAAACTGGAGATGAACGTACAGGTGGAAGAAGGCCCCACGGGGACCGTAAGCGTGGGAGGGGGATACAGCACCCTGGATAAATTTGTCGGCACGGCCCAAATCTCGCAGAGCAACCTCTTTGGCCGGGGACAGAGGTTAAGCCTGATCGGGCAAATCGGGGGCATCTCGCAGTTCTACAATTTGGGGTTTACCGAACCCTCGTTATTCGACAGCCGCATTTCCGGGGGTGTCGACCTATACAATACGCGCCGGATTTACGAGAGTTACACGGTGAGAAGAACGGGTGGAGGTCTTCGTCTTGGCTTTCCTTTGATGGGGCAAACTCGCGGCTATCTCTCGTCTAAGTATGAGACGATTACGATTAGCGATGTGCAACCCACGGCCTCTTTTATCATTCAGCAGAGTGTCGGGGACTCGACCACCAGCAGTGTCACCGGCACGATACGGCGGGACACCCGGGATAGTTTTGCGGATCCGAGCAGAGGCTCCGACAGCTCGGTCTGGGTAGAGTATGCCGGCGGGGTGCTGGGCGGGACGAATTACTTCACGAGGTACGGCGCCAATTCTTCCTGGTGGACTACCCCTTTCTGGAGTTCCACTTTCTCGGGGCGGGGCCGAATCGGGTATATCCAGGGCCGGGAAGAACATAATGTCCCCCTGTTTGAGCGGTACCGGCTGGGAGGAATCTATACCATCCGGGGCTTTAAAACTTGGACGGTCGGCCCTTTGGCCCCCAATGGAGAAGTCATCGGCGGCGACAAGGAAATGCTTTTTAATTTTGAATGGATTTTTCCGTTGATCCGGCAGCTCAAGATCAAAGGACTGGTCTTCTTCGATGCGGGCAACGCCTGGGATGTGGGGCAGGCCTTTCTCGAGGGGGGGCTGCGAACCAGCGCCGGCTTTGGGTTCCGCTGGCTATCTCCGATGGGCCCCCTGAGGCTGGAATGGGGATACAACCTGCAACCCAAGCCGGGCGAGAGTCAGAGCTCATGGGATTTTGCCGTGGGCACATTCTTTTAAATGAGTACCTATGGGGCAGGGCCGGTTGGTCAAAAATTTGAAAGGCCTTCGGGCAAGTTTGTGGTACAATTTTTTGCGAAGGAGAGAAGGATGAAGAAAAGTGGAGTTCTCTGGTTGGTAACGGGATTCTGGATGGCCTGGGTTTCCCTAGCGTGGGGAGCCGAACCGCTTAAGATTGCCTACGTTGACATTCAAAAGGCCTTGAACCTCTGCGAGGCCGGAAAGGCGGCAAAAAAGCAGATCACCCTGGAAGTGGATAGAATGCGTAAGAACTTTGCCGGAAAACAGAAGGAACTGGAAAAGCTGAAAGAAGACCTGGAAAAGCGCGGCTTGGTCCTTAGTGAAGCTGCCCGGGAGGAAAAGGCAAGGGACTACCAGGCCAAAACACGCGATATGCAGAGGATGGAGCGTGATTACCAGGAAGAACTGCAGCGCAAGGATCGGGAACTGACGGAAAGCATCCTGAGGAAACTGGAAGGCGTCGTCAAGAAAATGGGAGAGGATGGGAAATATACCCTCATCCTGGAAAGAAATCAAGGTGGGATCATCTACGCTTCGGATGCTCTGGACCTGACCGATGAATTGATCAAGATTTTCGACCAGAAGGGAAAATGAATTTGGAGGGGGGAGACCAACGAAGAGGAAAGCCACGCTGGATGAGCTGGCGACTCTAGTAGGGGGAAAGGTTGCCGGGGATCCCTTTCTGGCGGTCACAGGAATCGCCGGCCTCGAAGAGGCCGGAGAGGGAGAAATTACCTTTCTGGCCGAACTCAAGAACCTTTCCCGGCTGGAAAAAACCAGGGCTGCGGCGGCCGTCGTTCCGCTCTCCCTGCCCGCTTTTTCCAAACCGGTCATTCGTGCGCCCAACCCTTACCTCGCCTATGCCAAGATTCAGGCCTTCTTTGCTCATCAACCCTACCGCCCGAAAGGGGTTGATCCCCGCGCGCATATTGGCCAAGGTGCAAAAATCGGTCAAGAGGTTTCCATCTATCCTTTCGTGTTCATCGGCGATGGATGTCAGATCGGGGACCGAGTCGTCCTATACCCGGGCGTTTACGTGGGAGAAGCGGCGCAGATTGGGGAAGAAAGCGTCCTCTACCCCAACGTGGTGGTTATGAATCGATGTGTCATTGGAAAGAGGGTCATCATTCACCCGGGGACCATCATCGGCAGCGATGGGTTTGGGTTCGCTCGGGATGGAGCGCAATATGTGAAGATTCCGCAGGTCGGCATCGTGCAGGTCGATGATGACGTCGAAATTGGGGCCAATTGTGCGGTCGATCGGGCAGCCATGGGGAAGACCTGGGTCAAAAGAGGAGTCAAGACGGATAACCTGGTCCAAATCGCGCATAACGTGACCATCGGAGAAGATACCGTGCTCGTGGCCCAGGTCGGGATCGCGGGAAGCACAGAGGTGGGCAGTCGAGTATCATTGGGGGGGCAGGTGGGAGTGGGCGGCCACATCAAGATTGGGGATGGGGTCATGGTAGGAGGCCAGTCGGGAGTTGCCCAGGACGTGCCCCCCGGTCAAATCATCTCAGGCACTCCGGCCTTCCCCCACCGGGAATGGCTGAGGACCCAGGCGGTCATTCCCCGGCTACCGGAGATGAAGCGGGCTTTGACCGCTCTGGAGAAAAGGGTGAAAGCCCTGGAAGAAAAAATGACAGAGAAATAGATCTAAATTTTTATTGGGACGCAGATGAACGCAGATGGACAGGATAATAAAGACCTGAATTTAGAGGCCAGAAGACAGGAGTCAGCAGCCTGGGCAAGAAAAGTCTTTATTTTGAAATTGTTTAGCCACAGAGGTCACAGCGCGGCAGAGCCGCAACCAAAAGAAATCACCCCCTCCCTACCCTCCCCCCTCGAGGGGGAGGGAGAGGGTGGGGGGGATTCTTTACAAAATTTAAAGAGTTTGCACGTTAGTAGTACAGAGAACACAGAGATAAGGAAGCAGAAAATTGAAAAGAATTTAACCCTGCACCCTCAAAACAGATCGGCGTTCGCCTTTCTCTTTTGGTTTTTGACCGTAAATCCCTCTGTGACCTCGGTGACCTCTGTGGCAAATAAGTTTCTAATATTTTTGTCTTTTATTCTTTTTCCTTTTTTTTGGCTAAACGGTTTCTTTATTTTGAATTCGCCTTGTATGATCTGTTTTTTCGGCGAAAATCTGCGTCCCCTTTGATTTAGAGGAGCGAATTTTGGACATTCACCCGACGGCCATCGTTCACCCTCAGGCAAAAATCGCTGCGGGAGTGAAAGTCGGTGCGTACAGCCTGATCGGTGAAAATGTACGCATCGGAAACGGTACGGTTATCGAATCCCATGTGGTCGTCGAAGGGTGGAGCGAAATCGGTGAACGGTGCCACCTATTTCCCTTTGTTTCCATCGGGGCACCGCCGCAACACCTGCGCTACCGGGGCGAGCCAACCCGGGTCGTCATCGGCAATGACAATATGATTCGGGAATTCGTAACCATCAATCGAGCCACGGCGGAAGGAGGGGGAGAAACCGTCCTGGGCCAAGGCAACTTCATCATGGCTTATTCCCATATTGCCCACGATTGCCGGGTGGGCAACCAGGTCATTATGGCCAATGCCTCCACCCTGGCCGGGCATATTGAAGTAGAAGATTTCGCCATCGTTGGAGGATTGGTGGCCATCCACCAGTTTGTCCGCGTGGGTTGTTATGCCATCATCGGGGGGGCGTCGGCCGTACCCAAGGACGTGCCCCCTTACATGTGTGCCTCTGGCAACCGAGCCCAACTGTTCGGTTTGAACGCCGTGGGTTTGAGGAGACACCATTTTCCCGAAACCACGATCCGCGCGCTCAAGCAGGCCTACCGTATTATTTTCCGCTCTCACATAACCCTTACGAAGGCCATAGAGAAGGTGCCGGCCGAAGTCCCGGATTTGCCGGAAATCAGGCATTTGCTGGATTTTCTCAAGAGCTCGAAGCGGGGCGTATGCCGATGAAGCGGAAGATCGGGCTGATCGCCGGCAATGGCCAGCTTCCCCGGTTAGTGGCCGGTAGCATCCGGGCGGCTGGCCACCGGGTGGTCGCCATCGGACACATCGGCGAGACGGGTAAAGATTTAGAAAACTACGTGGATACCCTGAAGTGGGTACAGGTCGGGGAACTGGGAAAGATCATCCATCTGCTCCTGGAAGAAGGCGTCAAACGCGCCCTCTTCATCGGTGGCGTTTCCAAGAGGCATTTTTTTTCGAAGGCCCGACCCGATGCCCGGGCGCTCAAGGTCCTGAGCCGGTTGCGGGATAGAAAGGATGATGCCATCCTCCGGGCGATGGCCGAAGAAGTCGAAAGCGCCGGAATCCGGGTGGTGAGCCCGGTTCCCTTTCTTCGGGAGAACATGGCCCCGGAGGGCTGCTGGACGGAGAGGAAACCAACCGAACGCGAGGCAATGGACATTTCCTTTGGCTGGAGGATGGCCAAAAGCCTGGGAAGGCTCGACGTGGGGCAAAGCGTCGTAGTCAAGGACCAGATCGTTCTGGCCATGGAGGCTATTGAGGGTACGGATGAGACCATTCGCCGGGGAGGATTACTCGGCCGGGGCGACGTGGTGGTTGTCAAAGTCTGCAAACCCAAACAGGACCCCCGGCTGGATCTGCCGGTGATTGGCCCGGAGACGGTCGAAATCCTGAAGGAGGCAAGAGCTTCTGCCTTAGCCGTGGAGGCGGCGAAAACGATCGTTATCGAAAAAGAGAAGGTGATCCGCGAAGCGGACCGGAGCCATTTATGCCTCATGGGAAAATAAGAGGTTCTCAAAGTGGCCCTTCGGATTCCAATCAGAAGCTGAAGGTGGGCATCATTGGAATCGGCTACCTGGGGAAGTTCCACGTGGAGAAGTATGCCTTGATTCCAGAGGTCCAAATCGTAGGGCTGGTCGACTGCCTCTTTCCCAAAGCGCAAGAGTGGGCCGTTAAACTGGGAACTACGGCCTTTTCAGACTATCAAGAGCTCTTGGGAGCGGTGGACGCGGTGAGCGTAGTTGTGCCCACGGATCAGCATCACCGCGTGGCCAAAGATTTTTTGCAGTCCGGAAGCGATGTACTTTTGGAAAAGCCCATATCCTCAACCCTCTGGGAAGCGGAAGACCTGATTGCCACAGCCAAGAAATATGGGCGAATTCTGCAAGTGGGACACCTGGAAAGGTTCAACCCGGCCATCCAGGCGGCCCGGGATAAGATCCGGGCCCCTCTGTTTATCGAATCCCACCGCCTAACGCCTTTTCGCGGGCGGGGCACCGAAGTGGATGTGGTTTTGGACCTGATGATCCATGACCTGGATATCATCCTCCATGTTGTGCGCTCAAAAGTAGAGCACATCCATGCTGTGGGCGTGCCGGTGCTTACGGAAAAAGTTGACATTGCCAACGCCAGGGTCCAGTTTGAAGGCGGCTGTGTCGCCAACATCACCGCCAGCCGGATTTCGGTCGAGGATCAAAGGCGTATTCGCATTTTTCAACCCGACACCTATCTGGCTGTGGATTACGCCGCCAAGAAGGTGGCCATGTACCGTCGGATCTTCACGCCGGGGAAATCCAATGTCGAAATCGCTTCGGAGCAAGTCAAAGTGCAGCCAGGAGATGCCCTGGAGATGGAGATTCGTTCCTTCGTCCATTCCTCGACGAACCGGGAGGCTCCTATGGTTACAGGGGAAGATGGAAAGAAGGCTCTTGCTTTGGCCATGGATATCAATGAACAGATTCGGGAGAATATCGAAAAGATCCCCTCCATCGCCTCTTTCTACGGGATGAGGGAAGGCCTTCTGGACGCGTCCTGGTAGGTAGTGTCCATCCGGAAACCCCCTCTCCCTTGGTGGGAGAGGGTCGGGGTGAGGGGGAGCAAAACAGAACACTTCGAATTTCTGAACCATTATCACCCCCACCCTTCCCTCCCCCGTCGAGGGGGAGGAGAAAAATAGAGTTTCCGGATGGAAACCAGGTAGCGACCGAAGGGGAAGAAGATTGGGATTTGAGCTCCGGGCAGAAAAAGATCATGATGGTGGCTGGAGAGGCTTCTGCGGACCTTCATGGCTCCAAGGTCATGGAAGCTTTGAGGCGTTTGGACCCGGAGATCCGGGTTTATGGAATGGGAAGCGAACACATGCGGCAAGCCGGGGCCGAATTGCTCATCGATTCTTCCCAGTTAGCCGTGGTGGGAATTACCGAGGTCTTTGGTCGTATCGGGGGTCTGTTTCGAGCGTATCGAAAGATAAAGAATTTTATTAAGAGAAATAAACTAAGGTTATTAATTTTAATCGATTTCCCAGATTTCAATCTGTCCCTGGCCCGAGTTGCGAAAGTCGCTGGGGTGCCTGTTCTTTATTACATAAGCCCCCAGGTTTGGGCCTGGCGTTATGGGCGGGTGCGAAAAATCGCCGGGCGGACTGACAAAATGGCTGTGATTTTTCCGTTCGAAGTGCCCATCTACCAGGGGGCCGGTTTGGATGTGGAATTCGTCGGGCATCCGCTTCTGGACGTGTTGACCCTCAATGGGCAAGAATATGCTCCTTTCAACCATTCGCAGTTCAGTGGCGACCCGCTGATTGCCCTTCTTCCCGGGAGTCGGGAAAGGGAGATCCAGTCTCTGTTGCCCGAGATGCTGAGGGCCGCCGATATTTTAGCCCGGCAGAAACCGGGGGCGAAATTCATCTTGCCGGCCGCCCCGGGGGTAAATGTTCAGGAATTGAAAAAGTTCTTGCGCCCTCATTCTATCCCCATTGCAGTGGTCGAAGGACAAACCTACGGGGCGATCATAGCCGCTGATATGGTCATTGTGGCTTCGGGTACGGCCACTCTGGAAACAGCCATTCTTGGAAAACCCATGGTGATCGTCTACAAGGTTTCTCCGGTTAGCTACTGGGTTGGGAAAGCGATGGTGAAAGTGAATTGGATTGGGCTGGCCAACATCGTTGCCGGGAAAAAGGTAGTCCCCGAGCTTCTTCAGGAAGAGGTCAGAGGCGAACGGATTGCGGAAGAGGCGCTGCGGATTTTAAATGATGCGGCCTACCGGAGAGAGATGGTCGAGGGATTGGCGGAAGTCAGAAAAAAATTGGGTGTCCCGGGGGCCGCCGAGAGGGTGGCCCGGATGGCCCTGGAAATGATCCGTGACCAATGATCAATTATCAATGTCCAGTGACCAATGGTCAATGACCAATGAATATTGATGTTTTCGTAAGAAGTCGTCACTCCGGTGGAAACCGGAGTCCAGAGAATTTTTAAGTATTTGAAATAACTGGATTGTATAGGAATTTGCTTTTTTATCCTTCCCCCTCACCCCCGCCCTCTCCCCCGTTTCCGGGGGAGAGGGGAAGGGTGAAGGGGCTTAACCTGATTCCGGGGCCTGCCCCGGACCCGATCCGGGGTTCGCCGGAATGACGGGAAACCCCACTTTTTGACTTTTTACAGTTCATCAATATTGATGAAATCGTAAAAAGTCAGAAAAGCCGTCACTCCTGCGAAAGCAGGAGTCCAGAACTACTTGAATTAACTGGATTCCCGCTTTCGCGGGAATGACGAAAATGGGACAAAAAGGACTTTTTACGAGAACATCAATATTAGCCACCGAAAATTCAATGATTGGCACCGATTACTGATTTTTGAATTTGCGCGATGCGCTGACATTAAATAGTTTTCATCCGGAAACTCCCTCTCCCCTCGCGGGAGAGGGGCGGGGTGAGGGGGAATAGAAATGAAAAGCCTTGATCTCCCAATCGTTATCACCCCCACCCTGCCCCTCCCCCGTCAGAGGGGGAGGGGAATTTTCGGGTTTCCGGATGGGAGCTAAATAGGAATTCCCTTTTATAACTTTAGGCACTTTAGCGCACTTTAGTTCACTTTAGGCACTCACTTTGGACCTTTACCGCAGATTATTACAGTTTGTCAAACCTTACTGGACGCGCCTGGCCGGGGCGATGGTCTGCATGCTCTTTGTTTCCGCAGCCACTTCGGGCTCGGCCTTTCTGGTCAAGCCGGTGCTGGATGAAATTTTTTTTAAGAAGGACCTGGATGGGCTCAGGCTACTTCCTTTGGCGATCGTCGGGTTGTTTGTGCTCAAGGGTCTTTTCGATTACGGGCAGGCCTATCTCATGTCCTTCGTGGGCCAGCGGATCATCGCTGACCTGCGGGAAAAAATATACACCCACCTCCAATCCCTCTCCCTCTCTTTCTTTACGCGACATCCCACCGGAGTCCTTATGTCCCGGGTGACCAATGACGTTGGCCTGGTTCAGGGGGCGGTGACGGATGCGGTTACGGGGTTGCTGAAGGATCTTTTTACGATCATTGGTTTGGTGGGAGTGATCTTTTACCGCGACTGGAAGCTGGCGATTGTAGCCCTGGTGGTCTTCCCACTCGCCACCTACCCGCTTGTTAAATTTGGAAGAAAATTGCGGTCCTATAGCGCACGGAGCCAGACGACCATGGGGGATATCTCCACCATTCTCATGGAGACCATTTCCGGCAATCGCATCGTGAAAGCTTTTAATATGGAAGATTATGAACGGGAACGCTTTGCCCGAGAGAATCAACGGCTCTTCGGAATCCTGATGAAATCTGTGCGGGTGCGGGCGATCTCCCATCCTTTGATGGAGACGCTCGGTGGCCTGGGAATCGCTTGTATCGTATTCTACGGTGGGTACAACGTCATCAAAGGGGTAGCCACCCCCGGCACATTCTTCTCCTTTCTGGCAGCCTTGCTGATGCTCTACGAACCGGTAAAACGATTGAGCGGGGTGAATAACACCGTTCAGCAAGGGCTGGCGGCGGCCTCCAGAATTTTCGAGGTTTTGGACACCGTCCCGGAAATCCGCAACAAACCCGGGGCCGAAGTTCTTTCTTCCGTCTCCAAAGGGATTGAGTTCCAAAATGTATCCTTCAAATATGAGGAAGATTGCGTCCTGAAAAATATCAACCTCCATATCAAAGCCGGTGAGATGGTGGCTTTTGTCGGGGCCAGTGGAGGCGGGAAGACAACCCTGGTGAATCTCTTACCCCGGTTCTATGATGTCAGCTCTGGGAGGGTAGCGATCGACGGCCGGGACATCCGGGATGTGACCGTGGAATCCTTACGGGCCATGGTCGGCATCGTCACGCAGCAGACCATCCTCTTTAACGACACAATAAGGAATAACATCGCCTACGGAAAGATCAACCAGCCCTTTGACGCAATCGTTAAAGCCGCCGAAGCGGCTTACGCCCACGGGTTTATTCAGAATTTACCCCAAGGGTACGATACGGTCATCGGGGAACAGGGGGTGAAGCTTTCGGGGGGAGAGAGGCAGCGAATCAGCATCGCCCGGGCCCTGCTCAAGAACGCACCCATCTTGATTCTGGATGAAGCGACTTCATCTTTGGACTCTGAATCCGAGATAGAAGTTCAGAAAGCGCTGGAATTTTTGATGCAGGGCCGCACGACTTTGGTGATTGCGCATCGTCTTTCCACGATTCGGAAGGCCGATCGTATTGTGGCGATCTCCAACGGGGTTATCGTGGAAGAGGGAACCCACGAACGGTTACTGGAACGAGATGGGGAGTACAGGAGATTATACTTGCTTCAATTCCTGGACAGTGATTCCGGGAGAGCCAACACTGTGGAGAACGGCCAAAGGGTTTCGGCTATTTCATGATGGAGGGGGAAAAATAAGATAGTTATTGGGAACGGTTTAAATAAGTTGACATTAATGAACTCTCATTGGGACTCCGGAATTTCAATACAAAATCCCCCCCTGCCCCCCTTTGTCAAAGGGGGGCAGGGGGGATTTCAGGGAATGCCGAACAGGCGATGTCAACTTTCTTAGGTCGTTCACTACAGATGACCCATTTTAATAAATTTTTTAATAATTTGATCAGCAGCCAAAAAGAAAGTAGGCTGAGGAAGGTTGTGCTTTTTCCCCTTTGCTTGCTTTCTTTTTTTTATGGGTGGGCGGTTTCAGCCCGGATATTCCTTTATGCCCGGGGAATATTCTCCACCCATTCCCTCCCCTGCAAGGTGGTGAGTGTTGGAAACATCACTTTGGGGGGTACGGGAAAGACACCTTTTGTCTGCCTGCTTTCTGAAATGATTCAGGCCAGGGGGTTTCGGGTAGCGATCCTCAGCCGGGGGTATAAGGGAAATTTTAAGGACCCCTTCGCCCTGGTCACTGACGGAGAACGGATCCTGATGGGGGCCCGGGAAGCAGGAGATGAACCCTACCTTTTGGCTGAGAAGTTAAGGGGGGTCCCGGTGATTGTTGGCAAGGAGAGATGGCTCTCCGGGAAGTACGCCGTAGAAAGGTTTCAAACCGAAGTCGTCATCTTGGACGATGGATTTCAGCACCTTCCTCTAAAGAGGGATTTGAACCTTCTCTTGATTGATTCTTCCTCCCCATTCGGCAACGGCTATGTATTCCCCCGGGGAGTGCTCAGGGAACCACTCAAAGAGCTTTGCCGGGCCGATGCGCTCATTTTGACAAA
>Ga0315288_10005156_pt1 | contig 16615 bp, 8 predicted proteins | sample YL17G11_20_MG_FD_203454 | JGI IMG/M metagenome (GOLD analysis project Ga0315288, IMG submission 203454) | Sediment microbial communities from Yellowstone Lake, YNP, Wyoming, USA - YL17G11_20 | ecosystem: Environmental > Aquatic > Freshwater > Lake > Sediment | place: USA: Wyoming | collected...
CAGATCCCAACCCTCGCTCTTCAGCGCCGCGTTGCACGCCTGCTCGATGCAGATGATCTGCTTCCGCCTCGGCGACACCGCTTCGCTCCACAGCCGCGGCTTCTCCCAGTTCCAGCGCATCCGGTCCCGCAGCTTCGGCAGCAGGCGACCAACCGCTTCATCTGCCTCTCCCTGCGCGGGCCAGTGCTTCGACCACAGCAGGTTCGCCGACCAGAGGGCGTCCGGATAGTGGATCATCCCAAGCTCGAAGTCCTCCAGCGCGCACCAGGACGATATCCCCGCGCCGAGCACGCCCTCCCGCGCGCTTCGGCTCGGCCACTCGGGGAACCGTCGCCCGTCGAAGTTGCCGAATATCTGCTTGAATCCGAGATCGGCGAACACCCGATCTCCGTCTTCCGCACCCAGATACCACGACCAGTTCAGGATCGTGATCTGCGGCGCGCCTCGAGCGACGATCTCCGCCGCCTTCATCGTGTCGGGGTGGTCGTACCAGACCTGTCCCTTGTGGCTGCGACCGCGGGCATTGTGCCCCGGCACGAGATGATCGCCCCACATCCACGCGCCAAGCCCGCGCTCGGTCAGCCAGGAGGCGATCTTCACCACGTCCTCGCCAAACAGCTCGCCCGTGTCTCGCTCTCGGCACTTCGGGCAAAGCCCGGCCGCGCGCCATTCATCGTGTCCGATGTGAACGCTGCGGCACTTGGTCAGGCCAATGTACGCCGACATAACGTCGAAGAGGATCTCGTACGAGCGCGGGTTGCACGGGCAGTAGGTATCAGGGAAGTCGGCCTCCGGCAGCTCGGCGATGTCGCGGTACACATTCGCCAGATAGTACGCATGGGAGAGCGACTGGATCTCCGGCACGAACTCGAGTTGGTAGCCGCGCGCAAGATCGCCGAGCCTGGTCAGGTCATCGGGCTCGATGTAGAGACCATCAGCCAGATGTGTGTGCACAGAGGCGGCAAACCGCCGGCCTGGCCCGAGGGGGCAGTGCTCGCCGTAGATCGGGCCGGTGTCACCGATCGCCCTCAGCTCCTGCACGAACCGCCGCCACCCCTGCGCGATCTCCGGCCGGTCAGGAAGCCGCACTCCGCCGCCCAACTCGACGAACAGCCCGTTGAACTTGTAGCGAACCAGGAAGTCGCGCAGGTAGCGACGAGCATAGCTCAGATGCTCCGCCCCCGGCAGGTACAAATGCACCATGCGGACCGGTTTGTACGGCCAGTCCCTGATCTCCGCGCCGCGAAGGACCACATCCTCGCCCCGCCGCGCGGCGAGTTGTAACAGCGTCGCGACGCCATGCTGCGCGCCCCGCGCATCTCTGCCGACGAGAGCCGCACCATCTCCGGTGACCGTCAGCAGATACCCCTCCTCTCCCGGCAGGTTGCGGGGCGTCCGGCCAGCGCCCCGCCGGCCGGCGATCCGGATCTGGATCGGTTTCCTGCCTTCAGGCGCAGCGCCCTGGACCACCGGCACCACGATGCCGAAGTCATCGGCAAGCATATCCGCCAGCAGCCTCGCCGGCGCGAGATCCGCCTCGCGCGCGCCCGCCGGCACAACGATTGCCGCCTCGCTAAGCGTCAGCGCGTCCCCTCTGAAGGTCACTTCCTGCGGAATCGGCCATAGCAGCGGCTTTGGAGTGCTCATTCTCACCTCCGCGCCCAGGCTCGATCTCTCAGTTGAAGGGTGCGCATCGGGTGAAGGAGTACCTGATAGGTGTTTCGGGTCCCTTCCTCAACCTGACCAGAAGTGCAGCGAAGGTGGCTATGCGCGACGAGTTGTTCGACAGGCGGGAGTTGAAGCTCAGGCCGCTCGCCGAGCGCGAGCACGACATGGCCTTGGATGACGTGCTCCCTCTCGATGCTCGAACGCCCGCCTACGACCACCCCGACCTGCCGGCCCTCGCCGACCGGATCGCCGGCGCGCGGCGAGCCGGCCGCGAGGTCATAGTGCTGATGGGAGCGCACGTCATCAAGCAGGGCCTCTCCCGCTTCATCATTGACCTGATGGAGCGCGGCCTCATCACCTGCCTGGGCATGAACGGCGCCTGTGTCATCCACGACTTCGAGCTGGCCCTGATCGGCGCCACCACCGAGAGCGTCGCTCACTACATCCGCACCGGAGAGTTCGGCCTCTGGCAGGAGACCGGCCGCGTCAACGAGATCGTGAACCGGTCGGGGCCGGAGAAGGGGCTCGGGGCCGCGGTCGGCGAGGCGATGCTGGCAGGGCACTTCCCGCACCGCGATGTCAGCGTGCTGGCCGCCGCCCGGAGGCTCGGGGTCCCGGCCTCCGTGCACGTCGGCATCGGATATGACATCATCCACGAGCACCCGAGCTTCGACGGCGCCGCCACTGGAGCCGCCTCCTATCGCGACTTCCTCAAGCTCACCGAGCGCATCCGCCATCTTGAGGGCGGCGTTTTCCTCTGCCTCGCCAGCGCGGTGATGGGGCCGGAGGTCTATCTGAAGGCCCTCGTCATGGCGCGGAACGTGCAACACCAGAAGGACCGCGAGATCCGCCACATCACCACCGCAGTCTTCGACCTGTTGGACCTCGGGGATGATGTCCACGCCGAGCCGACAAAGACCGACCCGCGCTACTACTTCCGCCCCCACAAGACCGTGCTCGTCCGCACGGTGGCGGATGGCGGCGAGAGCTTCTACCTGCGCGGCGATCTGCGCGCATCACTGCCAGCTCTCCACCGAGAGCTGGTGCGCCAGGGGCAGGAGCAGGCTCCTGCCCAACAGGCATGACCCGCGAACGGCTTGACCAGATCCTGAGCGGCTTCGCCAGCGCTCGTGTCGCGGTCCTCGGCGACTTTTTCCTCGACAAGTACCTGGAGATAGACCCAGCGCTCACCGAGACATCCCTCGAGACCGGCCTCGAGGCGCGCCAGGTCGTCGCCGTCCGCTGCCAGCCCGGTGGCGCCGGCAATGTCGCTGCCAACCTGCGCGCGCTCGGCGTAGGCGAGGTGATCTGTGTCGGCTTCACCGGAGATGATGGCGATGGCTTCGAGCTGACGCGGGCGCTGCGCGCAATCGGCGCACACATTGAACACCTTATCCCGCGCCCGGATCGTCGCACCCCCACCTACTGCAAACCGATCCTTTGGCTGCCCGGCGGCCAGGTCCAGGAACTCGAGCGCCTCGACACGAAGAACCGCACTACCATCCCACCTGCCCTGGAGTCCGAGATCATCGCGAGCATCCGCGCGCTGGCGCCCGAGGTCACCGCCGTCATGGTCCAGGACCAGGTCCAGGAAGCCGAATGCGGGGTCGTGACCAGCGGGATGCGCGAAGCACTGGCCGAGCTGATGCAAGTCTATCCTAGCTTGGTCGGACTCGTTGATTCGCGAACGCGTTTGGGCCTTTTCCGCGGCATGATGCCCAAGTGCAACGACCAGGAGGCCTGCTGTGCTGTGCACCCCGAGACGCCGCAACACCGCGGGCCCGAGGCCATCCCATGTGCCGCGGCCCTTTCCGCGCGGGTCGGCGCGCCCGTCTTTCTCACGATGGGATCAGCAGGTATGGCAGTGGTGAGCCCCGAGCGCGCTCAGCGAGTGCCGACGATCCGCGTCGAGGGCCCCCTCGACATCGTTGGCGCTGGCGACAGCGCCGCTTCAGGAATCGTCTCCGCGCTATGCGCAGGCGCGGCACTCGACGAAGCCGCCGTCATCGGCAACATCGTCTCCTCGGTCACCATCCAGCAGGTCGGCACAACCGGAACTGCGAACCAGCGCCAACTCCGCCAGCGGTTCATCGAGCATGAGGACGTCTGGCGGAACCTGCCTCAGCCCGAGGGATTGCTGCCGAGCGATCGAGAGTGAACCCGTCCGTCCGGCCGTCAGCCCGCCACTGCAGCTTGATGGCGTCCGGGCTGACGGTATTCACGCCGAAGTCCACCTCCGGCCTCGTCGAGCTGAGGCACAGCACAGTGGCGAAGACGGCTGTTGTCACATCGGCCTTGTAGCCGAGCGCCCAGTTCGGCTCGAGCGCTCGGTGGCCCGGTGAATACCAGCCCTGCAACCTCGGCTGCTCCTCGCCGCGAACGGCCTCTGCTTTCACCGCGCCAGCGACCAGCGGCACCACATACAGCGAACTTCTGTCACTCAACTGGGCCGATGCCGTCGTTCCCTCGACGGCAAGGTTAAGGTCCGGCGCGAAGTGGAACCACTGCTCGTAGCTATGACTGGTCGGCGCCTCGAGTTCGTCCACCGCCACTACCCACCTGCCGGGGTCGAAAACCAGGGTCCTGCGCTGCACCACTGGCGGCCATCTTCGCTGGACCGTTGCGGACACGTAGGGAAGCCCGGACCGGTCGCCCCACTCAGTGAGAGCGGAGCCATACGCGTTCAGCGCGCGGCGTGAGTAATCCGACCCATCTATCTCGACTGTGTTGTGCGCCCGCGTGCTCTCGCAGTAGATGCGCGCCGGATCATCGTAGTAGTAGCCGTACCTACCGGCGTCTACGAGCAGCCAGCGCCCGGCGTCGTACCAGACGAAGCTCAGATCATCCGCGTGCTTGTGGGTGCGGCTGTGGAAACCGCCTGCGAACATGAGGTACGACCCCTGCGCCCACTCGGTCCCGCGGCTCTTCCACGAGTCCCGGAAGATGGCATAGCCCCCTTCGGGAAACACACGGAAGCTCTCCCCGGGAGGCGAGCCCACCGCGCCCCGGGTCACCCCGAAGGCTAGCTCAGGGTCAACAGTGGACAGAGAGGCGCCGATCTGCGCCGACTGAAGCACGGTCGCATCGGTATCGCCAACCGCCGGCATGCTCCCATCGGGCGCGATCATCCAAGCGAGCGCTCTCTCTGCTCGGCCGCGGATGGCAAGCAGCTCCGGATCGCTGCTCAGCCCGGATTCGGTGATGGCGATAAGCAAACGCGTCATCTGAGAATGATAGCCAGGGGAGTGCTCGAGGTGCACCCCGTCGGAGGAGTATGACTTCTTGAACATCAGGCGCAGACGCTCGGCGCCGATACGCTCCCATTCGTCAGCGTCCCGCAGTTCGGGCAGCGACCTCCCCAGCGCGAGCAGGCCCGCGGCCTGGTAGATCCCGTGGTTGGTGTAGGCGTTGAAGTTCCGGGGTTGCGCGAGCTGCCACCCGTGCACCCAGGCGCCGGCGAGCAGAGTGCTGAGGGTTTCGGGATCGGTGGTCGCGTCGCGCGCCGCCGCGTCTACTAGATAGGCGAGCTGCAGCGCGCGCAGGCCCACTGCCATGTCATACCAGGCGAACGGGTTGGAGCCTCCTGTCACCGGGTTCTGCCGTAACCAGTCGCAAGCAAGCTCGACCGCGAACCGCAGGTAGGTGCTGTTTCCGGTGGTGGCGTGGGCAACCAGCACATCGCCGAGCGGGAGCCAGGCGTTGAGAGAGAAGCGCCAGGACCGGTCATGGTATGGGTCAGCCGCCCAGTCAACGGGTGCCTGAAGCGGGAACGCCTCCCGCCCTTCCCAGGTGAACCCGTCGGCGATGGTAGCGTCGACGCGAGCCTTGAGCTTGTCGGCAGGCAGGCGTCCCGGGCTGACCTGGTACGGGCGAGTTGCCTTCTCCCGCCGGCGCGCCTGCCGATAGGACTCCATCGCGGCATTCAGGCCGCCCTGGTCGAACGCCGCGAGCACGGCCGCCCGGCCTCCCCAGTCCTCACTCAGAACTGTTTCGACCGAATCGCGCGATCGCAGCGAGTTCGGGGGCGGCGCGCCGCACCCCGCCGCGCTGGCAACTGCCGCGCAGAGCAGAGCCAGACGGCCAGCAATTGCGGCAGCGGCCAGTGAGCGCCGATTTGGGATCGCACCGCGGATGGACCCGCGCATCATCTCAAACTCGTGTCAGGGCTTCCCAGTCCCATTCTGGGCTTCGCCGTTCGCGCCGCTCCCCCTCGCGCCCACACCTCAGCGGGGCATACCGTTTGCCGCCCTGTTCGACTCCCCGGCGCGAGTCACGGTATAATACACGCAGCACCGCGTTCTGCTGGTCGTCGCCGTCTGGCGAGGCCCGCCCCCAGCGCGCAGGCGACCGATCGGAGGAGGCCAAGCGATGTGTTGTCACGGGTTGCGGTCGGAGTTCCGTCGCGCGGTCGTGCCGTTACTCCTCATGCTGCTCCTTGCCGCCGCCACCGCGCAAGCGGCGCCCGGCCTGCGCGCGGTCTGGGCGGTGGACGACGGCGAGAAGGTCTTCCAGGACGACCTGGCTCATCCCCTCAAGTCCGGCGGCGCCGGCAACTCTGTCTGGAACGGAACGACCGTCAGCCTGTTCGGCGCCCGCAATGAGATCATTGCGTTCCAGGTCATCCTCGAGGCCAACAGCGAGGGCGCGCCGACCGTCAACGTGGTTGTCTCCGATCTCGTTGGCAGCGAGGGGGGCACCATCGCCGGCAGCCATCCGCTGCCCCTGCCGAACGACTACGTCGGCGTCGGAGTCGAGCTCTTCACCGAGCACTACCTAAACGTCGCGCAGTACTCCTACTATGACCCTGGCTGCGGTGGCTTCTACACCACCGCCGCCGCGAACCCGCAGATCACCGGCTGGATCCCCGACGCGCTCATCCCCTTCTCCGCTGCCACAGGCCAAGGCGGCGCGCCCTTCGACGTCGCTGCCGACAGTAACCAGGGCGTCTGGGTGGACATCCACATCCCGAAGCTAGCTCCCCCTGGCCTTTACACCGGCACCCTCACCGCGACGGTGAACTCGGTGACCGCCGCGCAGTTGCCGATCCAACTCGAGGTTCTCGACCTCACGCTCCCTGACCAGAACCACTACAAATCAATGGTCTTCTACAGCCGCGAAAACATCGCCGCCCGGCACGATACTGGCTGCTGTACGCAGGCTATGTGGGACATGATCCTCGCCTATAACCGGATGGCCCATCGCCACCGCCTCGAACTCATCGGCACCGGCGACTGGGAGGAGATAGACCATATCGGCGGGACAATCACCGGCCAGGCATTCACCTCGGCGGACGGCTACGAAGGCCCCGGTGAAAGCATCGGCAACAGCCTCTTCTCCGTCCACACCTACGGCTGGTCATTCGGGGACACGGAGGCCGAGTACCGGACCAACTCCGATGCTTGGGTCAACTGGTTCGATGCGAACGCCCCCGATGTCGAGTACTTCCTTTACCTCATAGACGAGCCGCAATCCGATATGTACGACTGGATCAAGCAGCGCGCCGACTGGATCCACAACAACCCCGGCCCAGGCCACCGCCTGCCGGTCTTCATCACCCGATGGCCGATCACCGAGCTGATCGGTTACGTGGACATCTGGTCCATGCAGGCGCCCTGGTACGACCCGGCCGTCATCGGGGCCGCGCGCGCCAGGGGCGAGAAGTGCTGGCTCTACGCTGGCAACCGGCCCCAGACACCGATGGATGTGATGGACGAGTACGGCGTCGCGCTCCGCCTCAAGCCATGGATCGCGTTCAAGTCCCACGTCTCCCGCTGGTTCACCTGGGAGACGACATACTGGAGCCCGAACTCGGGCGAAGCGGTTCACAACCCAGGGCCCAAGAACGTCTTCGTCAACCCGGTCACGTTCGATTGTGGCGGCCCCGGCGGGTACGGCAACGGCGATGGCACCATGTTCTACCCCGGCGAGGACAATGTCTACCCCGCCCAGGACAGAGGCTACCCGGGGCCCATGAGTTCGATCCGCATGAAGATGTACCGCCGCGGCGCCCAGGACTACGAGTACATGTGGCTGGCCCGGCACGCCGGCTGGGGAGCACAAGTGATGGCCATTCTGGACGATCTGCTCCCCCATGTCATGTGGGATGCAGTCACCGTGCCCGACTGGCCGATCTCTAGCGCGGATTACGAGAGCGCCCGCCGTCAGTTCGCCGATCTCGCACTCCAACCATCGCACCTCCGCGTGCTCCTCGAGGTCCACCCCAACGAGCGCGCCCCGGGAGTGGGCACGAACCAGTACATCGGGGGTCAGCCCTGGAGCCAGCCCACCTCCTCGCCCGCCAGCAGCTACTGGTGGAAGAAGTACGAGTTCGCCGCCCACGGCCCGCTGTGGGTTCAAATCTGCGCGCAGAACTGGGACAAGACCCAGAAGGGCTATGGAGACCACGACGATACCCAGCTCCAGTTCCCATTGCTCGGTCCCCTGATCCCGGTTGATTATGACGGAATCCAGAGCGGGGCGCCAGGAACCTGGCAGTGGGCAGGCGGGGCGGAGAGCGGAAAGCGCACCACCCTGCGCTTCCTGGTGCCGTGCCTTCCCGGCAAGCAAGCCCTCTGGATCGGCGCCGACGAGAGCCCGGCGCTCTGGTGGCTGAAGGTGATTGACCTGGAGCCGGGATACATCGGACCGATAGAGTAACAACGCGGCATCGCTGCCGCGCTCGACCTCGCCTTCCGCTACGGCCCCTCCCCCAGCACTTGGAAGCCCATCGTGGGGGATTGGGGAGTCGAGAGACCTGCGGTGCGACACGGCCCGCCTTGTCCCAGGGCTGGCCGTGTCTCTGGCCGAGAAGCTCTTCCAGTGGCAAGAGGATTCGGTGGTGACCTGCCGGATGGCTCGGTAGACAGGGCGGGCCGTGTCTGTGACCGGAGATTCCTGGCAGGAGGACGTCAGAGACACAGGAATATCCCCCCGTAGAGCGAACAGCTCGTCGGTGTGGAAAATCCTGGCTGAACTCCAGGGAGGAGCAGCATGAGATTCAGGGCCTTCATATCTTGCTCGTTGGCCGTCCTCTGCCAGTTGGCGCTGGTACTGCCACGCACGGCCTTTGCCTTGGAGCCGCCGCGCCCGGGCGAGGTCGAGCAACTCAAACAGACGGGTGAGTACGCAGACCGACTGGCGCGCGCCAAGGCGCTGGGCAATGATCGTATCGACCCGGTCCTGCTGGAGCGGGCCCTCTACGGGGCGCGGCGTGAAGCGATCCTCCAGCAGGGCGGCAACCCGGACGAGGTGCTTCCCGCGCCGCCCGGGTCAAGCGCGGGGCGGCTGCCCTCCAAGGGTACGGTGAAGGTCTTCGCCCTGCTCATCGACTTCCTCGACTACCCCGCCTATAGCACCCAGTCGGCCGTTCACTCCGCGCTCTTTGGGGACGGCAGCGGGATCCCGAGCAATGTCTTCCCGTACGAGAGCTTCAACAACTACTATGAGCGTTCGTCCTATGCCCAGCTCCACTTCTCCTCCGGCTCGGCCATCGGCTGGTACCATGCCCCGTACAACCGATCCGCGGTGCCCCAGACTTATATCGGGCGGGAGAACCTTATCAAGGAGGCAATTGCCGCCTTTGATGGCAGCGTGGACTTCTCCCAGTTCAACAACGATACGTCCGACAACCAGATCGAGTACTTCATCGTCATCTGGACCGGCCCCGACAATGGCTGGGCGAACTTCTGGTGGGGGTATGACACGGGCTGGAGTGACCCCTCCTATACGGTAGACGGCGTGACGCTCGGCAACTATTCCTGGCAGTGGGAACACTATGGCGGCACCGGGCCGTTGGACCCCGGCGTGGTCATCCACGAGACGGGGCACGGCTTGGGGCTCCCCGATCTGTACGACTATGACGGCTCTGTAGGGCCGGACGGAGGCGTCGGCGGACTCGACCAGATGGACGGCTCGGGCGACCACAACTGTTTCAGCAAATGGGTGCTGGAGTGGCTCACCCCGGCCGTGGTTGCCGCCGGGAGCCAGACGCTGACCCTCAGCCCTTCCGGCAACTCGCAGGACGCGGTGCTGATCATGCCGGGGGCCACCTCCACCGACGCCTTCCGGGAGTTCTTCATGGCCCAGAACCGGTACCGCGTCGGCAACGACCCAAGCTGGTATCCCACGGACGGGATGGTGATCTGGCACGTGGATGCCCGCCTCAACAACGCCGGGACCTGGTACGCCTACGACAACTCCTATACCGAGCACAAGCTGGTGAAGCTCATGCAGGCGGACGGGCTTGACCGGATCGAGAACTACGGCGTCGGGGCCGATGCCGCCATGTACTACAACCCGGGGAAATCGCTTGGCCCACTGACCGCTCCGTCTAGCTGGACCTACCAGGGAGTCGACACCGGCGCCAACGTGACCGGTATCTCCCAGTCCTGGCCGCAGATGACTGCCACCTTCAGCATCGATGACCCGCGTCTTCTCCCCACCCTGACGGTGACGAAGGCGGGCAATGGCAGCGGCGCGGTCACCAGCACTGATGGCGGGATCTCCCTGGGGAGCGACGGCCAGCAGTCTTACGTGTCCGGGACGGTGGTCACCTTGCAGGCGGTCCCAGCGCCCGGTTCGAGCTTCGCCGGCTGGTCCGGCGGCGGCTCCGGGGGCGGGACAACCCGCACGGTCACCATGTCGGCGGACACGGCGGTGACGGCCACTTTCACCACCACGCTGCTCCTCGATGAAGACTTCGATCCGGAGTCGCCCGACCCGCCCGCTGGCTGGTACTTCGTGAACCCCCTCGGCGCCAGCTGGTGGTGGTTCGACTACCCCGAGTACAACACCAGCGGAGGAGGTGGCGCGTGCGCCCTTGGTGCACAGTATGCCATCTCGGACGCGTACGATTCCGAGCTGCAAACCCCCGCAATGGACCTGTCCGCGTATGCCGCCGCTTCATTGGGGCTCGAGTTCAAGACCAGTATCGAGGCCTGCTCTGAGACCGCGGATGTGGACGTGAGTGTCAACGGCAGTTCGGGTCCCTGGACAAACGTCTGGACATCGACTACCAATCTCTGCGGACCCCAGACGGTGAACATCGATCTCACGTCGACGGCGGCCGGGTATAGCAACGTGGTGTTGCGCTTCCGCCATTACGGTACGTCCCTGTGGTGGGTCATTGACGACGTGAAGATTATGGCAGCGGCGCCGGCGGGCGTGCCCGCGCCCAACGTGGTGCTGGAACTCCACCCCAACGAGCGCGCCCCGGGCGCCAGCACCAACCAGTACCTGGGCAAGCAGCCCTGGACCCAGCCCACCTCATCGCCCGCTGGCAGCTACTGGTGGAAGAAGTACGAGTTCGCCGCCCACGGCCCGCTGTGGGTTCAGATCTGCGCGCAGAACTGGGACAAGGTCCAGAAGGGCTATGGGGACCACGACGACACCCAGCTCCAGTTCCCATTGCTGGGACCCTTGGTTCCCGTTGACTACGATGGAATCCAGAGCGGGGCGCCGGGAACCTGGCAGTGGGCAGGCGGGGCGGAGAGCGGAAAGCGCACCACCCTGCGCTTCCTGGTGCCGTGCCTTCCCGGCAAGCAAGCCCTCTGGATCGGTGCCGACGAATCGCCGGTGCTGTGGTGGCTGAAGGTGATTGATCTGGAGCCGGGGGTGGTCGAGCCGTTCTGAGTCAGAGCACCCTGCAGCCGATCATGCGCGGTTGGGACGGCAGGTGGAGCGCGGGCCGCCTCCCACGTCGTGACCGCGAGGGTGTACGCTGAAGGATGACCTCCTGCTTGTGGGGAATCTGCTCACCACGCGCGCGAATGCCGGCAACAGGAGGTCTTGGGTGAAGGGTGTCATCCTGGCAGGCGGACTGGGCACGCGGCTCTTCCCGCTGACGAAGGCGACGAACAAGCACCTGCTTCCCGTCTACGACCAGTGCATGGTCCACTATGCTGTCGGTAACCTCCTGCGGGCCGGCATCAACAACATCATGATCGTCGTTGGCGGGCCGCACGCGGGCGACTTCATCCGCGTGCTCGGCAACGGCAAGGACCTGGGGATAAAACACCTCGAGTACGGCTATCAGGAGGGAGAGGGCGGCATAGCCGACGCCCTGGGCGTCGCCGAAGACTTCGCCGAGGGCGGTCCTCTGATGGTCGTGCTGGGCGACAACTTCACCGACGCCGATCTCGGGCCTTCCGTGCGCGCCTTCCGAGAGGGCGCGCACTTGTTCCTCAAGAGAGTTCCCGATCCCCGGGATTACGGCGTTGCCGTCTTCGACCCCAATGACCGGTCCCGCGTGACCGGGATCGAGGAGAAGCCGAAGGACCCGAAGAGCGACTACGCGGTGACCGGCTTCTACATCTACGATCAGCGCGCGTTCGAGTACGTCCGCAGCTCTGAGCCATCAGCCCGCGGCGAACTGGAGATCACCACCGTCAACAACTTCTACATCCGCGAGGGCCTGATGAGCTGGAGCGAGCTCGACGGCATGTGGCTGGACTGCGGCTCCTTCGACAGTCTGTTCGAGGCGAACCGCGTCGTCGCAGAGGCGCGCCGCAAGGGAGAAGATCGGTTCCAGCCGCTCATGCGCGGCGCGAACGAACCCTAGCCTCAGTCGGACAGCAGCAGTTACGCGCCTCCGTCCAACGGCTCCCTCGCCGCTCTCAGGGCATGGGAGAGGGGAGCAGACCCGCGTCGCCGAATTGTACCCTGATGAGTGCTCAAGCGCCTGTCGTGCTTCTTCAGGGAACCGGTTGACCGTGATTCAGGACCCGGGTTTTGACCTCAAGGATGTTTGGCTGAAGTACCGCGTCCGGTACCATCGCCCGCGGAGTCTGCGCGCGGTTGTTGCCACGAGCACGCTGGGAACCATCAGGAGCGGGATCGGTTCGCTTCTCGATCGCCGTGCCTCCTCGCGGGTAAGGCAGGAGGCGTTCTGGGCGCTTCGGGGGATCACGTTTTCAGCCGGCCCCGGCGAAGTGGTTGGCATAGTCGGCAGCAACGGCGCGGGAAAAAGCACCTTGCTTCAGGTCATGGCACGCATCATGAAGCCAGATAGAGGCACGGCCGTGGTGCGCGGGACGATTGGAACGCTGCTGTCCTTCGGGGCCGGGTTCAACCCCGATCTGACTGGCCGCGAGAATGTCTTCCTCAACGGGGCGATCCTCGGCCTGACGCAGGCCGAGATCAAGGACAGACTTGATGCCATCGTGGACCTTGCCGACATAGGCGACTTCTTCGACGCGCCCGCCGGCACATATTCCAGCGGGATGCGCGCTCGGCTCGGCTTCGCCGTGGCGGTGCACATTGACCCCGACGTCCTGCTCATTGACGAGGTGGTTCAGGTTGGCGATGTCTTCTTCCAGAGGAAGGCCGGCACCCTGCTCGACCAGTTCCGCGGCCAGCGCAAGGTGGTTGCTCTGGTCACACACTCGCCTTCGATCGTCCAGCGCTACTGCACGCGCGCAGTCTGGATGGAGCGCGGCCAGATACGCCGAGACGGCGCGGCGGCCGACGTCTTGGCTGAGTACCTGGCCTGGTCCGAGGAGCGGGCGCAGGCAGCGCGGCCCCACGCCAAAGCGGCAATGAGCTGAGAGCGAAGGCGAGTCATGTCAGTGCTAACAGATCTCAAGGAGCTTATCCGGCGCCGCGCCGTTGTCGGCCACTTCGTCAGCACCACGCTCAAAACCGGCCATCGAGACAAGGTGCTGGGGAATCTGTGGCAGCTAATTGATCCGCTCTCTTTCATGCTCGTCTACTACGTCGTCTGGTCCATTATCCTGGGGCGCAGAGGACCTGAGTTCATGCTCTACCTGCTGTCCGGAATCATCGTCTTTCGCTTGTTCCAGGATTCAGTCCTCGGGGCCTCGGGGGTGCTGAGGAGCCAGGTTCGGCTCATCAGAGAGGTCTACTTCCCGAAGGCAGCCCTGCCGACAGCCGTGGCGATCGCGCGGCTTAACGACTTCGCCTGGGCGCTCGCGGCACTCATCATGCTAGAGGTCTTCTTCCTCCACAGACAGGCACATCTGACGCCCGAGGCGCTGGCGAAAATCCACCACCCGCTGGCCTTCGGCTGGAGTATCCTCTGGCTCCCGCTCGTAGTGCTGGCGCTCTTCCTCTTCTCGCTGGGGGTCTCGTTTATGTCCGCTATCGCCGGCGTTTTCTTCCGCGACACTCCCAACATCCTCGGCTTCGTGTTCCGGCTCTGGTTCTACCTCTCGCCCATTTTCTACTACCCTGAGGACGTCCGCCGTCTTTCAACGAAGGTATGGTTCTTTTACCGCATCAACCCCTTCAGCCACTTCTTCCGGCTCCTGCGCGCCTCGCTGATATACGACAAGCCGCCCGGCCTCGACGGCATGCTCTACATCTGCATCATCTCCGTCGCTGCACTGGTGATCGGCTTCGTTATCTTCTCCAAGTGCGAGGGCACGGCGATAAAGCAACTCTGAGCCCGCCGGCGCGGCGGGCGGCCGGGACGGCGGCACCGCGGCAGCTTAGCGGTCAGAAGCGAGCGCCGCACTTGCGTGGCAAAGACCCCGCCAGTGCGAAGCGCCGGGTTGTCGGTTCAGAGCAGATCACTGGGCGAGGCAATGGCTGAAGACAGCACCTCCAGTCGCTCCGCGGCATTCCGTTTCTCGCTCGGCTTGATGTCGCTGGCCTACCTCGCTTGGTCGGCGGCGTTCATCTACCGATCCTCCTTCGTGGCGTTCGACGGGCACCGCTACTACTGCCTGTTCGACGATGCGATGGTGTCCATGCGCTATGCCTGGAACCTGGCCCATGGGATGGGCGCGGTCTGGAATCCCGGGGAGCGCGTCGAGGGCTACACCAACCCTCTGATGGTGCTTCTCATGGCCCTCCCCAGCCTGTTCCTGGGGAAGCGGTTCGCCGTCCTCGTCATTCAGTGCCTGGGTATCGTGTTCGTGCTCCTCAGCGCGGCGATCACGGCGGCGATAGCTGGACACCTTGCGCGCAGGCGCAGCCCTCGCGAGCGATCGTGGATTGCAGCGCTCAGCTTCACCGCCGTTCTCTGCTACTACCCGCTGTCGTACTGGTCTCTGATGGGTATGGAGACAGGGCTGCTGACGAGCCTACTCCTCTTGGCGACGCTCGCCGCTTTCCGCAGTCCCGACGCCGGACGGCGCTGGCTTGTCGCACTCGCGCTCGCGCTTGGGCTGGCCTATCTGACGAGGCCGGATTCGCTCGTCATCGCTGCGGTGGTGCTTGTCATAGCGATCTCCGAGCACCGGATGGCGGGACATCGCTGGCGCGGCATTGCCATTCGCCTCCTGCCGGCGGCCGCCGGACTGCTCTTCGTGGTTGGCGTTCACCTCGCGTTTCGCCGAGCCTACTACGGGCAGTGGCTCCCGAACACGTATCTTCTGAAGGTGGCGGGAGTGCCGGCCGCCTATCGAGTCAGAGAAGGGGTCGGCTACACAGGGCCGTTCCTGAAGTCGAACGCTCTCTTCCTGGCCCTCGGCGCAGCGGGGCTGCTATCCGGCTGGCGCCGCCGAGCGCTCTCGCTGTTGGCGATTCCGCTCGGCCTGGTCCTGGTCCAGGTGTGGGCTGGGGGCGACCCATGGCCCTACTGGCGGCTGGTTGCGCCGGGCGTTCCCTTGCTGTGCTTGGTGGCGATACTACAGCTAGGGACAATGAGAAGTGCGATAGCAGGTGCGAGCAGCTCTGCACGCTGCCGGCCCTGCATCTACCTCGCGCGGAGCGCGGCGCTCTCCTGGCTCCTGGTCGCAGGCGTCGTCGGACTGGGGCTTGCCTGGGCGAACAGTGCCTTTTGGCCCGAGGTCACGTTCCGCAAGAGCCCGTACTCATCGCGTGAGAACGCCGGTCTCGTCAGCAGCGCCTTGGCGCTGCAAGAGGTCACGAGGGAGGCGGCAACCGTTGGCGTCCTGTGGGCAGGCACCATCCCCTACTACAGCGGGCGCGTCGGCGTCGACTTCCTGGGCAAGTGCGATGCAGTAGTCGCGCGTCTGGCGCCTGACACCGTCGGCCGGGCGTCCTGGGCCGGCAGACCGGGCCACAACAAGTACGACCTGGGCTACTCCATCCAGGTTCGCGAGCCGACCTATGTACAGCAGTTCAACTGGGGGCGGGACGACATCCGCGAATGGGCCCAGGATCACTATGTCGGAGTGCTGTACCGCGGTGTCGTCCTCTATCTCCGCAACGGGTCGCCCACGGTTCGGTGGGATGCTCTTTCCGAGGCGGCTGCGAGTGAGGCCGGTGATCGGCACGGGATGCCGGCCAACGCCAGCATCGCCTACGCCCTCGACCTGGGCAGCGACGGTGAAGCGACTCTCAGGGAAGCCTGGGGTATAGAGTCGGCACAGATTTCGAGCGGCGTGTTGAGCCTCACGACAATGTCAGAGGATGGACACTTCACGCTGTTCGCTGACCTTCGGCCGGAAGTGCGGCCCCCGCTATGGCTGCGAGTCGGGATGAGCAACACTGCCCTCGGAGCCAAGGGGGCGGTGTACTGGTCATCTGACGCCACGTTCTCGCAAGATCGCTCGCTGTCGTGGCCCTTGCCGGGGGACGGTCGGATGCACACCTACTTCCTCTGCGTCGCCGCCGACCGACCCGTGACTCACCTGCGTTTCGATCCGTCGGACACGGTTGACGTGATCCGGATATCGCGCTTGGATGTCTGCACCGCAGGAGCGGAGCAGCGTTCGGCAGTAGGTGGAAGGAAAAAGGCGATTGCCGGCAAAGGAGAGAGTCGGCGCCAGCGGTCTGTGGGAGCTTGGGCGCGTCTCGTGCTTGATGACACTGCTAGGAGGGTGAAGATGAGGTCTGCAGTTTGGCTGGCGATGGTTGTGGTGATCGGCGCGGCGACGGGCGTGATGCTGTCGGGCTGTGGTGGGCCGGAGGCGGGCCCGTCAGGCGCGCCGTCACCAACGCCGGAGGCGGGACGGCCGCAGGCCGGCCCCGTCGCGGTCGGTGCTGTGCTGCCGGCGAACGCCAGCAGCGTTTTCGCCCT